>Ga0126342_10001282_pt1 | contig 34540 bp, 24 predicted proteins | sample Cyp1metagenome_FD_92528 | JGI IMG/M metagenome (GOLD analysis project Ga0126342, IMG submission 92528) | Coral microbial communities from Lord Howe Island, Old Settlement Bay, Australia - Cyphastrea 1 metagenome | ecosystem: Host-associated > Invertebrates > Cnidaria > Coral ...
ATCATATGCCAGAAGATATGCCAGATAGAATGTCAGAAGATATGTCAGATAGAATGCCAGAAGATTTGCCAGTAAGAAAATGTATAAATGTCATGGTGGGGATCACACGAAGTAAAGTAATTAGCGATAATATCAAATGTACCATTCAGATTCATAGACAAATCATCCGATATATATATATATATATATCGTATGATTATAATTATCAAAGAATAAGGAATTGAATTTCTATTGCCATGTTGGCCAAAGGGCACATTCGTGTACATGTATGATAGACATGATAGGAACCACTGTCCCATGATTCAAGACCTTATTGCAGCATGGTCCACAGTTTTCCTTTACCAGATTGGACTGGTGGCCAGTTGTCCCTGCGCCTCACATGGACAATCTGCCCTTTAACACCAACCTCAGGAGTTTGCGCCATTGCGGCAGACCGCTGTGATCGGGCCCAATCTTTCGCTTTCGTTTCCTTCCAGTGGCTCTTCACAATCTCCCGAAAACCATGGGGAACAATCTTCGAGTTGGGAACACTCGAGTCACAATCAGAATTTCTGAAACTCCCAAAGCACGATTCGGAATTTTCTCTGAAATAAACCATCCATTTTGATCCAGCTATTGGGGATCCCCCATTTATGTGGAAACCACTGGAACCCCCATCTGCCATCACTGGGCTTTCGGCTCCCTTGATCGTCTCCAACAGCACCACTGGAATCTGGACAAGAGAAGCAGCAACAATGTTGAAAAATCAGGTATACCCCACCTAGATAACATATATGATGTCCTCTGGTTATTTAACATAGCTATGGAAATTGGTCTACAGAGTCTATTTATAGATGATTTATGATGATTTACCTGTTGGAAATATTAGAAATAATTAAAAATGGTGATTTTCCAGTGCGCTACGTGAAATAGCCAGAGGATACCAGAGGGTAACAAATAACATGTCAGACCAGTTTAAAACATTTCATACCAAACCTAGGGTTCGTGGATCACCTTCCGCTCCATTTCCCAGGCCCCCAGACGTGACTCTTCACAAATTGATACTTGCTCGCAGTGACCTCAAAGACCGGCGGAAATGCTCCATGGAATCCCCTCAACCTTCAAAATTTCAACAGAAAATGGTTTGCCAAACAAAAGTTGCCATGTCCAATCTGGAAAAACCATCATGTTTTTTTCCAATTCCAAATTCCCACTAACTTCCGTGTTGCTTTTGCAGCTGTCACTTCCCAACTCTCCAATTTTTCTTCCCGGTAGCCCAGAGGCCGCGGGTTTGTCGTGTTTCTTGACGGAAGCGTCCACATCAAACCTGGTTCCCAGGGGGCCATGCCAAGGCCGTCCACCGGTCCCTTGAAAAAATCAGGGGGATCGTTGGGGGATCCACCATTTTCACTGGAAAATGAAAAGTATCACTGGTTGGTGGTTTTAACCATCTTGAAAAATATGAGTTCGTCAATGGGAAGGATGACATCCCATATATGAAATGAAAAATCATCCATTCATGTTTGAAACCACCAACCAGATCATCAATTTATTCCACTTTTGGATTGATCATGATTGATTCCTATGTTATGATTTGGGGATGGGTCAAAACCTATTAGTATCAATTTTAATGGGATGAACATCCATTTACCAGCTGTTTTGTGGTTCACTAGGTACCAGGGTTATGACTCATAGCCATTTCATGAGTCACTCCCAGTCCCAGTCCGGACAACGTCGGATGGAAATTCATCACCCTCGCTGAGTTTCGCACCACCATCTCCTTTGTGCCATGCATGGGAGGTGTCTTTGCCTAAGCCAAGTAGCAATGAAAAGTGTCAAAGTGCATGGCCAATCTTAATAGTTGGGATGATTACATTCCCAATATATGAAAAAATAAAAGCCATGTTCCAAACCACCACGTTTCTACCTCGTTTCCTTTGCGCGCAGCGTCAGTCAGAACGCTACCCGACTTTGGGGATCCTAGGAACCGGCAGTGGTCAAGTAGACCTGAGGGAATCGAACATCGGCATCTGCAAAAGGTAATGAGTCCAGCAATTTTGATTGTCGTCGGAAGGTAGTTCCAACACATTTCAGCATCCGCTGGTCAATGTGCCTTAGTCGCTCTGAAGGCCACGGGAGGGCCACAATCCCCGTATGCATGAGCAGCATGTGTGAAAAGGGCAAACCATACGAAGTGACTAAGGAGATTTGCTGATGGCGAAGGGACTCCTTCAATAGTTTCACAAACCACCTGGTGCGCTGCTTGTAGGCATAGGCAAGGAGACTGATATATGGCTCATCAGCTCCGTCTCGCCACTTGCCCCGGTGTATAGGACCCGGGTGGCCAGTTGAGCACATGAAATCGGCATAAAGTTGGAAGTGTGAAACCCACACAACAGGCTCCTGACATCCATGCAACGTCTGCCAAAACCAACTCAATATCAATCTCACCAGAGCGTCACCATACCAACGCACAGCCCCTGAAGGTATCTGCAAATCCGGCAGTGGTTTCCATGCTGGAGCAGGGAGAGGAGCATCCAACGCAGGAATGTCAACCTGTGCCACAGGCGCCTCATTACGCACAACTTCCTGGCTAATCGCAAGCTGAACATGTTGCACTGTACGGTTAATTAAATTAATGGCAAGACTGGCCTGCACATGGCGTTGGTGCAGGTTCCAGAAGGCGGCAGAGCGCGACAAATTGGCTCGCACTGCAGCTTTAGTCAGCTAGAGCATTATGGCGGTAGCACCACTCGGACAAGGCATGTCCAGCCGCTTCCACATCTTGGTGTGCAGCAACACGAGTGATCGTGGTGAGACCAGGCCTAGCACGCAAGCAGGTTTGAATCTCCTTCCACAAGTCAGCATGCACACTATTAGACTTGAGCTCTTGTCCAAGCAGCAAGCGGCGAGTTCTGTTGACCACAGCCTGACAATCAGACCAAAGGTGGACTGATCCTCGATGGGACTTGGTGATTTGCAAGGCTCGCCAAATGGCATAAATTTCTGCTCGAACCGCACTTTGCAAAAGGCCAGGCAGTATCCCAGCATCAACAACCGCACTATGAGCACAGTCATGAACACTTTCGACTGAGGCCAAAACAACCGACCATCCAGCAAACCTCTGACTCGGCAGTTTTTGGTCATGGCAACTCCCATCAGTGAAGATATGAATATCACCATGTAAGTCAACCAAAGGGACCTCCCGATGACGCAAGGCAGCAAAGTACTGAAACCATTCAAGACGAGTCGTTGGGGCAAGGGACCAGCCAGCGCAGGTAGATCCCTAATGGTCAACAACATGTCAGGTGAAACATGGGCCCTTAGGTGGTCGAAACGTTCACACTCCCAGAACCTATGGTAGCGGCTGTCGCTGCAGTGGCAAAACGGGCAAACATCGGAAGCACCCTCCTGGCAGTAGGATCTACCGTTCTGAGTGAAATGTGTGCCGTTCAACGTTTTCCGGACTAAGGCTTGATCCGCACCATCCAACGTAGAAAGCCACTGACGTGTATCACCTGGGTCCACCCCAGCCAGACCATCAAAACAAGCTCGGTGTGAAATCTGCGCAGCAACCACCTGTGTCCATTGAAATTCGACCCGCAAGAGGAGCTCAGTCACTGAAATGCCAAAAAGCGAAAAGGGGTCAATCATGTCATGAATCAACCCATTGGAATCAACATGCCACCCCAAATATTGGATGCGACCAAGCAAGGTGGTGGTAATGCTATTGGACGGGATCTCAACACCTCCCGAAGCCAAGGCACTCAACAAGGGTTCAACACGGCTTGCAGTCCCACAGTCTCGGGCCAATCTGAAAGTTTGCAAAATCGACCAGCATTGCGGATCAACCGTGGCATGCTCAATGAGCCCTAAATGAACCATTGGATTGGCTCCTGCAGAGTCCGCCTTGAGGCCTCGCATGGCTCCTGACCTCAAATTGCGAAACAAGGAACAACTAATGGTATTCGCTGCTATCCCATGCAAAGCCCTCGGCCAAGCTGCACATTTCAGGGCTCTGACCTTCTGGGGGTAACCAGAAGCTGACACACGAAGCTTGGACCATAAGGGGCCGACACTGGCAATGCGCTCAACTAAGCTGTGGTTTGTGTGTTGGCGTGTAAACTGGACATGAGCACCTAAGTTACGGCCTCCTGCAACAGTAGTGAACCCTTGAGCTTTCATGACCCCACGGCCATTGGCAGAAACCGACCAAAGATGGGTCTTTTTGTGATCAAGTTTCAAATCAATGGCTTGGGTGAAACTATCAAGGCTATCATAGACCTGCTGCATCAATTGGGGATCAGTGATTAAGATCTGCCAGTCGTCAACATAGGACAAGGGTTGACACAGGGGAAAAAAATTTGTCATCCACGAGTGAAACAATATGTCAACTACCATCATGCCCAGACAAGACATCGCACATCCTTCAGGCAGACCACAATTGCTGAACGCTGGAGGGCTGAGGCTTCCATGTATGTGAAACCGTCTAGGCATGGCGGAAAGGGCCCCGGCCCAGGCTGTGAGCACGTGAAACGGAATACCTACAATGGCACAACTTTCGAACACAACCGGGCGTGCAAGACAATTGAACGCTTTTTGAATATCTGCCACTATGCCGCAAAGGGGCATCCTGGTTTCATATGCCAACTCGATGGTCCAGAGCAATTGGGACCAGATCTGGCCCGCATAGCAGTGTGGTCTGCTTCCGAACAACCCTACAGGCAAAACTGGGTCCAGAGCACGAATAGCATACCGAGCATGAATCGTACCCCAGCAGCGGTACAACAACCCCAGCACCGTAATGGGGCGGAAGTCCAAGGCATGGCTAGGGCATTCAGTTTTGGCAAGGCAACTTACTTTACCAGCAATCACTTGAGACGGCCAACTTCCAGTTCGTTCTGCATGACCATACATGGAGACAAAATTCTGAAGAGCAGCTGATGGTAACGCACGAAGATCCCTCAACGATACTCCATCCAGCCCACCAGAAGTGGTCAGCCGTTTCTGCGAAATGCAAGCACTCAAAGCATCAACATCAAGTTGTGGCCATGCAAGAGTCCTATGTGGCAAGTGTTGCCGAGCAAAACTCAAGATGGTCTGCCACCTCGACTGTGGGACATCAGTGTGGCGTTCCCACATCTTTTGCCAAGCTGTCAAGAAAAGTGCAAACAACTCATCTTGAGTACCAAGGTGGGTGACCTGTGTAACCGGATCACCAGGCTGCAAACCATCAACAGTTTCAACCCAAACCGCGTCGTGCTCTGCATGAATGACAGACAGCGGGTTTCCTTGGCACAAGATGGGCAAGGCTGCATCAAACTTCTCAGCATGATCAAGAACCACCATGGCCTCATCCTCTCTGATTTCTGCAATGGTAGCCTGTTTGGGCTGCAACAACAAGTCAACACCCGCATTGGGGGCAGTTTTCAAATCCTGAAAGATGGCATTCGGGTTCGCACTCCTTTTCTCATTGGCATAGAGTCGAGAAGCTTTATGCAGGTCGGCTTCAAAGGTCCTGAATGCAATCACAAATGACTCAAAAACGGCTTGTGCAATCCGCAGGGCAGGAGGCACAAGAGGCAACACAGCCGGTGCCCCATGCGTTTTGGACTGACTACCAGCCCACCATGCAGCAAACGATGGAGTGAAACCTGTGGCACGGAGGATAGACCCCCAGACTCGGCATGCATGTTTGTTGTCACATCCATTCCCCTGAACAAAACGCAAATACGACTGAAGCCGGCGAGTTTGCCTTAACCATTGTGCATGACGAAAAGAGGCACAAACATAATGCGGCTGCACTTCTCCTGGGCGAGCTCGCTTGGGTGGAGCAATTTTGCCTTCACGAACTTCTTTGACATCAGTAGTGGCAGCACGACCTCTACTACGTGCCGGGACTGGATAAGGCAGAGCATCACTGGCCGAGCCCTCAAGGTGTTGCCAAACCTTAAGGTACCTTTCGTCACACGTACCCTCAGTGTCATCCCAAACCGAGCTTGAGGCGTTCCAACTCTTAGGCCAGGGGAAGTCAGTGGGGCAAGACCAGAGCTGTCGTGCCGGCACTATCCCAACAGAGTGAAACTTACCAAAAAGTACGGCATGGTCAGGAAAGATTTCATGATCAACATGCACAGAGCATAAAATGGCTTGGAGTTCTCTGGAAATAAAGCAGAAATCCTTGCGTGTCGCATGTTTGCACGTATGTTGAATTACATGGCCCCAACGTGCTTTGGCAAGGTCTTGTAGCTCCACAAAGCCTGCTTGTGCCAAAACCTCGAAGACAGGCAGGGACCCAAATTCCACATTCCAATCGCCAGCTAAGAACCGAGGTCCACGGGACAAATGGCAAACATGGCGAGCTGCATGGTGCAAAAGCTGTTCATTGTTTTGACGTTGATGGGGGTATGTTCCACTTGCTGGTTCCCCATAGACGGTACCTCCAGTCACCCAAACATCATTTACCAAAGTGGTGGTCAGGGCAATTCTAGAAGATTTCAGCACTTCAACCGGGACATGGGAAGGGACGCAACGTGTCGGATGCTTGGACAACACGGCAACACCTCGCCAGGCTGCATGAAAGGTTCTGTCATCAGGCAGGGGCACTGGATGGCCGCCTACACAAAATCGGTATGGCCCTTGTGCAAAATGCAAACTGGAACGAAATGAGGCCATCGACTGACTGCAAAGGTGAGTTTCTGAAACTGCCCATATATCCCCATAGGCAAGCTGTGAAACAATGTATGGTGCTTTTCCTTTAAGACCCGACGGATTAAAGACACCGAGGACAAAACTAGGTGAGCAAGGCCCTGGATTTGCAGCTTCTCCAACTCTACACATCAGGAAAAGGGCAAGCAAGTAAGGCCAAACCAACTGTGAACATCGCAATGATGTTGTGCGGCACACAGCCGCGCCACGTGAGCCCCTACAAAATTGTCGACAGCGGCCCCAGATCCATGGCAACAGTAGAAAAACCCCCATGAGACAAGTCAACACTGAGCCAATGAATCCACGGCCAATTTGTCACTCCATGGTATCGTCTCTGGGGCGCTTCGCCAGCAAACCTCTTATCTGTTGCATCTGCTGCTCGAAGAGGGATTGCATGGTTTGATTCTGATTCTCCATCTGCCCATGTAATTGCTGTGCTTGGGCAGTGATTTGCCCCTGTAAGGCATTCAGCTGCTGTGATTGCTGCCCGCTGTGCTCGTGAAACTGAACTTCAAGGTGCTGCTGCTTGGTCAAGAGCTGTTGCACCTGATCCTCAAGCAATGAAACTCGTTCCGGCACTTCCTGGTCCATGGCAGGGGGAATCTTGGCAAGGACAGCCTGGTGAATACGCTCCTCAATTTGTTGCAGCCCATCTGAAGGAGCCCCAGCTCCCGATGTGGCAGGGTGAAACTTTTTCCATGGGTCATTGTGGGTCCAAGGGTCAATCTCTGCTGTCTTCACACCAGAGGCAGAGGACCCACACAAAGCCAAAGTTGCTGCTGAACCAATGTTGGCGGACTTCACCGCAGTAGATCCTGTTTCCTGTTTGTGCTTGGCAATCATGATCTCTCCATTGGTGGTCGGGATGATTGTTTGGCTTGGCTCTTCGGTGGCCTGGATAAGCCACATTGCACCCCGGCCAGGGCATGGCGTGGTGGGTTGTAACGGGCGACATTCCCACCCAGATTGCTGCAGAATCTTCCCAACAGCTTGCCTATCAACCCCAAAAGGAAAAGGCCCGACTGTGAACAAAGTGCGTGGCCCACTTGGCAAGTAGACCGAGTCTGGTCGGATCAGCTTGTGGACTGTTTTGGCCTGAGAAGTGTGAACACGAAGCCCTCTCCGGTCACCAATGCGGGCTAATCCATTCACTGCCGGATTCGTTTGCTTCAGATGCTGCATTTGTTGAAACGTATGTTTCGGGGTCCAAATGACAGTGAAGTCTGTCAGGATCTCCTTTCCATCCTCAGTACGAGGTTCACAGTATGCACCAGCACAACCACTAAGTGCAAGCATCGGCTCCAACAGACATTTCGGAGTTCTGACACAAACTGAAAAGATCTCGGCCTGGTCTGCTGGGCACGGTTTGAAGCTGTTGCGCAGAAACTGCCGTCGCCAGACATCCAAGATCGGGTCACGGATGGTGAGACCTTCCTTGTTGTGCCACAGAGGACAATTGCAGTCCTCACCAAAACATCGTTTAAGCAGCGGCAAAAGCGAGACAAGCCAACGGATCGGAGCACTACAGAAGTCAGCACACGCCCACTCACCTCACCCTGGAGTTCATCCTTATACACCATGATCTTGAAGGACACCACTTCAGGTGTATCAACGCAGACAAGAGCAGCACCAGTGGCTTCCTCAACGAGACCATTGCCAACTTGCACCAAAACCGCATCAGCCAGAACCGGTTCTTGATCAACCGTACATCGACAAGGGACTGTGACAGGCGAATGAGGAAGGGCAGAACTCAGGTCAACACCATGTTTGGACAGGACAACCAAAGCCAACGGTTCAGTTGAAACTGGCTGGCCAGCGGACAGGTACGGCTCTGCATCATGCATGGTCATCAATACGAATCCACTCGAAACAGGGCCAATCTGTGACTTCAGCAATTGTGGCATTGGTTTGCTCCCAGCACGGAAGGTACCATCCAAAACATTCAGTTTGCAAGGGTCAAGTTCAGAAGGTGGCTGAATGGCCTTGGGCCCACCCTTGCCTTTTCCCTTGGGCGCAACAGGCTTGCCTTTGTTCTTTGCAATTTCAGATGACAATTCACTGGGCAAGACAAACTGAAAACGTTGTTGGTTCCCAAGAGTCTTGAGTTGTTTCCACGGATGTCTGTGGTTCAAAGCTGTGGCAACCGCATCACTACCCAAACATTTCAGTGCAGCACGAGCACGATCTTCAACTAGTGACTCAGGGATCCCATGCTTTGACAGTTCGGAGACAAGGTCTTTCAATACGGGATTCCCAGGTCCAAATCCAACAGGCTCACAAGGGGAAACAGTACAGCATCCTTGTTGCAAACACTGCAGGGTAGCATGGATACGCCTGAGATCCTGTGTTGGTTCAAGACCCAAGCATGCTGCGAAAAGTCGCCAAGCAAATGCCCCGCAACATTGTGAAACAGGCCCAGGAATGATCCTAATGAAAGCTGCCGGAATCATCGGAAGAAAATGAACTGCACAACTTTCAACTGCAATCCAGACATGAGCATCATTTCGCACCACCAAAACAGGTGACCAATGAGATTCGGTAAATTGCGCCACACACAGAACTTGGGCGGCGCTTTGCAAAAACTGGTTGAGACACTGACAGAGCGAGGCTGGAGTGAGACTACAAGTGCACATGAAACGGTCCAGGCAACACTGCTGCAGGCATGAGCAATGGAAAGCCATCTCACTGGCGGCAAGGCCAAAATGCCGGTGGGATTGTGAAACCGCATGTGCCAAGTTGCAACTCTCATATTCCGACAAGAACCAATCAAATGCTGTGTCACATTGGAGAATGTCTCGTGCAGCGACCACAAAAGGACCATACTCAGGCATTATAGGGAGTTGCCTGGATTCCCATCGAAGACCATGACCCCACAGCTGTGGGAGTGTGGGGCTTCGAACTTGCATGGCTTGCCAGAAAACTTGTTTCATGGCCCACCCTCTGCGGTGCAACTCATCAATATTATTGGGCAATGGAGTTCGCAGTACAATGTGTGCAATGAAACTCACCGCAGTGACCCCACAAAAAGACTCAGTGGGCAATCCATGAGGAACTTGGTGAATGACAAAATCATCGAGCCCAATCTCATGACAAATGGCATCCAAAACGTCATGGAGAACCTGGGGATCATCAACAAACTCATGCAACGTGTGACACATAGTGATCACCCCCGGGGAAATCCACACAGGCACCCAGTGCCGATCGCTCCAGAAAATGAAAACGTACTGTCGACTGGCACCACTGCATTTGTCTCGAGTTCAGTGATCCATTCACGAAGGGGTTCTGGGTGCCCCTGTAGCAACTCATGAATAGGCAATGGTGGTAGAATCACAAATTCACGGCCATCAGCAGGACGACACTGCAAACAATGCATGATGTGCTGAAGATGATACAAGATTTCATCATCTCCCATGGCTTGTGCGTGGTCACGGATCATGCAACCCCGTTGACTACGGACATCAGCTTCCTGTGCACGCAGCTCAGGGTTCGGACGGCTGACACAGCTACACAAAAGATCCCAAAGACCTGATTCACAATTGATGGGAGCAGCAGAAAATGCACAACAATTGACCGCAAAAGGGTCAGCATTCAGGGTTTCCTGTGATGTGTCAGAGGCCTCGGAGGGGCCGGACCCCCAAATCACAGGCTGCGGGGTCTCCGTAATCGCATACAAATGGGCTACAAAAGACGCACGCATATTTGTGTGCAATGTCCGGAGGTCAAATAGCGTTGTGGGCAGTGGCATACCTACAATCACATGTGCCAAAAAGGACAAAGCATGGGCACCACACAAATTATGCTCTGGCAGACCCGAAGGGATGCAATGAAGAGCCGATAATGTGAAACCCAACTTCTCAACAATAAAGGAAATAACAGTATGCAGCTTGTCAAAACTGATTTCCTCAGGTTGAAACGTGTGCACTTGAACATGGTCACCAGAAGGTTCAAACCAAATTGGAACCCAATGCGATTGGACCGAGAAGGCCGTCACAACATGTTGCCCATGTTCTCGAATGTTGACATGCACGCGTGCCCACTGCTCAGCAATGGTGGGTCCAATTGACTCCCAGCAACTGTACACAAGTGGCTCCAAAGGAATAAACTTCATGACGTCTCGTGGCATGTCTGAAGCAGGCTGATGCGAGAGGAGATTCAACAGGTGAAACCTAATCTCATCATCTCCCATTTCAGTGCCTCTGGAGTTGATGAGGTCAATCCTCTGGTTACGAGTGATACACACGGCTGCATTGTTCGGTGGTCTGGGGGGGTCAGGCATGTCAACCCAATCTCCAGCACCCCAGACCCATGGTCGCCTTGTGATCTGGCATCGCTGGAGTTCAATCTGGAAAATCTGCCTCAATCGGATGTGAAACAGGTGGGCCTCATCAGCGGTCGCCGGCAATTGAGTACCTATCAAAACACCTCGGAGGAAAGCAATGGCCAAAGCACCACAAAGGTGCGAAGTGAAAAACTTTCGGTGTTCATGGCAAATCAGAGCAGTCGAAAAACCCAAACTTGTGGCAAGCCTATGGATTACTTTGTCAAGCTCAGCATGATTTGCATCAGGGTGATCCCAGGTTTGGACCTGTAGGACGTCTTTCACTGGGGCCATAAAGACAGGGATCCAATGCTTGTCAACAAGGACAACCGTAATGATGGGGATTCCTTTGGCAAGAATTTCAGGGTGATCACGTCCCCAAAGTGAACAATCAAAACCTTTGGTTTGAATCCACGAAGTGGCAATCAAAGGATCAAGAACACACAACTGGGGATTGGTACATGTGTGCTTGGCATGATGCTCCTGATATGCATGCTGTAATGCTCCAAGGTGAAACCGGATTTCATCGTCAGCCCATAGGTGCCCTTGTGCACCAAGGATTTGAAGTCGATCAGTCGTGCGGAAATACTGATGCCTAACGGACCAAAGCTGCTGGGGGTTGGCAATGGACGGCATATTCAGTTTCAAGAATTGTTCACCCTCAAGCCCCAAGAAGGCCGAAGCATCCAACCAGCCGTCATCCGGGTCAGGCATTCGAACCGGAATCGCACAATCACCAACATCAAACTTGGACACTTTTCGAGGAGGTGAAACAGGTTCAATCGGATCTTCCACTGGGTGTGTCCAAGGGGCAGTCAATGAAATGTCAGCCGGAGCATCAGGTACTTGTGGATTCTCAACTACTGCATCAGCCAAAAGTTTGACATGAATGACCTGGCCAACCTCCATGACATGTGTGCCATCGATTGGGCTACCATTGAGAAAAATCTCTCCAATGTGCAAATCCCCCACAAGTTTCTTCTGGGCTGAGACAAACTGTGCCACCGTGGAGTCACACTTAGGCTGAAAACGGATTGGGGAGTCATTCGTACCTTCAAACACAACAGTGCATGAATCAGCAACAAGGCATCCCGCAGTAGAGCAATCATCCGAAATTGTTGGGGCATCAAACCAGGGGGTGGCAGGTTCGTCATCAAGGTCAACAACTGAAGTATCAGAAAGGGGAACAGGAATGCCAGTTCGAGTCCTGATCAAATGATCCAAAACAGCAGCAATACACACGTTTCCTTGAAGGACCCCATCCCATCTCAATGGATAAAGTAATTCAGCCAGTGACAAATCTTTGTGGGCATGCCAAAAGGAAACCAGTGAGCCAAGCTTGGAATCACAATCTGGCACTGATGGTGGCCAGACCAGTCTGCATCGCATCAACACCCAAGCACGATAAGCCTGAATTTGCAAGCTCGGAGCAAAGGAGTGGTGACCCCTAAGCTGTGCAAGTCTCTCCACAACGAAACTGAGGATCCAAAGCGCCTGAGCCGGGCTGGCGATCTGACCAACAGCAGACAGGGTGAGACGTACATCCGTGCCGAAATCAATCACAGGGTCCATCATGTTAAGACCCATGGCTTCATTGGGGTGAATGTGACGGATCAGGGTCGATCCATCAGGCAAAACCGCACTGCGAACCAAACATCCATGTAAACCCTTTGATTCAAGTCTTTCTGTCGAAAAACCCCACTTACGGCATCCACATGGACAGGGCCGGGTCTGGGACCCCCAAGCATGGAGGGCACATGGCGATTTGGAATGCTGGTTCAACAGATACTTGCCATGATTTCCGTCAACCACCCCAAAGGCTTGCATCTCATGTTCATCTAAGGACAAAGCATGTTCATCAGATTCAGACCACATGCGTACTTCAGGGATGACATGTTGAACTTGGCAAACATCAGAAAACTCAGACCATTCCTGTAATTGGATAGGACCCACATCGGGCGAGGTCAACACCCACCATGCACGATGTCGGCGGCATGGCCAAACCCTGTCAAGGCGGAGCTCTGTCTGGCTGCAGTGAAACTTTGTTTTCTGGGCAAACTTGGATATCTCAGCTTTTACAAAGGTGTCCTGGGCAGCTGGTGCTACGCATTCTAAGACTATGATCTGGGCATTCAGAAACAAGGCTGCATCCAAAGTTTTGGTGAGGCAATCTGAACGGGCATCAGACTGGCCCAAGGCGTCGCCGAGTCTCGAATATGGCTGGCAACTGAACCCCGACGTGAGGACAGAAGCCCCACCTGCATGTTGCCAGATCTCAGTCAAAACATCCTTGCGGCCAAAATCTCCGCAGACATGATGTGCACTAGAGGCTTTCGAATGCAACTCAATCATGGGTTGATTGCGATCAACTGCTACGGAAACCTCCATGCCAGAAGCAACTGATCCCTGGGTGAGACCTCCGAAACCTGCGCACAGATCAATCACTGAATGCAGACTGGACCAAGTGGGCTTTCTGTGGCCAAGAACAGCTGTTTTCTTGGTAGGGCAAACCACTGGGCATGGATACTGCGTCTGCATACAAGCATCAAAAATGGTGAAACAGTGAAAACCGTCATCCAGGAAACCAGAGTAAATGAAGCATTGGTCAGATACTTTGTTGATCAACAAATGGCTTTCGTGCTCGACGTCAAAGACCTTGACATAGCACACCAAGTCAACCATACCACCGTTAGCAACATCACTAAAGTCCCTGGGATTCATCTCAGTGACCATGGCAAATGGAAACAGATCGACCCAATTGGCAAGGACAGCCACACTAAAGCGGGGAAGTTTGGGCCACGTGGCTGTTCCAAACCACCAACCAGATATTGAATAATATAACATAATTAAAAGTAAACATCATAATTACAAATTGTTTCTAACTGATTAATGTACAGTAGTCCATGTACGGCCAAGAAAACCACCGTTTGAACCTCCTGGACCAAGGTTTACCCAAAGTTTCTGCCGTTCCTTTCGACAACTGCATGTAAACATAAAAGGAATGAGAGTCTAAGACAAGATGTAGTCTGCTAAATATCATACTTAGTGATGTGCACTCTAAACATATACTACATGTTCCCAAGATCATTGCATTCAAAAACCACCCGTGTTTTGTTGGATATGATATCACCAACCATCAACCATTGTATATACTGTGCAAATACAATGTTCTATCCGATTCTATCTGTGCAAAAAACACTTATTCTCGCATGAAGTGCAAAACTGGATGGGTCCCTTATTTGTGCATCAGATGGCACAGATGGCATGACCCATCCCCAAATCATCCCCACCCTGCGACTGGTTGGCTGATAGGGATTTCCCGGGGATTGAGCCCATCATTTAACCAGCCAACCATCATTTTTCATTTAGATGTTCTATCCTCACATGCAAAGGTTCATACATCTGCATGTTTTTCTGTGTAGAACCTTAAACCAGTCATCAATTGATTGATACTCTGGTGATGAATGTTAGTAAAACATATAGTAAAGCAATAGTAAACCGTACGCATTTTTACCATTTTCATGGGTAATCGAGATATAATTTGGGTGGTTTATGCTTGTTTTAGCAACATTTAACTAAACCCTTTGCTCGCCATACAGCGGCCCCCGATCCACCCCGCAGCTCCCCGCCTCGCCACGCATGCCAACGAAGGCGCAATCGCTCGCGCAAAGAACGCTGCCATGGCTCAAGTCATCACCCGCAGGGGCTGGGAGAAGCTGCTGTGATCCATGGCATCCATGGCATTTTGGGGGGGTGAAATGGGGAATAGAACCATCCAGAACCATCCGAAAAATTGGGATTTAGAAGAGACTCTTACCATCAATAGTAGCCAAACAATTCAACCAATAACCACTCATAAAGTAGGATTGGGCTGGTGTTCTTTCAACTCACCCCAAAAGAAATGAAGTCAATTGGGATCATCATCATCATCCCAAGGATAATTGCAAATTGAAAAAACTATTGAATATTGAAACAATCAGTCATGCACCAGTCTACCAAGGGTAGATCAGTATCGGTCCAGTCATTGTACTGCTTTAATGGAAACAGAAATAGGTGGTAATCTGTGGGGTTTGACCATCGATGCAAAGATATAGGCCAAGGAACCTTTACATGTGGACCTTTTGCTTGACGTGCCAACTAGGACAAGTATTGGTCAAACTTACCATGCCGCCCACAGCTTATACAGCAGCTACCCCAAGTGCTGGACCCCCGTTCAATCATTCAACTGTTTAAATCGATTGGTATTGCATCTGCCGCAGTAAACCAGCGGCTGCGAGGTTCAACAGTAGCCAGATGATGGCCGCTGTGTAATGTCCCACCCCGGCAGGAGATAGCCCGAGATATGAAACACAGTGAAGGTCCTCCAAGTGGAATTGGTTGAAATCCCACCCGTTTCTTGTGAAAGTGGGGATGGTGTCTGGATTTGGGTGGTGTATCTGTATCACCTTTGAAGAGGATACCCAGGATATTCCATCCACTGCTGAATCAATCTTAATCATCATGTTCCCCAAAATCATTACCATCTCATTGGGGGGTTGATTCCATGCAAGTCACCCCCTCAAGTCAACCCTGGTTGGGTTGCCATCTCAGGAGGTCTCAGGAGGTTTCCTCTTTGCATTCATGTTTTGTGATTCGACAGAGTGTCATGCTCCTCTTTTGCGGCGTTGACCATCGATCAACAACTACAAATACCTACAGCCAACACATGCACTGCGTTGCTTGGTCAAGCATTACCATCCCACAGTGCCGATCTGCAGCCCTCAGCCCTGAGCAAGGAGAATAGCTCTTGCTTTGCCTCTTCAATCACAGTTTTCAAAATGAAACCATGCTCTACTAGCCGTTTCTTGGTTTCACTCCCAAAGATCTTATTGGCAACGTACAACTGCACTTTCTTCGAAGCTGGTACAAGTTTCTCCTTGATGCGGGAAACCTCTTCATCCAGAAAGAAGATGAGGCAAGCAGAATTTTCCGCCCCTTCCTTGTTAGTGAAAACGGTGCCAACAAAGCTGCGATTGTACAGTGCTGAAGTGCAGATCCTTGTCTGAAACCCATTCACTTTGTACCCGGTGGATGACCCAGTCATTTGCATTTGAGCAGGTTTGGTCTCAAAGTAATAGTCAGATTCTGAATGGGTTTGTCTGTCCCTCTGCAGGTACCGCTCAAAGAATTGCACAAAGCGTTCTTTACCGCGATCACTGCCCTTGAGCTTGAGACCGATCTCACATCTTACGCTGTCCGGCAGGGTCCGAAATTCTGCCCGTTGCTTTTCCGTTAGGACATTCTTCCAGTGATTCGACTCAATTGCTTCAACTTGTGCCTTTGTTGAATTCGAACTTTGGAAAACTTCGTATTGAGACGGAGTCTTTGAGCTCTCAACCTGCCCGAATGAAACGAAATTGCAAAAAATGATGGGGGGTTGTGGTCAAGTGTTCACTGGTTCTGGGCGGAAAATGATGGTAAACAAATGTAAACAATTCCATACAATTCCTAGATGTTCTTGCACTGAATCATCTTTAGTTCCTTAGGTGGTCTTGCATTTTCAAACCTACAGAACCTTGCAACTCAAACTAGGCGACTAGACTCGCAATGCCTCTGGGACATCCTGAAAGCTTTCTTCTTTGACCTCGCATTTCTCCACTTCAAAATTGCGTTCTTGCGCTCCCGTGCTTTCAGATGTTTGGCTGGGCGGAAATTGCTCTTCCAATTTGGCCTTCTTGGACGTCGCAGTGCATGGAGAAGAGGCTGAACGTCGCGACATTGCTCCGCGGCAAACGTTCCAACCACCACTGCGCCAGGAAATGACTTGGGCACAAATAAAAAACACGGAAACACATGTTGCAAACCTTTCACCCAGTTAGAAAAACATTTTAAGCATTGTGGGGATATTCGTGCAAGTACCTCTTCATATTTCATCAGCTATTTTGAAAGCTTTTGTACGTCCAGGGCAAGCAAAAAGAATGTTTCAGTACTATTCAACCCAATATTGACCCATCCCGAAATCAGGAGAACAACCATCAAACTCCAAACCAACGCGCTAACATGGACATGCATATGGTTGTTTGAATGAAATCATGCAAACATCACCAACATGTGAAGAAAATTGCGAAACGGGGTCAAATGTTCGACAGCAACAGCCATGAACCGCATATATATATATATATATGTTGTTGCAGATTCAGGAAGAAACGCGTTTGAACTGCTAGGTCCCTAGGTCCCTAGGTGGTGGTCTATCCTTTCCGTCATGGCAAACATGTGGTCAGATCCCACCAATCCTTGCCCTTTGGTCTTTTTACTGCAGCAGTTTCCTTAAGTCCGCAGCAGCAGCAGCGCCCAACTGGCTGGGTTAGAGGTGTCTCAACGGCCCCGGTGGTTCCAAACGGGCAGCAGTTTGATGGGTGGCAACGGTTGAGTGGATGTAAAGCAGAAAAGAGAAGACTATGCAAGGGATATGGCAGGGAATCCGCAGAATACAAGCATTCCATTTGGAAAAAAATGTCATTGAAAAATGACAAAGTACCTAGCAAGAGCATCTTCCAAACCCAATATATTCCAATATTGTTGGACAAAAAATCTCTGATTCGGCGGCTACATCATGTTGCACAAAGACAGTGTCCAGGATGGCGGTTTCAACTGGTCTTGGAGTCTTGCCTATCTAAACTTGTATCAAGTACATGAAATATATATATTTATATTTAATGATAATGAATCATATCATCTGGGCATATCACATAGTTATACATATTTATATCACATGTATATCATGTTATTTCATATATATATATATAGGCCTACATATGTATAAATATATGATATCATATATATCCCAATGTCTGGTGATTTCTGGGTGGATTCCCTCACGGTGCCTTGCTCTCCAGGGCACTGATCTTTCCAGGGAGGTCACCTGCTTTACCTCGGAAATCCATGGTACCTGGAGGTTATCTGGAAGAAACCGGCAGTTTTTTGGCTTCATCTTGAGAATACCTTTAAATATACATATGTATATATTATATATTATATTATATTATATATATTATATATCATTATATAACATTAGATATGTATATATATATATATTGTAATTATTATATAGATTTAGACTTTGAATCATTAAGAATTAAGAGTATTTAAGAATATATAGTGTTAATGTTGACCCATCTTTGGAAGTCGATGTTGGACTGGAGACTGTTCGGAGAGGTAAGTGGATCCTGCCAGTGGCTCAATGTACTTCTTCCCCGATGTACATGGGATCTTCGATGGTTAGCCAAATTCAGCTCGCCTTCCCAGCGCGCTGAGGATTCTGCATGCAGCCGACAAGGGTCGCTTTGCAGGGTCGCGTGTCAAGAGTGTACCTATGCAGCTTGATTTTGAGTGAAAAGTGAATCTTCACAACAGTCACCCTGCAAACTGTCCAATTCAATCCATTTCATCCTCAAATATGAGATTACAAAAACCATCAAAAACCGGAAAGCCAATGTGTCACATCAAGACCATCTCCGTCCAATGTTGCCCCATTGTTTGAGTACCGAAAGTCAGAGCCCTCGTATCATCCGTTGGACATGTTCAGCACCGACATCGTTTCTGAGAGCCCGAGCCAACGGCCAGCATCGCGCGACACCTGGCATCTTCATCCTCGGCCTGGTTTCGCCACGCAAATGAAATGGGAATATGATATTTGATAGATATTTGATAGTACATATTTCATAGTACATATTTCATAGTACATATTTCATACTATAAAATTCCCAGTACATATTTGATAGCTGAATCTGCAACATCACATCTAATATAGTGGGTCTTACATCTGCAGAACCAAGCTGAGAATGTTCCCAGGTGGTAGGTCGTTGGTCCATTCCTGGCCTGGTAAACCATGTAGCAGCTAGTAAACCAAATATGGTTTTAACCAATTCCTACCAGTTAGTTTGATTACCAATGGAGATTCATTGCATATATTGCATATGGCCATGTTTTGGTTGTGAAAGGGAACCATATAGAAAAATAAAACTTCCCATCTTGCCGAAATCGCAGTTTTGCTACATTCGTGCATCTCCTTCAGTTTGGATTCCTAGCGCGCCTAGCCCAAGTACAAGGAACCAACAAACCGAATAAACATGGGCTTGACACTAAAATTTCATGCATGATCAGGTTGATCAATTCAGGTTTCCCATGCATGAATTAAGATCACCTATCAAATCTATAATCTCATATTATAGCTTATCATATCTGATTATATCTTATTGTATCATCTTATTATATCTTACTTATCTTCTTCTTATCAAAATGTGTCAAGATTGCCATTAGGAAGGCGGCACCTCCACATTTTCGGACGAACATCGCCCCGAAGGCCTTTCCCAAGAAGCTCAACGCCAGCTGCAGGATTCTCTGCGCAGTGGCTTCGTCAAAGGCTTTGGGCTGGCGTGATGGTTTTGCTGGGCAATTTGACCCATGGAAAGCGCCCACCAAACTTGGGGAGCTTGACATGGGAATAGAAGAGAAAACAACTTTAAACAGAATACTTCAAAAAGAATAATACGTTGAGGAAAAAACCATCAAGTCGGTACATATATATATATATTATTATATATATATTATTATATATATATATATTATTATATATATATATATTATTATATATATATATTATTATATATATATATATATATTATTATTATATATATATATATTATTATATATATATAATAATATATATATACACGATTATATACGTATATATAAACTCTAGAACATTGATAACATTGAAAAGAGAAAAGAAAGAAAGTCAATAAAGGACACGGCACCAGCAATGATAGAGAAGGGAAAAACGATTGCGGATTCACCATGATTCACCCATGCATCGCGCTACAAAGGCAGGCCGGCCAGGCTGGTTGGCTGCTCTCGTACAAAATGATGGCCATATTCAGCAGCACGGAGGTACAAGCTAACTGCCGAGGTCGGCTGAGTGGCTGGGTGGCTGGGGTGAATGCTCCATGGTAAACTGGGGGTGGAAAAGACGGGGGAATCCCAATCAGGGCCAGTGGGAATCAAACATCATCGGAAAACCTTCTCTAAATCGAGGGTTTTACCAAACAAAATGGAGAATTGCCGCATTATCCAGGTTACATGATGTTACATGTTACCACAAGGTCCTAACATTAGCAATTTCTCTGTAAAAATGTCAGGAATTTTACCCACCTCTCAGCGCCTCACCTTGGTATGTTTGTTGGTGGAGTTCATGGCTGACTCAATGCCGTTCAACACCAGGTCCCGCTTGTCGAAGGCGGCGTACCTGTCGCGGCTGAAGGGATGGGTAGTACCATTTTGATGGGGCAAAGCATGGTAAAACTCCAGGGTTATTCATGCTTTGCTTAGTGAAACCATTCATGTTTGGTTTATTGAACTGGCACTTAGGTGAAAATCAGTTTCCCAGTCTTGCAATGGCCATCTTTGGTGGGCCCTTGCAAACTTTCGTGACCGTTCAGAAAAACTCAACTGCAACAGGTGCACTTGTTGGTTTGGTAGATGAATAGATTGGCCAAATATCCTTGGAAAACCGGGCATCAATCCAATGGAACAGTTGCTATTTTCCAAGGCTTGTATCTGGCCTGGCTTTCTGATATGGAGTCATCCATTTTAATAGGATTTGCCCTTATAAACCATCCATTTTGGGGTACCCCGAACCCCCATATCTGGCTTGGTCTGAAAACAGGGCAGCTTTAACCAGCTTTTCTTGATGCAAAAAATCAGCATCTGCCAAGGCTCTCGAGGCACAAAGGCCCAAAGGGCTGTTGATATCAACAGTCAGGAGGCTCAACACCTGCAACTCGTTCAGCAGCCACTTAGACATGGGGGGTTCCATAGTCATGTGGGGAATTTTCTCATTTCAGGAAACCTCCACATGCTTTTGGAAATGTGTAGAAACTCTTAAAGTTGATGGTTTAAAGGTGGAAGCTGTGAAGGTTGGGCCTGTACCGTGTATGATGATGTATGGCATACATGGCGTGTTTTGGATAGCTTAGTAGCAAGATGTAGCAAGAGACAGAGATGAATTGGCAGGAACTCACCTACAATCTGAGCATCTCCAGCCTGCAGAATATATGCAGTTCCCCTGTCTGATCCTGGGAAGCGAAACTTCGGCAAATCCGCAGCTCCCATTGGTTCATGGACCCATGGAATCAGGTAGATTCATGTCTCATTGCTATAGATATTGCTAGCAGTGGGTCCAGCAGTCACCTGGTTTTAAGATGTTTTAAGTGATACAGGATATACAGGCCAAATATGCCAAACTCCTCATGGGAAGTTTGCCGCTGGAAATGCTGTCCGGCCCCTTTCAGGCTCACCTCACAATTTTTACTCCCTGCTGTGCGGCCTTCCGGCAGGTAGCCTTGGATACCCTTGGGCTGGTTTAGAAGAAAAAAACAAAAACATACCCTCTGGTTATTTAACATAAACATGGAAAATCGCCCTTTTTAATAGGTAAACCATCTATTTCTATGGGCCATCTATACCATGGCTATGTTAGTCATAACCAGAGGGTAATATGGAAAGCCCCATTCTATTTCATTCCAAAAACCATAATGTATCATAATGTGCTTTTTGGAACTTTCGATGATTGAAGAAAAAACTTCGATAAAAATCCTGAAGCCATCCCCCACTGCTCCAGTCCTTTGAAGAAGTCAGAGCTGCTGGGGTGTGCGAGCAGCAGGCGCTGGCCAGAGAACGCACTGCGGAAGGATGGGAAACATGGCTGGTGTTTGGTTGGATATTGTATATATATATATATATTATATATATTATATATATTATATATATATTATATTATATATATATATTATATATATATGATGTATGTATATATATATATCATATATATATATACATATATTATGTATGTATATTTATATATATATGTCATATTTATGTGTACATATATATATAATTATATACATATATATTATATTATACCGTAGTGGCAATGTTTGAACATGCTATATGGTATCATATCATGTATATCATGTAATCATATATCATCTTACATTAAATTACAATGGTTTACTATGTTTTACTGCTACATTACTCTGTATTACTGTAAATTTGACCCATCATATTATGGATTGGCCTGGCAAGATCTTGCATTATATTCGTCCATTTTTGACTTAAACAGGAAGCGTTACAGTAACCTAGCAGAACCTAGCCAAGCATACCTCCATTTCAGGTGGACCTTGAAAACCCTGAAATGGATCAAATTGAATGCTTCCAACATTGGATGGATAAAAATATAACTCTGAAAATCAATATCATGCAGGTGTCTCGGTCCAAAATGTTCACCCATCTCCAAATTCAACCCCGTCTTCAAAAACAGGCTGGTGCACCCAAAGATCGACCACCGGAAAGAGCTTGTCGTTGGGCCACTTGCCCAGTTTCTTGACGATGATCTGCGGCTCTTGTCAGGTGCCGGTGTGCGGATGAGAAATCCCTGACAAATGTGAGAGAATTCATGAGAAAGCAATATTGATTCTGCCTCCCCATCCAAGAAATACTCATCATTTGCAGGCTATATTACTTCCCAATATTTTAATGTCTATTTGTTTTTTCCCTAATAAACGTCTTGGTCACACCAACCGCTATCCCCAGAGGTCCCCACTCAGCATATCCAATGGGATTGTTCAGTAATGGGCCTACCCGGTACCCCTTGTCGTCCCATAGTCATGATTTTCTCCAACAACAAATTTGCCAAGTATGGTGGGCTGACCCACTTTCTTACCGGTTTCCTCGACATCTAAACGAAGGGAATGGGAGGAATGATCCAATCCACAACCATTAACAATCATCCCATTTCCCCCATTTTCCCCATTCCCTCATTCCCTCATTCCCCCGTTCCCTACGTTTAGCACCAGTAAGTTTTTGGCCAACCACATCACCACATCCGCTACGTACGGTACCCGCCTCCTTTTCACAATCGCGAAGTTCAGTAGAGACCCCCATCTTCAGCTTGGAGATGCCCTCTGTCAAGTGATTCACCTGCAGCAGAGGTGACTGGAGAGCTGCTTCGATTTGCGATTTTTTTTTGGATCATAGGTATCACTTGAACTATAAGAACCAGCTAGCTATCCAGTTGATGATGGTGATGATGATGATGATGATGATGATGATGATGTTTCTCAGATTGGAAGACCCAGCTCAAATCCGCCAGTGTTCGTAGTCAGTTGTTTTGTTTGAAAACCCCTTTTTCAAGGTATGCAACCCACCCTTTTTGCAAGAAACCCATGCAATGTTCGTTCGGAAAGGCCAGGTCTCGTCGAAAGCCGTGCCTCAATGGGGTCCAGTTTCAACTCTTCTTCCACCTGTCGAGAAACTGGTGCCTTGATGAAAGATTGCCAGAACATCAGATCCAATTTCCGAGGAAATGGATGCAATAGCTGTTGAAACTCAATTGTTGCTGCGGCTAAATAACACTCAAAAATATACGCATATATACACGGAAATAAAAATCCGTGAAGTTGGCAAACATGTTGTTTTGAAATACTTCTCATATCTTCTCATCCAGCGGAGCCCGGCCTGACCATTGAATTCCAGGATCTTCCCCTGGAGCGCCTCGAATTTTCCATCCTGCAAAATCATCAAAACCTCCTTCCGACCCAGCGGATAGAAGTCGGTTCATGTGGATATACAATATATTAAATAGATTTATATAGTAACATATAGTAGCACCCAAAAAATAATAATGTGTTTTCAGGATTGTATAATATTGTATATTTACCTCGTATTTCCAGGTGCCCAACTGCTCTATCTATTTTGATCTGTTTTGGGGTTTCTATACCGTTCACAAATGACACAGAACCTATGGTTGGCCACAGGTAGTACATTCACAGATCCATTTTTTTCGTATAATCAAGTGCTCAAGTTTGTTCAAACCCCATCTGGACACAATTACTTTACTTGGAGCGATCCCCACCGTGACACTATTTTGTCATAGTTTCTGACCTCTCATCTGGAAGTATTTATGGCATATATTTTCTGACATTCTATTCTGGCATTCTATCTGGCATCTATTCTGACGTCCGCATCCTTTCTGGGATCTATTCTGGCTTTTTTTTTGGCATCCTTTCTGGCATCTATTCTGACATTTCCTCTGGCATTCTATCTGGCATTCTTTCTGATAATCTATCTGGCATTCTTTCCGGCATCTCTTCTGGCACTTTGTCTGGCATTCTATCTGACAGTCTATTCTGGCATTCTATCTGGCACTTACTCTGAAATTCTATTTGCCATTCTATCTGGCATGTTTTCAGACATTCATTCTGGGATTCTACCTGGCATCTATTCTGACATTCTATCTGCTATTCTCTCTGCCAATCTCTCTGGCATGCCATGAACTCGCAATATGGCACCGAGTCCAGGGCCACTCCACAGCCCCCCGAGCTCGCAATGTGGCACTGGAATGCACTGGGCCAGTTGAGATCCGTGCCCACTGTGATCTCGAGTTCGCGGTTGAGGTCCGGCAGTGCCCACTGAGATCTGGAGCTCGCTGCTGCGAGGAGGAGGGCGAGGAGGAGGAGGAGGAGCAAGTACCTTTGATAAAATCTAGAGGCCCTCACCTGGCAGGTGGGGGAAAAACAATTCTTGTTTTGCTTGTTTCTTTGTGATCCTACCCCGCCCCGGCAATCAAACATGGCTTGCTGGAAAATCCAACATTTAGTTCGATGATGTTTCCGGCTATAAACCTCCTTTTTTGGGTCCATGTTTGATTGTCCCATTATTCTCGGACTATATAAAGCCTTTTTAATCCAATTAGATTCCCGTTTGTTGATCTCCTATTGCCATGATTGATGCCGCAAGTCCAGTTGCCCGACCTTGAAAACCGCAGGCTGCAACACCTCAAGTAGCACTGCTCTCAAAGGGACCATGAAGATTGGTGAACCCGAAAAAGGTTGCATTGACAGTAGTACTGTACGTAGTTGTGTTTTCCTTGCAGCGGAATTTAGGTTTTAAGATGTTTTAAGTATGCGTACCCTCTGGTAGTGTAACATGGCTCTTCAAAATGGCCCATTTATAATTCATGTACCTACTATAAATATAAATGGTTTTTTTTCCATAACTATGTTAGTTTATCAGAGGGTATACCTACGCATACCTACGACATCTTTCAATGACCACCCTAACCCCAACCCCCAGGGCGTCATGTTGCAGCCCCGGCACTGGAAAGAACCCGGACACATCTTGCGTCGGCGCCGCATAGCTGGCGGGCGCCGGGGCGGGCGCGGAGGCCTCCGCACCTAGGGAACCAGTGACCGCCAATGTGTTCAACCAAAATATGGAGCTCTATGGGCTACTTCAAGCCGATGTTTGGTTGATGGTTGTTTATTGGTGTTGGTAATAAGGAAAACATGTAGTTGCAAGAATTGGTTTATATACGGGTGATATGACTGGGTTAAAAAAAACTAACTATCTGGGATGAACCTCCAATGACGAGGTTTTCTTGAAATTGGGAACCCCAAAACAGTCCATGTTCTTTGTCGTTTTGAATGAGGACATCAATGATTTTTGGGTAGCACCCATTGAACCATATGTGCCATGGCCAAAAACATAGCATATGAGTCATCATGTGAGATCTTGTCATCCCTCAATGGGAATCCTTATCCCTAATGGGTATAAACCTTATAAAGTCCCACATAGTATAGGTTTTGGTATCATAGGCTTCACCGATCCCAAACGCCTCTAACAATACCACGGTTTTCTTCATCCTGGGGTTGACATGACCCTCCAGCTGGACATACTACTGAAACTCCCAGTAAGTGAAGTGTGCATCTTTGTTCATTTTTTCCTTGGAAATAAACAGCGTCTGTACAGCACCCCTTCCGAATTTATAGAATAATTTTATCACTTCAGGTGAGCCAACCATTGTGAGAACCCACGGCAAAACCTTGAAGCACCTCAAGTACGGTTTACCTGCTAGACACTAATTTACAAGGTCAGCAATGAAACGCAAGGATAAAACCTGTTCCTGCCTGCGGGGGCATCACCTGCATTCTTCTGGATGAATTGCCTGCCATACAACAGTGCTAGCTGGCTTGGGACATGGGGATGAATCGCGGGGTCATGCCAAACTCCCAAAAATACGTTAGTTGAGCTGGTTGGTGTTTTCAACCCCTCTGAAAAATATTCGTCAGTTGGGATGATTACTCCCAATATATGGAAAGTCATAAAATTCCATGGTTCCAAACCACCAAGCAGTGAGTTGGGGCATAAAATCATCAAAAACATCAGAAAACGCGGGATGTCGCCGGGTCAATTTGGCCCAAAATTTGGCCCAAAATTTGGACCCCCAAACTGCCAGCTCCACCTGATATCTTCCATGTTACTCTTGTGGATCTGATGAAGTGCACAAAACGATTCAGCCGCTTGAAGAGGGTTCTGGCGAGACGCACATGCCGTAGATTCGTCTCGTTCCACCCCAACACCAACAAGCAGGATGTTCGGCAAATTGATTTATTTCCATTGCAACCCTAACTGTCCAATGTGTTCCATTGCAACCAACTCTTCCGTTTCAACGATGTTTTTCAATTTGGTTCAATTTCCAACCAAATTCGTGAATAAAGTGGCCAATTAGTATGCTAATATTAATGGATCAACGTCAAAATAATTGGCACACGGATCTTACTTTCCCTCAAACATGGTATCACAATGTATCATAAATTTTGGCCCATCCCAAATGCAAACTGATTCGGGTCAGTTTCATCCAATTCTGCTAAAATCCGCGGAAGAAGCCCCAACGTTTCCCCGTCCTGTCCCCGATTGAAGGGCAATTTCTTGGTGCCCACTGCAGCCCCCATGTCAATGTCAAAAACGAAATCGTACCTCCGCAGGCTGCGGCGGCCTTCTGCATGGGAAATGTCGCCATGTTTGCCGGAAGGTGAAATCAATCCGAGACCCTTCCAGGAGGGGGCCAAGCTAAAGCGAACACAACCAAAATCATAGTAACATATAGTACCCTCTGGTAATTTAACATAGCTATGGAAAATCACAATTTTTAATGGGAAAATCCACTATAAATGGCCATTTTCAATAGCTTTTTGTTAAATTACCAGAGGGTAACCATGGTTATACTTTCGAACTGTACTTCGGAAACCAACCCAAATTAGGAAACCTGAACAGACCTGTTTCGGAATCATGTTCTAGGCGCTGGCAACTACCCCACTTTTGCAATATGGTTGGAATTTTGTGCCCCTGCCTGTTGGATAGGCCGTTGACACACCCATTTAGCCCTAACCTGAAATTTATGTGAAGTTTTCCCCGTGGTCCCGTGGTTCATCCTCAAATTTATCCCCGAAGCAAAATTTCCTGATGTTTTTCCACGTGATTTCCCCAATGCTTTCCCCCGCCCTGTTTTTTAACATATGTTTTCATGTTTTTCCCGTTCCTGATTTTAACGCGCCCCCGGCCTACTAATTGTCCGCAAGCTGCCGTCTTTCTAAATTTGACACATGGCACCGGTGTCCACTTGTCCCCTTCGTCAGGAAATCTCAATTTCATCAAGTTTCCTGTTTCCTCTTTTTCCTAAGTTTCCAATAATATGTGCCTAAATGCGTTTAACATGTTTGCCTCCTTGCCCCAACCGCATGTTCACAGTCTTCCAAATCAAGAACACAGGAAGGACTCAAATCGGGGCCCGCGCGTCCAGATTCTGGTCAATACAGTTGGTTTTCAGATTCTTGACATGAATGGTTCCGCATTTGCCATCAAGCAACTTTGTTCCATTATCTGCTGCTGGACGCCACCCCATTCCGCAGGATCAGGTAGAGCAACACAGAAATCGCAGTGAGGATTTCAGGTTGCTGAACGCTGAGACGGTGCACCAAACCCACCAGAAAGCATGTGAACACATAGCTATGGAAAATCACCATCTTTAATGTATGGGTAAATCAACTATAAATCGGCCAACAGTCTTTGCATATGTTTGAACCACCTTGTGAAAACAGAATGCTGAAGGCTGCAGGGTACGGGTCGTCGTCGTGGCGTAGAAATTCTAGAAATAATGTTCAGTTTTGGTTTAGGCAATCTCAAAAAAATCTGAGAAAATTGGAGTAATTCAAGCCATTTTGGAATAGTTACTCCGACCGGCCATCATCTACAGTGATGTCAATTTATCATAATTTTTCCAGAAATATAGAAAATCCTCGAAAATATTGAACCTCTGGACCCTAATCCGTCTAATGCTGCCGCTCCTTTTACTTCTTTCCTTTCCCCGCTTGCTACTGCTCAATTAAAATGGCAAGCTAGAGGGACAAAAACACCAGAAGATACCAGACCTCTCAACCCTAACTTCTATGTTTCTCAGTGCTGCCAGGTGTTACCTCTTATTTTTCTTGTTTCTTTTCCTTTCCTGTCCTTTCTTTTCCTTTTGCTGCTTGCTCCTGAGGATTCCTACAAAGCTCTAGTCCAGCAAGGATTGATTTTTCAACAACTTGGACAAGAGTTTTGTCGTAACTCAATTAAGGATTAAGGATTATTGCAAAGTTCTGGTCCAGCAAGGCTTGATTACACAAGGTTGGACTATGTTGGACTATAATTTCTGGTTGGTGGTTTCAACCCCTCTGAAAAATATTAGTCAGTTGGGATTATTATTCCCAATGTATGGAAAAATAAAATTCATGTTCCAAACCACCAACCAGATTTTGTATAAAATAAAATAAGCCAAACGTTCAGTTTTAGCAAACTCGAAACCCATCAGACTCCGACCTTACCGCCTTCAGCCTCCACATCCCAGTGGTCACTCTCCAGCTGGGAATACGGAGTCCCCTTCGTAGAAGACCTTCAGAAAACAGGGACACGTGAGCAACTGAGAATCTTATCATTCATCTGCCTTTTCTTATGGCTAACAATGGCTATTGGACATGGCTCCCCTATTGGGATGTACTGGGGGTTCCTCTGATTGTCAAAACGTACTAAAGCCATCTATAAAGCCTATCAACAGATTCACATCCATATCATCGCTTGATAGCCAAGAAATAATACTGCAAGCTGCTCATGCAGTTTTCTCCAAGGGGCTTGTCATGCAAATGACAATGACAGATGGTCTCCCATGCAAGACTGCCGGGCCCCCAGCAAAATTCAAAGATAATTTAGATATATTTAGATACTACCAGCATCCACAAACATGTGTGATTCCTGCTCTCCACTTTGTGTGCTGAGTAAACACTACTATGTATTGTTTTTGGTGCAGTGCAAAAGCCCTCGCAGAAATCAGTGGTGAATGACAAATCGGAGATAAATTAGGAAATTAGGCTATCACCTCCAAATTAAGACAACCACCACGCACGGGTTACATACAATCAAGGTATTTCCCCATTTTTGTAGGTAACATCCCTATTTCCACATTCATCTGGGTATGTGTCAGAACAGTACCCTGTGGTTTACACCAGAATAGTTGGTAGTTGTCAATGTTCATACCGATCCATACCGGTTCCAAAATTGCGAAATTTGCCCTCTGCTCTGGTCATTCAAGATGGCTATGGACAATCATCCAGTTTATCCATGTTTATCCATCCATGCACAAATGATTCGGATCATTTTCCGATTGAAATGGTGATTTTTCGTCGCCATGCTTCCCGGAATTGCGGGCACAAAAAAAAACGATCTTTGGCAGATTTTACAGCCAGTGGTCCGGTTCAGATCCATGGAAAATCCATAGCCGTGTTAAGTATCAGCGTATTGAATTTCAAGTTGTTTTAGATGATTTTCTCATATATGTTCCATTGAAATGGTGATGTTATGATGATGTTTGCCATGTGACATTAGGCCCAAGGCCATAGAAGGTATTGACCCATCTCCTCCAATGTGAAAAGCGCCTGTGTTGGTTTCGGAGCACCCATGACTTCTCCCACTTTGTCCCAACATCGTGCTCCAGCGTTCCACATGTAGGCGAAAACCTGGGCGTTTACGTTGGTGGCCACGAGATAAGATGAAGATTTACGGTGGATATGATATGATATAACATGATGATATAACTAAGACTTGTTAATAAGATCTACTGCAATCGTTTGAAAAACTTCCAAGAGAACAAGAACTGTTGGTTTACATCTCAAGAACTATAGGAATTATATACCCTCTGGTTATTTAACATAGCCATGGAAAATCACCATTTTTAATAGGTAAACCATCTATAAATGGACCATTTTCCATGGCTATGTTAGTCATAACCAGAGGGTCGTGGATTTCTGGTGGATACGTCATGATATCTGTTTTTTAGGGATTATTTTCCCAACTCAAAACTGCTGCCGGCACCACATTGTCCCATCCCACAGTTGACCATTCAACAGGGATCTAACCTCTACTGGACACACCCGAAGGTTGGGAACATGAACCCACATACCCTCTGGTAAACTAACATAGCTATGGAAAATCACCATTTTTAATGGGAAAATCCACTATAAATGGCCATTTTCAATAGCTATGTTAGTTTACCAGAGGGTAAGCCACATTTATTCGCAGCTGCCAAAACGTTCAATGCGTCCCAGGCAAAAATTCGAAACTGACGGCCTCGGATCACGACCGAAAACCTGAACAAGCAACGGTGCCGTTGTCGTTGAACATCTTCACATCACCATTCCTGAGGCATCCGAAGCGGTGAAAACTGAAAGAATCGGAATCCAACGTGGCAAAGGTTGAAGTCTCTTGAAAATTCTCAACTTCTCATGGTTTTGTGTAGATTTTGAGTGGGATATGTGGGATGTGGAATGGCAACCTCACCAAAAAAAGTTGATGTCTCATCGCCAGATCAATTTTCGGTCCCGTCAAACAGCTGCCATCCACAGCATGCGTCCAAGCAGCTTTTTACCCACCATGCCAGGCATTTTGGAGATATCGATCACTGAGTCCATTGGCACCTGGCTAAGTTTGGAAGGTTCTCATGGATTGTCAATTAAGCCTCCCACAAGAACATGGAACATTTAGAGGTTTCGAAAGTCATGGGGGTACCCCCAAGCATCCATTCTTATTTTGAGGGAGTTTCCATCAAATAAACCATCCAGCTATTGGGGTCCCCCCATGACTATGGAAACCCCCATTTCCCAAACGAATCTGAACCGCTAATCAGTCCACCTCTCTCAAAAGTCCCAAGAGGTCTCACGTCCGAATCGCCATGACCCACCGCAGTTCCGCTGCTCAAACATCCATCCAACATCCATCTACCCATCCAAAAACCATCCACAAATCATCAAACATCCTCCAAAAATCATCCACAATCATCAAACATCATGACATACTTGTTAAACATCATCAAAAAGATATAAAATAAGATCATACTCAACTCATATAAAAAGATCAAAAAAAAACTCTCCTCCAAGAACCCATAAAAATCATGGCGCTCAAACATCCTATGGATCCCATGGCACCGAGGAGGATCCCTTCTGCGCCGCAGCCACCGCAGCTTGCTGCGCGATCTCCTGCTGCGTCTTGCGCTCCTCTTCACTGGCCATCCGGGCAGGATCCCGCGTCCAGACCTATGGCTGCCAAGGGGAAAGGTTGTACACCCCAGTCATCACCATTTTTATGGGTGGTATAAACCATTCCCAAATGGATCGTTTATTTTTTTTTAAACCACATTACAAAATTCTGTGACTTTCTTGGGCAAAAACTGGATTTTGTTGAATTAAAGCGATTTGTGATGGGCAAAAATTGGAGTGTGTTTAAACCAATTTCCGGCAAAAGTTGGATTTTTTTGGCGATTTTCGACAGGTCTTCCGATTTGGAGGGAAATCCAACCTCAACACTAAAAAATGATGGATGCAGCTGGAAGGGGAACCCTACCAAGACATTAGAAGTTCCACAAACTCTGGCCCCAGCAGTTCCAGCAGTTCCAGCTGCCCCGAGTTTCCGGGCGCGCACGATCATGTCTGCACAGGCACTGACGATGTCTGTGTTGGGCATTGGGATGGCCTAAAAACCATCCGGTTGACCCGAAAAAATCCATGTTTTATCAAATGGCTCAAGACTGTCATATACTGTCATCCGGTTTCATCAAAAAAAATACTGAAAAAACACTACTATGATTTCCAGGCGTTTCGTGACTCTATGCTGTTTGGAGACCTCACTCTCTTTCAAAATCATTCAAATCAACGGCAGCGGAAAACCATGAATGGTTCGGCCTGCCAAACGGTTCCAGCATGGATCACCGACTGTTTGCACTGGCTATCGTTGATGGACCAGACTTTCATTGTGGAGTCCTCAGCCACAAGGACAACAGGAAATCAATTGAGCAGCCCCCAACATGCGGGACCCATGATCATCAACAACAACAACAACAACAACAACAACAACAACAACAACAACAACAACAACACAACGAACCAACCAACCAACAACCAACAACCAACAACCAACAACCAACAACCACAACCACAACCACAACGACAACGACAACAACAACAACAACAACAACAACAACAACAACAACAACAACAACAACAACAACAACAACAACAACAACACAACGACGACGACGACGACGACGACGACCACGACGACGACGACGACGACGACGACGACCACAACAACAACAACAACAACAACAACAACAACAACAACAACAACAACAACAACAACAACAACAACAACAACAACAACATGATCATCATCATCATCATCACCATCATCATCATCACTATCCTCATCAACATCATCATAACAACAATAATACTAATACCAATAGCGGTTCACCAGTGGTGATGACAATCAATAGATATCAATAGCGATAACAATGATGATGGTACATACAAGTAATCATTGTACTTATAGTGACAATTATCATCACCATCTCAATCATAAGAGCACTTGTTTAAAATGTACATATAGTATGTTATAGTGACAATTATCATCACCATCTCAATCATAAGAACACTAGTTCAAAAATGTACTTATAGTGTTCTATAGTGACAATTATCATTGATCATCACGGTATCTCAATCATAGGAACACTACTTCACATTTTACAATACCAGTAGATGTCACCATCTCAATCATAAGGACACTAGTTCAAAAAATGGCAATAGACAGTAGCAACAAGAACTGTCATCATATAATTTTCCCCGCTGGATCTCCCACGAGTTCTCCAAGTGTCATCTGAAGCGGAGATGATCTCCGTGTTGTCGCCAGAGTACTCCACCTGGGCGCAACAAGATTCGACGGGTTATCACTGAAAAAAACATAAAATCATTAGGGACTCCATACAATGCTTCATAATCATCCGGTTGGTGGTTTCAACCCCTCTGAAAAATATGAGTTCGTCAGTTGGGAAAATAAAATTCATGTTCCAAACCACCAACCAGTCATATCCCTAGTGGTTTTATCAATGGAAACATTAATTATATGGATGTGTTGAAGGGAAATGAGATGAAATTATCCGGGAAACCAAGGCGATTTAAGAGGTTCTGCTTGGTGTTGCCCAAATTATGGGGAGTTTACAATGAACAAACCAGAACGACCTGACATGGTCGTTGAAATGCCACCTGGAACAAATGGTCAACTGGGATCATCCCAAGAAAAGTGGAAACAAAAGAAAATGACACGCAAGAGAAACCACCAACTAGGACAGTCAACCCCCAAGTGGAGGGAGCATGTCAGATGGCTTGGACGGCTTTACACCCTACGAACCGTGGCATCCAATATCTATCACTGAGCAGCTTCAGGTTGGTCCAAAATATTGCCACTTGGAACCAGCTGCTGGCATCAAAACGCCAAGGAACTCCGTAGACATAGGACTGATGACCACCCAGCGCAGACATTTGCAAGCCTGCGAGGTAGAAGGAGAAAGACGGCGGGGTGGAACCAAAAAGGACTCAACATGACCTGGTTCTCAGGACAAAACCATGTTCAAACAAACATGAAGGCCACCAATCCAGCAATATTATGTAATGTTCTGTATGTACAGCCGTACAGCCTGTATATTCATAACTTTCGTGAGCCCTCGATGACGAGAATGTAGACACCCCACCACTGGATTTCGAGGTCATAAAGCATAATTAAACATAAACAAAATAAGCATTCATAAGATTTTTAAACTTCATCACAAAGTTCATCACCCAATTTGGGTGTTTGTGTTTTCTTTTAACCTATCCCCACCAGCCCATCACCCCACCATCCCATCCCCGCGCCATCGAAGGACCAAAGCTTCACGGAGCCATCATTGGAGGCCGTGGCCATGGAGTTGGAACTGGCCGTGATGAAACCTCGCGGCCACGGCCATCGGCCACAAAGCGAGCGCGTTGAAGCATGGCTGTAGACATGTAACCGGTGATTTAGTGGCATATCTATGTGTATATATATATATAATTATATATATATATATTAATACATACCCTAGGATTCAACCACTATTGTTTAAAAGGGGGTTCCCAAACGACTATTATTAGGCCTAAACCACGATTAGTTTAATAGTGGTTCCTTAAACCACTATATTTCCCTGCCACATGCCACCCCGCCAGGCGCCATATCCGCTGTGCCAGGTGCAGTCTGTCAGGTTTCGGCAGCTACGTTCTGGATCAG
>Ga0126342_10001283_pt1 | contig 34529 bp, 16 predicted proteins | sample Cyp1metagenome_FD_92528 | JGI IMG/M metagenome (GOLD analysis project Ga0126342, IMG submission 92528) | Coral microbial communities from Lord Howe Island, Old Settlement Bay, Australia - Cyphastrea 1 metagenome | ecosystem: Host-associated > Invertebrates > Cnidaria > Coral ...
AGATATGCCAGATAGAATGCCAAATAGAATGTCAGAAGATATGTCAGATAGAATGCCAGAAGATTTGCCAGTAAGAAAATGTATAAATGTCATGGTGGGGATCACACGAAGTAAAGTAATTCTAGGTACTTAAGGAGGGTTAAAAATCACTTTTTTTTTGCCATTGGGGTGTAGAACTTTGTCGACAATTGGTGGTCGACCTGCAGGAGCCTTACATGATCATCCACAACCGGGTCTACAATTTGAAGCTCAGCTGATTCGGAAATGTGGCCACTGTCGATTGGTATACCGGGTATATTGCCCGTACTTGGAGCATATTGCATGCCAATGTCAAGATTTGCTGACATGTGCCAGTTCCCAAGGTTTGCAGGCTTGTACGGAAGCAAACCTTTATAAGTCACGAATAGATAGAAAACAAGCATAAACAAACATCTGCAGCATCTTTATTGGCGTTCCTACACGGCGGGGGGCACTCAAACGATAGCTAAGTTGCTTTATGACTGTTGTTTAATGGCAGATACGGTAGATATGGCAGACATATCGAACTAGTTCATGGAGGTCATAAACCAACAAACATCACGTGACAGGGAATACTGTGATTAATGTCATCATCATTGTGATTACTTTGGTTACTTTGATATATTTCACCAAGCTCTGAGAGATAGGAATGCGCTGGAGTTGATGAGTTCGATCATGTCTGATCTATTTTACCAAGTATCAAACTCCAACTTATGAAATTGATTGAAATTGCATATCTATGAGTAAAATGGTATCCAGTATGGTAAAACACCAACTCCAAGCATAGTGAGTTATCGGAACTGATGAAACCAGAACTGGCATCGTTGTGGCGCCACGGCGCCACGCCCCGAGGAAGCCCCTTTTGTCAAGTCATCCCGGTGGTGACGACATCTTGTTGTCGAAAGCGGGCACGGATTGCACTAAGGACCAGCCATGGCTGGGGTATACCATGGTATACCACCCATTGGCAATGTTGGAAAGGAACAGGATGATAATGTATCTAAACATGGTGATTTAAAACCGCGGAGATATGGAATGGGCTGGTTATACAATTTGTATATTTATATATATATATATCGGTATTCCATGAGTATATAAGTATTGGGGTATAGCCCCAGATATGTCAATTCTAGTCGAGAAAATCATGATGCAGTGGAATTGGACGTACCCTATTTTCAGACAACCCCCTGAGGTAATGTTTTTTTGCCGAATTGGGAGGGGCAATCTGATGTTGTTGGATCCTCTCATTTGTTTCAATATTAGTTGGTATGGTTTTGCTCTTCATTTTCGGGTCTCCGGACTTCTTTGGTGAGTTTGAGTTTAGTTTATTTCGGTACTTGATCTGTGAGTTGCCCCGAAGGAGAAACGATCGATCGATCATAGGGGGACATCAAGTGGAGCATCTCGAAGCAATTCCCTCTGGAGAATGGTTGGTGGATTAATGGATGGAGTCCATCAGAGTAGTTTACTACAGCCATATATTTATGATATAATATGTGGGTCTGAAGATGGAATATATCCCCTGTTTTGGTCATTTGATACGGGCATTGATCATTAGTCAATGGATTTTTAGGGGTACTCCACTTTCAGACAAACCCAAACAACCATTTAAAACTGAGGGGTACAGAAGATTTAGCAACGATTTTGCTTCCAACATTGGCAGGAAACCACCAGACGTTCGGGTGGGTGAAAGCCACATGTCCCTGTAGATTTTCCTATGTTTTCCCAGAAAGATTTATTGGAAACTGATTTGAATCACTCCAGTGCCCATCATTTCATGTCCCCAACACATACCCATTTCCATCCATTTCCCATATCCCAGCAGGACGTTTTTTGAACAGCCGTGTAGTTGGTGGAAAAAAAATGTAGGTTTTTTGTAGATGTTCCCAACAAAATCAAATCAACCCATTAACATCCAGGAAAACCATTAATCGATACCAATCCCCTTGTCAAATCTCACTGAAATCCCTATAATTCCATGAACAAATCCTTTACAACTTCCATCTAAATCCATTAAAATACATAAAATCCAATAAAAACTAATGTTTTATGGATTTATGGATGTACATGGTAGTTTCAAAACATATATATATCCCATGTTTTGAAATTGAATCCTCGGCCATGGTCGTTTTAAAAAGCGCCTGGCCGCAGGACTTCGAGGTCTTTGAACACTCTGAGACCTGGTGAATGGTACAACGGTACAAATCCCCATTGAGGTACTGTACTGTACATAAGATGTATTGTGATTATCTGTATATATATATATGGTCCTATGGTCCAATATGATGGGAACTATATATATATATATATATATTGTACAATGCTATGTAAATGGTATATGGTACATCTTGGATTTTCTATTCAATATAGGGTTCGGTATATTACACTTTGTTTTAAACTATAGTTTTCCAGGAATCATAGGGTTTTTCATGGCGTTTCGGGTACATAAAGGATTTTTCAGGTGGATGGTATTGCAGGGAATTTTGTTTATCCTCTGGATTTCATTACCAGAAATGCTGGTTTTTCAAAGCTATGAGTAGGACGTAGCTCCAGTGTTTTGAAATCTGCTGAAACTTTGGAGAATATGAAAATTCCAGAGTTGATTGGAGAAAAGAACCCTTTTGGAGTACTGATTAAACTCCACAGTTAATTGTTTGCAACTTTTTAAAGCCCTTTTCGCCATGAATTTCCCATAAATATCTATGTTTTTGTGAGTTAAGTCGTCGTTGCTGGAAGCTGACATCACCATACCAGTATGGTTAGTCTATTTCCCAATATTATTTGTTGGTCGTACATCCCATAATGTATTTCCTAAAAATATCATCGTATCATGGTTGGCTTCAAAAACCTCAAATCCCTGTTTTGATATGTTTTGATGAAGTATGTAAATCCTAAACGGCATCGATATTCAAAGAAATCATGAAGCTGGCTACCTTCTGGTAATGAAAATCCACGTGGCTGGCAATTGGAAACCCATGATTTTTTCAATGCTTTTCTGCTTGGTGGTGACTGGTTGCCATGACTGGATGACATGACTTTCCAGAAACAGTTGGGAATGGAATCATCCCAACTGACGAAATCCATCATTTTTCAGAGGGGTAGGTATACCACCAACCAGATAATGTTTAATATGTGCATGTATAATTATCTAGTATATGATTGGATCCCATGATATTTCCGTTGGATTCCTCATTAGAAATCCCATTCAAAAGATCAGCATTGTTCTTTTTCCATTTTATCACTGATGACCTTAATGGAAAAACATCTACAGATGGGTGACTTGCCACGAAGCCATCTTTGAAAAATCTGCAAGGTAAATCCGGACTAAAAAGATGTCCCATTGCATCAGAAAATAGCGGTGATAGCATCCACCAAAGCACCGTTCTGAAGTTCTGCTTGTACGGGATATGTACCATTAATGCACTCAAATAGAGTAATGGGATATATCATATATTGGCCAACTATCCACAAAACATTGCACCACGGTGTGCTGCAAGCAAGTTCCAACGTAGTCAAGTGATCAGCAAATTGTTTAGGCACATCAAGCCACGACAATCAACACTACCTCTTGGCTAAAGGTTTTAATTTCTGCAGAGATTTCAGCATCGGGTAGAAAGAACATGAAATAAAACTCTTCATTTACTTCTTTTGGGGGTGTCCATGAAGCAGGTTCCGATGTAGTGAGGTGATCAGCGACGAAAAAAGGGAGCCATTTCTGGGGCCCGTTGGACGAGCGGAAACGAATGCCAAGCCTATTTCACACCGCTTTCTTTCTGGTTTCGAAGAGTGAAGATGATGTAGTGCGTTTTGGGCTGTGTTGTCGCAATCGTCGCTATGTCATAACTGCAGGATTTTCTCGCTGCATATGTTTGAGTGACGGCTAGATCGACTGTTTCGTGCTACAATCAGCCAAGAAGTACTTCAACAGTCACGAATACCTGCAGCAAGGTATTTTTCAACAGGTAAAAGAGAATGTGAGGGTGGAGGCCCGCAAGAAGGATAATGACACCGGGCAGACTCATTTGCGGAACCTGGAGTTTCTTCCAATCGTGGTGGATCTCGTGCAGTGGAGCATACCTTGCTCGAACACAGAAGACCAAAGGGTTTGGCTCAATTGCCACGAAGACAAGGTTAGCAGACTTATGTGGCCAGGGATAGCAAGAAAGAATTCAACTTTCAGTGTGACCATTCTTTTCCGCATGGTACCTGAGCATTATATTTGGAATCATTCGAGCGACATGGGAGGAATGAAAACCCAAGCTATTTAATTCCAATTGTTCTATGAGTACCTGGAGTTAAAACCCAGAGAAGATGCATAAATCCATATGGCGACCCAGGGCCTGGGCTGCAAAATGGTGGTTTTATACTGTTGTGTATATATTTATATATAATTACTGGTTGGTGGTTTGGAGCAGCTGCGACTGCCCAAGCCACTTTCCAGCTAGTGCGGTTGTTCGTTCCAAACGGGGGCACGTTTGATCACTTGATGCAATGGAGTGGGATTTCCCTATGAGGTTTGCAAACACTGACATTGGGGCCAAAATCAATGTGGTTTCCTTCCTGCGTTGTCTTGATCCTGACCATGAAGCTCATCTTTTTCAGTCCATACCTGACAATGTGATGTTCAATGTTTCTGGGTTGATTGAAGGAAGTGGGGAGGTGTTTACCTTTCTTGGTGCATCCATGGTGCGACAATACCCTAAACCGGCCTTGATGATTGATTCTGATACCAAGATTTTGCAGCATTGCCAACCGACATGGACAACGGTTTGCGAAGTCGTTGAACTGTGCTCAGGGTTTGGAGGAATGTCTCAGGGTTATTCGGCATTGGGTTTTTCACCTGTGTTGGCAGTTGACTTCAATGAGAAGATGACAAATCTCTACAGAAAGCAGTGTGAGGTCACCACATTGAATGCAGATGTCAGCAAGGTGGATTCTATCGCCAAAATTTGGCACTTGTCCAGAGGAGCCTCGACCATTGTTGCAGGCTATGCATGCCAACCTTTCTCCTCCTTGGGAGACAGACGGGGTGAGCATGATGGTAGGGCCATGAGTTTGCGGGGTGTTTTAGCCATTGCCTTTTACACACGTGCACAAGCCATTGTACTTGAATGCGTTGTACCTGCTTCCAAGAACTCATGGGTCATGTCAGAGATCCAAAAGTTTGTAGATGCCACTGGATTCCATCTCTCGCAGTCTGAGCTTCATTTGAGTGACATTTGGCCCTCCAGGCGTTCACGAGCCTGGTGGCTCATTACTGCACCTTGGTTGGGGACCATCCCATTGCCTGATTGGCCGAAATTGCTGACGGTTCAAAAAGTGTGTCAAGTCATTCCAAGAGTTCTTGCATGGGCCCCTGAAGATGAGGCCAAATTGGTTCTCAATGCTATCGAACGGCATGCTTTTGGGGTTGATGACAACACATGTGCCAAGTATCTCTTGAATATGGATGGATGTGCACCTTGTGCGTTGCACTCGTGGGGTTCGCAGCTGGTCCCATGTGAATGCGGGTGTAGACCATGTGGATTGTCAATGAAGAGACTTGAAGAAAAGGGACTTTTTGGACTTCTGGTACGATCAGTTTCTGATGCTTTCTCACAGGAATGCCGCCATATTCACCCAAATGAATGCTTGGCTTTGCAGGGATTTGACCCCACAATCGATTTTGGGGACAACCCCCGTCTTACGTTGTCAGCCGCAGGACAGATGGCCAGCCCTTTTCAAGCCTTGTGGGTTTTCTCATGCCTTGCCGAAAGGATTGCCCAACTGAGATTTGGAAATGTGATCTTTGGCTCTCTTGCCCAGTTGCAGGCCTATCAGTCATGGGTTTTGATGCGATGCCGTAGGGTTTGGCCTTGTGACACTGAACCTGTTGAGGACTCCAAAATGCTTTCTCTCATGAATTTCTGGACTGAGGTGGCTGATCTCTCAATTCATGAATTAATGCATCCACCCCGCTGGCCGCAGTTGGAAGATGCTCATGTGACCATTGCTTCTGTTTTGGACCTGCTGATCAGACGTAGCCAGAATTGCTTGCCTGGTCGACACTTGGCTCCTGGTGTCTTGGCGATTCCAGATGAAGTAGATGAAGAGGTGGATGACTCCACGCCATGGATTGAGTCCCCACATGACATGCCTCGCTTGCCCAAACCGAGAAGTGATGCCTGCATTGTGGTCTTTTTTCATGAATTTGCTGACCCCATCACCCTATTGGCAGCTCCGGGATGTACGATTTATGATTTTGTCCAGGCTCATGAAAAGTTGGTTGGTACTCTCCAAGTCACATGCATTTCCAATTTCCATGGTGTTGAGGTTCACCCTTCACAAAGACTGGAACCTGGGATGGTTATTTGCATTCGGTGTGAGGACATGCCGGCATCAACAGGTAGTTCATCAGGTGATCGTGTCTCAGGTGAACCACTGATCACCACCGTTTGTCAGGAGCCCCATGTAAATCCGGCCAGTGATGACATGAAGGATGAGCCCCCTGCTCTTCCAAACATCCGTGCCATTGCCCAGACATTGCCTGTTGTTGCATCCGAGTCCCTGACTAGCACATCCGACCAGCACTGTGGTGATGCCCTGCTTCATGCAGCGGGTGGCGGTGTGATTAGTGACCTGATATCGCCGACTGCTCCTTGGACCCAGCTGATCCAGGGAATGCCAGATGCTGAGACGGGACCTTGTCCTGAAGCGCCAAGCCAACCTATGCCTTCATTAGGTGACAGTGCCAGAAACACCTCATGGATTTCAGCTGCCCCTCTTTTGGGCCTGAAAGAAGATCAATTTTTGCAACTGAGGGTCCCTGCTGTTGTGAACATGCAACATTTGGAATCTCTACACTGTCAGATCATGAATGCTGATGATCGACTGACCATTTTGGAACACCAATCAAGGATTTGGAGTGATGATGAATTGCGGTTTCACATGCATTCTCTTGCTCATTCCTACATTCAGTTTCAACTCTCTCATGGGATTGCCTGCCCGAAACCGTGCTTTGTCCTGGACCCATTGCTTGCCACAGGATGGCTACATCATGGACTCCATGAATGTGCCGCTTGGGGTTTGGCCCACAAACAAATCAGGGAACAAGGTCAGATGGTCATCACTGCATGTATGGTCCAAGGACATTGGATTCCAGTGGTCATGTGTTCTCAGGGCTTGATTTTACATGTTTACACGTGGGATTGCCCTGGTCATGATCATGACAAACTGAACAAGATGTGTGCCTTGTTGGCCAAAGCCATGGGATATGATGATGTGGCGGTTGATCGTCACCACCGATTGTTTCTGTCATCCGATCGTTGTGGTGCACTGGCGATGGCTTTTTTGTCGTATTCTTTACTTCAAACAATGTTGCCTACGACCAGTGATGAAACTGAAACGATCCATTTGAGACTCAAGACGTCCTTTGCTGATGCTCTGGCAAAACATCAAACAACGGTACGACCATGGGTTTGGGGGGCTGGTGACCTCCTAACTGATGCTCTGGGTGCATGTGATGACGTTTCTCAGGAAGGGCTGCAAAGTGCGCATGTATGTATTGATGCAGATCGTCGATTGGAACTGTTGCGTGACCATGGTATGGAATGGGGTGATGATGAGATACGTTTCCATATCAAGCTCCTGCTGGATCACGGTGAGTGCATTCTAAACAAAGATGACAATGATGTTCCTGGTTTTGTTTTTCTTGATCCTCTCTCTCTGAGTGACTGGAACCCGACAGGCAAGGAGAAATTCATTCAGTGGTGTAAGACAAACCCACACATCATTGAAACTGGCCACCACATTGTGACTGCCCTTTTGGTCCATCAACATTGGGTACCTATGTGGATTGTTCCCTATGACCGTTATTTTCTTGTGCATCTTCAACATGATGAAATCACCAGGGTCGATGACTTCGGCCACTTGCTTGATGCTCTGTGTTCTCAATTTGGATTGCCGGAATATGTCCTCCACTGGACTCCGCAGCTGGTGCCCAATCACCGCATATGTGGTGCTGCAGCCATTGCATTTCTTGGTCACGTGCTGGTTCGGGCTGACCTGCCTGAGGATTTGTTCACACTGAGGAACATGCAAGCGAACATGCGGGCAAGTTTTGTACAGGCTGTTTTCCAGAACCAGTGTTGTCGTTGCCCTGTTGCTTGGGGTGCCGGACCGCAATTGAAGGGTCTCTTTCCTATTGAGACATTTGTGAACATGCAAGAGTATGAACTGATGGAATCGCATCCTGGTGCTGTCAACTCTTTTGGTAATCTCATGGAGGGTGTTTTGAGCCAAACAATTGCCCGTGATGCCAGACCAATGTTGGAGGTTTTACCTCAGATGTCCTTTTTGGAAGCTGGTTTGGAGCCTGAACTTTGCACGTACACAGGTGATCAAGTCCAGGGGTATCCTGCCCAAGTTCTTGACTTGGGTGATTTTGCTGATTCACAAAAGGTTTGGACAGATGCAGAACTAGGGTTTCACCTCATGCGTGTTGTCGATGCTGCCAATGACGGACTCTGCTGCAAATCTCATGTGGGTCCTTGGACCTATTTGGTCCCCTTTGCTGCCCAGCACATGCCCCAGGCCGCTGTCACCATCTGCAATCAGATAGTTGTCCTGGATAAGCATTCTCAGGGTGGCTTGATTACAGTGGTTTTGTTTCATGGTCATTGGATACCCTTGGTGATCCGAAGAAGTCATGCTCATCTTTGCATTGATACCTGGAACTTTGGAATATCCGTTGTGACCCAGCTTCGGGAGTTTGGTGACATGATTGCACACCAACTTGCTGTGTCCCAATGTGTGTTGACCTGCCGTAAGAGGGCCTATCGCTCTCCAGACATGTGTGGTGCATTGACCATGGCGTTCATGCATTTTTGCCTGTTGGACACTCCCTTGCCCATTAACACAGGTGAATTGACCAGATTGAATGACCAATTGAAGACACAGTTTGCTGTCCACTTGAGGCAGCACAACCGAAGTCATGTTTGGACGATGCTTGGACATGGAGATGCTGCTGATGAGGAGGATCAACAAAGTCAAGGTCCTGCAAATCGTTCTCACACTTGCATCACAGCTGAACAACGTCTTGACCTGCTCAGGGGTCATGAGAAAGAATGGGGTGATGATGAGATCAGATATCACCTCTCCAACCTTCTGGCCCACAATGATCATGCTGTCCATTTGCGGCATTGTAACATCCCTGGAATGGTTCTGCTTGAGCCCCTCATGTTACACAACTGGCACTCAATTGGCCCTGCTTTGTGTGAATCGTGGTGTCGAGCCCATGCCCATGAAATTGCCAGTGGTTTTCATATCATTTCCGCTTTGCTTGTTCGTGATCATTGGGTTCCGGTATGGATTGTTCCCCACAGACATTTACTCCAGTTTCACCTGATGCATGATGGCCTCACCCATGCCTGTGATTTTGAACCTCTGGTCCATATTCTTTGCAGTGCACTTGGATTCACAGATCATGTCCTGCATTGGCTCCCACAAAGAGTCTCTGAGCACTCCTACTGTGGGGCTGCGACAATTGCGTTTCTTGGGCACATTCTTGTGGGAGGCCCTCTTCCTGATGATTTGAAGGCCATCCAAGACATGCATGCCAACATGCGAGCTAGTTTTGTCCAGGCTGTCTTGCAAGACCAATGCTGTCGTTGTCCAATTGCGTGGGGTTCGGGCCCTCCTGCGACCCTGATCAAAGCCTTGTCCGAAGAGCTATCCAAACATGGTGTCCCTGAATCCCAGCTTGAGTCGAGAGCCCAGCAAGCCATTCGTGCCATAGGCCAGGAGCCTGTCCAACATGCTCTCCAAGCCAAGAACGTCTGGAGATCGCTTAAGGCTATTGGAAGTAATGTCAAGTTTCAATTTATTTTGCCTGATGAACTTGACCAGCTTGTACAAGCCAATAAGGGTGCCAATGTTGGCAAGAAGATTCGGAGTGCCAAGATCAACGCAAAGATCCCAGTACCTGATGTCCTGGACCCAGCCAAAATATCACTGCTTGATGGTGCTTTCCGGTTTGCGGGCAATCCCGTCCCTCAAATTGCTGCTCAACAGATTGGCCCTGTTGCCACTGGCATTGCGGTTTTATCAATGAAGGATGCGATCCCGTACCTCAAAGTTGGTAAGCCAGTCTCAAGTGCACCGCTGGCGATTGTGGTGCTTACTGATCCAACCTGTCAGGTTCAAACGGTTCTGCCACATGTTAAACTGATGGTCCCCTGTATTTGCCTGGCCAACAACGAGCCTTTGCTTGTCGAAGCGACTTTGGTCCAATTGGGGGTTGGTCATGTTGAGAAACACATAGCTGCCAATGCAATTGCCCTTGATTCACTTGATGTGGTCACGGTCAAGATCATGACCTACCGCGATGAGTATGCAGGCTCCTGGGACGATTTCACTTCAGCACCGATCAAACAGCTCGTCCAGGCATTTCCGATTTTGCGAAGGTGTTTTGAATCTGGCTGCAACTGTGAGTGTTGGCACAATCCTGATGACTTGCAGGTAAAAGAACCCATCATGGATGTTTGGCGCCGGCAGTTTCTGTCATTGAACTTTCGCCCTGTTGCACCAGGCAAAGCGGCAATCTTCTCGGTATGCTTGCGTGTCCCGACAGCCATTCTGTCAAATCTGCTTGCTCGAAGTGGCCATGCTGGCTCCTACATGGAACCCCGCACTCCTGATGGGAAACAGGTGATGGAAGAATATGTTGTGGTTTGGGCTCCTAGGCTCTCTTCGAGCGAGCTTGCCCACATGAAGCAAACCAACCCAGCGGTGCTCGGTCTTGCTCGTCTTGGTGAAAGACGCGGCCTCCGTGTCATGCAAGCGCAAGCGCCGGCCATTCATGCCATTGTCAGACCTGAGGCGACCTACCTTCCCAATGGTCCCAAGATGCAATTCAGTGCTGGCCCATTTCCATGGGGATCCGACCGTGCTGCGATCACTAAGGCCCTGAAGCAGGTAGGATGGCAGGTCCAAGCTCTCCAGCCTATGCAGCCAGTGCCTGGCAAAGGATCCATGTGGTTGATTCAATCGGTGGACAACCCCCCAGAAACGATCCTGTGCACCAATCATGGTGAAGTGGTGATCACCACACACAAAGCTGGTAATCAACCTTCCAAACCTGTGGGCAATTTTACTGTGGGCTCTGTGAGTACGCTGTCATTGTGCGGTCCGGCCAGTGTCCCACCTGTGCAGGAAACTGATCCCTGGCTTCAAGGCGACCCCTGGGGACCATACAACAAAACCAAACAGACGCATCCAGTCACGGCTGCCTCTGACGGCATTCAGCAGCTGGAGGAGCGTATCCAGACGGCCGTGCTTGCTAAGCTGCCGGTTTCTATGGACCAGGACGATATGCCGCAGAGGTTGCATTCTCTTGAGGAACAAGTCCACCTCTTGATGGGAAAGAACCAGAACTTGGAATCGCAGTTTCATGAGTTCTCTGCTCAGAGCAACCAACAATTTGCCGTGGTCCAAACGCAAATCCAACAGCAGTCCACCCAGTTCCATGGACAGCTGGAGTCGCAGTCGCAAAGCATACAAGCGATGTTCGAACAGCAGATGAATCAGATCAGGGGCCTATTGTCAAAAAGGCCAAGAGAGGAAACCATGGAATGATGGTATGGGGAGGGGTTCATGCTCGGTCAGCTGATTTTGTTTGGCTTGGTCTTACTGATTGCCTTTGTCTGCCTTGCCATGTCTGTTGTCTGGTGGCCTGCCCTGTTCCCCATCGGTGGTTTGTTCGTTTGCCAATGGAAGTGTCGACAAGGGTTCAACTCTCGATCATGGAGATTTCTGTTGCTGATGCTGAGCTTGATGCGTATTGGGGAAGCTTCAAACCCTGGACCGAATGTTCAATTTGAAGATTTTTTCACCTTGGGTACTTGCAATCCTTCGGGTCTGCGGAATAAATCTCATTACTTTGCTTCGCAATTGTCCAAAGGGGACATTTGGATGATTTCTGAAACTCATTTTTTCGGCAAAGATGTGTCAAGATTTCGTGCTGGTTTGAGAGCCGCTGGTGGCCGGTACAGATATTGTGTCACCGATGAAGCTTCAACACGGCCTTGCCTTCAGTCACAAACTGCATGGAAAGGGGTGGCTGCCATCTCTTGTTTTCCAACTAGGATTTTGCCTTCTGCTCAACCGGAATGCCTCAAAGAATCAGGGCGATGCTTGCTTACTACCACTTTGGTCCATGACAGCTGGATCTCTGGTGCGACGATCTATGGTGAACCTGATGGACACCTTTATCCGAACCACCTGCGCAATAATGAGTTCCTCTTGCACCATGCTGCGGCACAAATATGTCATCTGACAGCTGGATTGCGCTTTCTGGCAGGTGACTGGAATGTGGTCCAAAATGCGTTGCCGTCGTTTGACATTTTGCTGCGTGCTGGCTTCAGGGAGATTCAAGATGTGCTTTTGGAGAGGTGGGGTCACACGATCATGCCTACGTGCAAACATGCCACTAGGAAGGACTTCCTCTATTTGAGCCCTGAAATGCAAGAGCTTTTGATTGATGGATGGGTGCTTGATGATGTCCTGCCTGATCATGCGGCCCTTCTTGGACAGTTTAAGTCCCCAAGATGTCGCCCCAGTTGCTGGGTTTGGCCAAGGCCGCATGCCTTCCCTTGGCCTAAAACTTTTGATGCGGACTTTCAGTGGAATGATGTGGTATCCCCCACTGAGGCTTATCAACAACTTTGGAATGAAATTGAATCTCAGGCCATTAAGGGATCCCCTTTTCCGATCTCTCGCAAGATGTGTGGAAGAGCCAAGCATTTGGAGCCCAAGCTGTTGAAACCTGCTCATGTCTCTCCGCTCAAGGTAGGTCGTAAAGGTGATTTCCAGCCTGGGTTTTGCGGGCAATCTACGCGTCATGCTCACTGGTTGCGCCAAGTTCGACGCCTTCAGGCCTATTGTCGGTTGATGAATAGTTCCTCTGATGTTGCAATCCAAACTGCTGAATCTTGGGGTGCTATCCTGCGTGCCAAGGGGTTTTTTCCTACCTTTTCTGACTGGTGGCTGCAATGTGAGCAAAGGGTTCATGGAGCCCCCGCACAATGTCCTTGTGCTCCACCCGGAGGTCAGACAGCGTTGGCAATGTTTGATAGCATGGTTTTAGCCCTTAGAGCCTTTGAAAGTTGCCTCATGAAACAGTCCAGGCAGTATGCAAAATTTCGAAGAGAGCAAAATCCCAATCTGGTTTTTCAAGACATCAAACCACCGGTCACACCTGGCGTTGAAATTCTTTTGCAACCAATTTGTGCGGAAGTTGAAGAGGTTGACGCTGATGAATGCAAACTGGTTTTGAATCAGCCCTGTGAGTTTGCTCCTGATCAGGTGATAGTTTGCGGTGATCGTGCATTGGATGTAATTCACCATGAAGGTGATGCCCTGTGGGTGACTGACACGTCGCATGCTTCTGTTGGTATGCAAGTGTCTCAAACCAAGCCGGTTGGCACTTCTCAAGAGCTTGAAACCATGTTCTTGCAGGTGTGGAGAGAAAGATGGATGAGGCACGCTGAGGTCCCCTCTTCTCGCTGGAATGAGATTGTGCGTTTTGCCAAAACACACTTGCCTCCTGGACGTTTTGATTGGTCTCCTTTGAATGGTGACAGCTTGGCGGAGGTAATTCGTCACAAAAAGGCAAGCACGTCAATGGGTTTTGATGGAGTTTCTTTACAAGATCTACGCTGTATGCCACATCAAGCTTTGACAGCCTTTTGCCACATTTTCTCAACTGCTGAAGCTACAGGAACCTGGCCGCAGCAACTAGTGGACGGAAAGGTGGTCAGGCTTGCTAAGGTCCCCAGGCCATCTGGCCCTTCGGATTTTCGTCCCATCACTGTATTCAGTTTGCTGTATAGGTGTTGGAGTTCTGTGCAATCCAAAATTGCTCTTTCTCATTTAGAAGAGAAGCTGCCGGATACGCTCTATGGGAGTAGGCCAGGTCGACATGCCACACAGATCTGGTCGCGACTTTTGTGGACTATTGAAGAGGCGTTTGGGTTGCAAATTCCTGTTGCTGGTGCAGTGGCTGATCTTGCCAAAGCTTTTAATTTCCTTCCAAGGCTTGTTGTGATGGAAGTTGCTGCCCACTTTGGCTTGCCCTCTAGGGTTTTGCTCGCATGGACTGGTGCCTTAACACAGATGCAGCGTCGATTTCAGCTGAGGGACTCACTAAGTGCAGGCCTTGGCAGCACTACTGGGGTCCCTGAGGGATGTGGCTTGAGTTGTGTTGCGATGGTAGTGATTGATGCCTGTTTTCACAAGTGGATGCAAGTTTTCTTTCCCTTGTGCACTCCCGTCTCCTTTGTTGATGACTGGCAGCTGATAACCTGTAACCCTACTCTTTTGCAAGGGGCGGTCAACACCATGCACCGTTTTGCAGATGCCATGGATCTGCATCTGGATGAAAGGAAAGCCTATGTGTGGACCATTGACCAGGATGGCCGCAAGCTGCTGCGGCAACAAGGGTTTAAGGTTCTGCTTGGGGCCAAGAATCTAGGTGCTCATGTCCAACTGGCCAAGAAGCATACCAACTTTGCCATGCAAGAGCGTGTAGATAGCATGCAGGCGGTGTGGCCACGGCTTAAGCTGTCTGCCTGCTCAATTCGTACAAAAGTACGAGCGCTGACCACAGCGGCCTGGCCGAAAGCCCTGCATGCCATAGCTGCAGTCCAACTTGCTGATGCCTCCTTCCACAAACTGAGGACTGGGGCAGTACGAGGGTTGGGATGTGATCAAGCTGGGTCGAATGCATGGATACAACTTGGAATGATCGAATCGCCCTTTGTTGACCCTCAGTGTTGGGCAATACTTCAAACTTTCAGGTGTGTGAGAGACTGCGGTGAAAACGACCACGTCCGTAGATCTTTAGCCCTGCTGGTGACTGGAACTGAGGCGCCGCCTGCCAACAGTTTTACCACAACGTTGTTGACTCGGCTCCAAACCTTGGGATGGCACGTTCTGCCAACTGGGCAGATATGTGACAGCTTTGGCCCCTTCTGCCTATTTGAGGTATGCCTTTCTGAACTCAAGTGTCGTATCCAATGGGCGTGGCAGCGTGTTGTTGCGCAACAGGTGTCTCATCGACCGGGGTTTGCCAATCTGTGCCAAGCAGATGCTCGCGACACGCGCACATGGCTGAAAACCTTGCCCTATGATTCACAAGAGCTTTTTAAGAAATGCCTGAGCGGTTGCCATATCACTCAGGATTGCAAACAGCATTGCCAGGAAGGGGGGAGTGACCAATGCCCCTACTGTTTGTGCACTGATAGCAGGTTCCATCGTTTTTGGGTGTGTGAAAGATTTGCTAGTGAGCGCAGCAGTGTCCCTGAGGATGTTTTGAAACTGATTGCCACAGCACCTGAATTTCTCACATGCTATGGTTGGAGTGTGCAGCCGCACACAATGCACCGATGGTTACAGATGTTGCAGGCTATCCCTGAAACCCCTCCGGTTTTGCTGCAGGGGGTGGGTGATGACATTCACCTCTTCACTGATGGCAGTTGTTTGAACCAGCATGCACGTGATTGCAGAATGGCGTCTTGGGCCGTGGTAGGTGCGAGAACAGATGTCTGTGCTGGAGAGGTGCTTGACTATGGCCCGTTGCCAGGAATTCTTCAAAGTGCGTACAGAGCTGAGGTTTACGCAGTGCTGCGAGCCCTGATGATGTGCCGAAGTCACAAAGCTAGGGTTTTCCTTTGGACAGACTGTAATGCGGTGGTTGTGAGACTGCGCCGCCTGCTCAAAGGGGGTTCTACTAGACCTAACTGCGCGCATGCTGACCTGTGGATTGCCATTGAAGAGTGCCTTCAGGACTGTGCTGGTGAGGTGCGGGTGACCAAGGTAGCCGCTCATCAAAGCAGTAATCAGGTTACAGGTCCCCTTGAAGAATGGGCGGCCCATCACAATCATTTGGCTGATCGTGCGGCCGTTGCAGCTCAACATCAAAGACCTCAGAATTTTTTGCACTTTTACGCTGAACATGTTAATGCCACATGCGCTTGTCAAGAACTGTCACGAACAGTGCAAAAGGTTTTGCTTGCCATTAGTTCGGCTGTGGTCAGGGATCAAGACCATTCTGAAGATGTTGAACGTGCTGAGTTGTGTGTTTCGCCTCCTATTCCTGGCTCAGCGGTGGCACCATTGCCACCTTTCCATGTTCCACAAGCTGCGGTGCGGTGGTATGGGGATAAGATGGTGAGATTGGTTTTGTCATGGTATTGGCAGACTCTCCATGGCAGTGCTCATCCTGTGATCTGGGTTTCCAAATTTCAGCTTTACATTGATTTTATGTTGAGTGGAGAGTGTGGGCCGCTCAAGATTCATCAGTGGCAGCTTGGTGTGTCCAGGCCGGAAATTGACCTTTTGAATATCCCTTTTCAAACGCGAACACGGTGGTTTAGCAAGGTTTTGACTGTGAGCCTCCGCCATCATGGAGTTGGGTTTCATTATGCCTATTGCAGACCTGAGTCTCAGTGCTTCCAACTTCATACCGGGTGCTTAGCTGTTGCATGGCCGCCGGCCAGGATTGCGGCCATTGATGAGTGGGTGTTTTCATTTTGTCCCTATGGTGTTACCAGGACGTCGAAGGCATTGAACTCTCTTCCTTGTGCCGATGCCGATTCTCGCTTTGATAGGGTTTTGGTCTCATCCTATTAGGTTTGTGGCACCTGAATGCAGGCTGTCAACGAGAGCCTTTGGCAGCGTGACCGAGAAATGGTGTCAGAAATGGTGGTTTGGAGCATTTTTTATTTTTCCATATATTAGGAATAATGACTCCAATTGACGAACTCATATTTTTCAGAGGGGTAGGTATACCACCAACCAGATAATCTCCATTGGATTCCCCAAAAAAGAAATCCCATTAGAAAGATCAGCATTTTTCTGTGTGAAAATGTTTGTTACCTTCTGGTAAACGTTTACAGTTTGCGAACTGGAAAATCACCATGTTTAATGGGTAAATCAACTATGAATAGCCATTTTCAACAGGTATATCGGTATATCCCCATGGTGAAATCCATTGATGCTTCACCCCCGATGTTTCATGATGGTCCCCTAGATATCCCATTCAATTCCCCTATAGTGAAACTTGACATAAACCCAATCATGACCCAAGTGATTTGCCTCAACTTGGAAATCAGCTCAAATCCCATGAAATCCCCATAGATTTCTTGGTTAAACAGTATTAAATCACCATTTTCCCGTGGTTTTTCGTTTCGGAAACAGAGGTTTTACCTTCTGAAAAGTCCCATCACCAACACCAAATCCCAAGGAGAAGGCCCGTGTGCAACGTGACCGCGACCTGTTGATCGGCCAGCTGATGGCTGGGGAGTCACTTGGACGTTGTTTTGGGGATGAAAAAATGGTGGGTTTAAGGCTGCAAAAAGAAATTTCATGGCGTTTGTTGATTTGAATGGGGATTTGCAAGGGTTTGTTTGAGGTTTTATGAAAGGATCGTTCTTTCGCAAGTCATTTCTTGTTCGGTATCTATTCCATACGGTAAACCACGGGGTAAACCCAAAAATAAACTGTCCCCAATTGGGTCTTATGAAATTGAGGGTACCTCCTTGTTAAAGTCTATATGCCAGTGGTTCGTTGTGAAAAAACATGAATTGTTCTGGTCACTTACAACGTGTCACAGTTGATACAATTGGCTTGGTGAAATTCTCACGGATCACTGGCTTCAGATGCTGTCCTTAAGTTTTGACTGGCCGGATTTTGTTCCAGTTGTTTTTTAGCGGAACCATCCCAAAGTGAGTTCATGATCTACTGCCAACTTGTTAAACATATTGAATTATGGCATATAATGTTGACACCGGATTAATAACCACCCCCCCTATAGGTCAACTAGGTCAACAAGGTCCAGTCAGGGGGTCCAAAAACCGAACCCCCGAAATAATGTGCCCATTCATTCATCCATAGACGATTATTATAAGATTCCTATGGGAAAAGATAAGAACACCTATGGTAAAGCATCAAATTCCTATGGAAAGATTGGAAAATTAGTGGTAAACCATCAGATTCCTATGAGAAAAGATAAGAAAACTTATGGTGAAGCATCAGATTCCTATGGAAAGATTGGAAAATTAGTGGTAGACCATCAGATTCCTATGAGAAAAGATAAGAAAACCTATATAATACAATCAGATTCCTATGAGACAAGATAAGAAAACATTTATAATACCATCAGATTCCTATGAGAAAAGATAAGAAAACTTATGGTAAACCATCAATTTTCTATGGAGAAAGATTCGAAATTTAATGGTAAACCATCAGATTCCTATGAGAAAAGGTAAGAAAACCTATATAATACCATCAAGTTCCTATGAGAAATGATAAGAAAACCTATGGTAAACCATCAAATTCCTATTGAAAGATTGAAAATTAGTGGTAAACCAGCAGATTCCTATGGGAAAAGATAAGAAAACCTATGGTAAACCATCAGATTCCTATGAGAAAAGATAAGAAAACATATTATATAATACCATGAAAGCAGAAAGGTGGAAAAAACTCTTCGTGGCTGGGTGGTGTATTTTTATTTGTGGGGGGGGGAGCGCTCAAGGGGGTTAGCCTTTCTGAGCTCCCAAAAGCAGCATTTTTCAATAAGATTTTCAGTAGAAACCGATCGTTTGGGGAATGATTTTTTTTCCAGTTTTGGCCTTTTCAAATTAAATATAATTATGGACCAAACACATCCCTGGGAGGTCTTTATTTTATGATAATTATAATTAACTATATTTATGCAGCCATGATCACGTAGATTGGTAGAAAGCACGTTGGAATTTAGATCCATGAAGGCCGCAGCGGGATTCCATGCACTTGCAGCCACCAGAGCATTCATCAGTGATCGTACATATCCATACAGCAATGTCGATCTTGGAGATCATCTTGTTGGTCAGCAATATGAGCTGCATGCTTGGCATCGCCGCTCTTGCATTGTTCATGCATAAGCTCCAGCAGAACCATCAGGCATTCTATGAGCTCTACTATAATCAGATGACTTCCGAGGATGACGCAGAGCCTGGCGCATCAGAAAATGAGAATCCATCAGCTGCTCATGGGCACAAAGACCATGAGACAGCAGACATGAGCCGTGCAGCAAAAAAGAATGGCTGCATCAGCAGGATGTGGGAGGCATGAGAAACATGCGCCAGCATGAGACAAACCCAAATAGGATAAGATAATTAAGACAGGATCACTAATTAACCCCGGAAATTGTAGCCCGAATTACAAAGTAAAAGGGAGTAATAGCTAATTAGTCCCACCAAAAATTTGGGGGTCCCGGAGGGGTATGATTAATTAGGGTGGATTTTAGTGTTATTAGGGGGGGAAATCAGCACCTAATTGACTTTAGTATTGTCCCAAAATTTCCGGAGAGAACGGGTATGATTAATTCGTGGGTTTTATTAATCCTGACTATACATTGTATATATATAAATGTAATTACACATGCTACCCCCATGTTTGTTGCTGGACTATGTCATGAATATGTTGGTTTTCATATCACCACTTTACTGGGGACAACGGTTCAGCTTTTATAGTCCCCAAAGTCAAAAGCCCAATTACTGGTTCACCATGCTCACGTCTGTGGATTTAATCACCATTCTTGCACGGAAAATCTAAGCTTTGTCTAATGAAATCAAACAAAATATGGAAAATCCAATAAAATCCACCATTTACTCCCAGGGTTGAAGAGATAGGTTACATACAGGAAACCTGCATGTATGGATGTGCAAGTGACAAAATGGAACCCAGACCTGGCCACCAATGCCCAGACGCTGGCTGAAAAGCTCAGATCCAACCAGCTGTCCAGTGTTTCAGATGTCAACTTGAAGTTAGCTGCCCATGTGGCTTCAGGCACACTCAATGGGCACCCGACACTGCAAGGAATATTGGTCTCAGCTGTAGAGCAAGCTGCTCGCCTTTCCAGACAAGTCGAGTCGATGCGAGGTTTGCGCCTCAGCGAGATCGAATTGTCCATGATGGCAGAAGCTGGAGTGAGTTTGTCAATGGCTGCAAACAACATGGCCTTAGTGCGTGAGTTTGGCCTGCAGTTCGCAGTTCCACGCCTACCACTTGCAAACCTGCACTCGTTCAACATCCCAGAGCCATACCTGGAAGATATTGGGGCTTACGTAAGCCATGGTTTCCTGAAGATGTTTACTTAAAGATCCTTTAGCTTAATCCATTCATGAATTCCCAGATGATTTTTTTATCCTAAATTGTAGAACCAGCAACTTTTTTTAATCACATTTAAGTCTGGAGAAACATATCTGTGTGGTAGATTTTCCGTAAACATAAGAGATATATATAATGTATTACCTATAGCATGATTTTTTTACAGATACATGCCAGTTTCACGTTCTGATTTAAATGTTCAGCCATGTATAGTAATCCCCAAAAGGGAATCAAAAAGATAGAAACATATATAATTCACCACTGTTTCAATGGTGTTTTTTTAAAAAACAACATTTTGGGTGTTGCGCAGACGTTTTCAGACCAGACCTGAGGACCACCGACTGGGCAGCTGAAACCAAAGTGGCGCAGGTCGTAGGTCACTGGGCGCAGTCGGTTCCAAGGTGGGCAAGGGCAAACAATCGGAAAATGCTGGATCTACCCTGTGGTAATTTAACAGTTTGCCATTGAAAATACCCCATGTATTGTTGATTTACCTATTCAAAATGGTGATTTTCTATAGTTATGTTAATATACCAGGGGGTAAGCAAGAAGAAGTGTGATTTATGTGGATGGTACCAGTATTTTAGTGGGTTTTAACCAACAAAATATGGAAATATTGGGGATTTCTAGTTGGTTTACGATAGCTAAGTTGGTAGAAATAGTTTGGGCAAGGATTCGGTTCATCGCAGGGATATTTGTAGTTCATATAGGGTTTAAAAATCAGCAAACATAACTGGGTAGGACACCACATAGTATGTACCAATGAAAAATATGGGTTTAAGGAATCGATACACGTGATATGGAGGTGTAAAACCAACCATCTTATAGGGATGTAATGGGAAATGTATTGGGGGTTGTCCTCTTGATGTGGATTTACAGTACCAAGATATGGCTATTTTCTAATGGAAATGAAGAAATCAGCAGGAGAGGAAGGGGGGTTCAACACTAAAATCTGTGATAGAAATGGGTATGTACCAAGTGGTTTGAGGCACCAGTAACATGTGAAAATTGGGACTTCGCGGCCCACATTCCTGGATTCAATTCTGCTGGAGGTTCACTGTTGAAGGTTCTGAACTGGAAGAAAGATCTACACCATGCAGATGTTCCACTTTCAGGTTTGTTACCAAGAGTATGGCCCCAAGTAGCATCAGATATCCTCCTTTTCTTTCCCGTTCTTCCGTTGGATATCGCCTTGTTTTGACTATATTTTCCAGGTTACATCACCAATGTACTGTTGGATTTCACTCAACCCCAGTGCACTTCCAAGTTCTGGATGTTGTAGCATTGAAATTGGTTTGCTGTTGGTTGAGTCATGTTCTATGATGTTCTATGTATATATGCTTGATTACATTTATGACCTTAAATTCAAGATTTCGTACGGAAAAAGTACGTCCTCATCTCTGTTGCTTCGTTTTTTGACCACTTTGCAGCTGGATAATTTCAGTGCTCATTGCTGAAAGAACATCCCGATCTGAGGCGAAAGTACAAGCTCAGAGCTGGGGCGATATTTCAGGTACAAGGCCGGCCCTCTCCTGGTGGTTTGTGCAAATCTATGCCATAAACCAATATAAACCACCCACATCTTAATGAAATCCCAGCCATAAAAATGGTAAAATTGGGGATGGTCCCAGCCATTGCTTTACTGACAATGTCAAGCCGGGATTCGTTGAAACTCAAGGGCTCTATGTAAGGGGCCCCAGTAGCTCCAATGGATTGGTCCCCGAGGCGATGTTGATCCCATAGATGAGAACCATGGCGCCATGGATTCTCCGATGTGCATCCCGACACCGCCGAAACCTGAAAACTGAGGAAACAGACCGTGGGGAAGCATGGTTATCGTTGGTTATCAACCATTTGATGCAGATCCAAGTAGTAAAAAATTATGTTTTTGAATGGCTAGTTTCAAAGATGGTTTCAATACTCCGTTCGCACTTCGACCCCGGATAAAATCCTCGTTTGATCTGTGCCCGGGATCCGGCCCACATTGAATGTTCCGTGTAATGAATACCCCCCTAAAGCTGATCTGTGGTGATTAGTGCTGAAGAAAAGTCCACATTGATGTGTTGCCCATTTAAATGCCCAGTTATACAGGATTTTCCATTGCCATGTTGAATTGCAGGAGGGTAACCCCCCATGAAGTTGTCGCTTGAATCGCACCGCAGGTCACCGATGTCGCCATCCTGGCCGTGGCATGGTATCTCTACAAGAGCCATGGCGCATTCGTCGTTTTTGGCACCCCAAAGTTGGATGAAGAGTTGAAAAAACTGAAAGTTATGGGGGAACATGTGAAAATATCATGAACATATGGAAACATATGGGAAAATATGGGAAAATGGTGGTTTAATCGAATGTATTGGTGATTTCAATGGTGATTTTAATGGTGACTAAATGGGATAGAATGGGAATATCATTGGGATTAATGGGAATATCATAGGAATACCATGGGAATATACATATCTGGTTGGTGGTTTGGAACATGACTGGATTATGACTTTCCATATATTGGGAATAATGATCCCAACTGACTAATATTTTCCAGAGGGGTTGAAACCACCAACCAGATGAACATATGTAAACATAACACTATATTTTCATAGCAATCATAACATATTGGAAAAAACTAACGTAAGTTAAACTCTAAGTAAAATTCTGAAAATATCATGGATATGTTTCTTCTAATTACTTTGCTACTATCAATATGCTGCAATGAACACATTCATTTTTTTAGCAATGCCCAAATTATTCTCAGTGGTTGATGGTCGGTTGAAGAAGCGGCCTGTTTTTGTGAAAATGGCAACGGTTTTGAGCGGTTGATGTTCCTGGATATCCAACATATCCAGAATATTCAGCTCATGTTCTGTGTACAGAATATTCAACACATATTTTTGTACACAGCCAAATGGCCATGGTTTTGAATGAACATCCAGCGGGAGAAACCAGCTGTGTACAAAGGCTAGGCTACGAAACCAACTGTAGAAAAATCGTCAGATCTCCTTCTTATAAGCCCATTTATTCTAGTCGCAGTCTGGAAAATTGAGATTCATCATCCAAGAATCCCCAATTAGAGATCATTTAAAGTATTATCCACAAAGACCGTTAAAGTATATATGTTAAAGTAGCCTATCCCTTCTCATCTCCCCACCAGGGCGGGCCGGTGATCCATGTGGCATTCAGGACGGTGAACAACACCAAGCCTCTCTCGCAGTTCACGTCCCCCGGTCGATAAGGAGCCACGCCAATGGGCAAAATGGAGGGTTTTTTCGGGAAACTTATGTTCAACGGAATTTTGCCCTTTAAAATGGGTATCGATGGGAAATCTCTTATGTAAACGGAGGTTTTTGCTTGGAAAATGATGGGAAAATCAACTATAGATGGGGTGATGAATCGGGAATGACATGGCTAGCTGGGAAATCCAGGTGTGTACCTGGGAAAATGGTGGAACTGAATAAGGGGTTCTGCTACCAGAGGACAAACAGTGGGAGTTTCAAAACACCTGGGAGTTTACCATACGTCATTGGTCATACCCATGTTGCCTGGTGGGACCACCGATTGAGTCACCCACGTTTCACCGTCCTTGTTTGGTGCTCTATCCCATAGCCAATTTCAAATCCAGTCAAAGCCTAGTGAAAAACCTCTACAATAAAAACACATAATTTTGTTTCTCATGTTTTCCCAGCAGAACTCATCAAATCCAACTATTTTTTCCAGTGAGTTCCTGTGAGTTCCGATTTCCCCATTTCTCCCCTGGATTTCCGCAGCATTTGTCCAAGGTACTCTCGCGCCCTGCGACATTTGCATCTGCTGATGGCCGTGGGTGTTTTTGGCGCGGTGGGCACGGCGCAGGTGGCTCAGTACACGGAGGGACAGGCGGGGTGGCTCAGAACTCGCCGAGATTTCTGGGGAGGAGGTGGTGGAAAAATGGACATTATCATTAATAGTGATAATTGAAATTAACGGATAGTTAACGGGATATCATGTTACTAGTGATAAGTATCAACTAGTGATAATCCCTAGATATCCTTTATTATTCAATGATTATGCCATTATAGTGATAATATCAATTCTTGTGGTGTTGCAAAAATCGTTGGATTCCATGGAAGTTGGCAGGCGAAGAAGCAGCTGCTGTGGTGGCACAAGCAGACAGGCATGGCGGGTTCGAGGTAGATGGTCGTTTCATGCCGTACTAAGTAACCATCAGTTTACAAGCCATATATATATATATATATATGGAATCTCCCCTTTTCTTTTAAGTGGGTGCAAAAGGGCTCACATATATATATATTACTATTATTATTTTTATTATTATTATTTTATTTTTATTATTATTATTATTTTACAGATATATATGTAAATATATTACTATTGTATCTATATATATTACTATTATATATATATATTACTATCATTTATATATATACATACCCTAGGGTAAATTAACATAGATGTGGAAACCATGGCCGATTTATAGATGAATTGCCTATTAGAATGGTGATTTTCCACATCTATCTTAGTTTACCTTAGGGTATACGTATATATATATATATACATTTAGTTATTGATGTATCCATAGCTGAATGGGTAACGGTTTAACGGAATCGGGTGCAAAAGTTCACAAAAAAAAGTCAGATCGAGTTCTTTTCACATCGGGGATGGTCATCCACGAATCCTTGATGGAAATTGAATAGGCTTTCTCCAACGTTGGAGGTGTTGTTGTTGAGAGGCAAATCCTATCAAGTTGATTTGGAGTTAGTTTTTGAGACAATGTGGTTAAAACAATAATAAACAACCCCATTTTTGAGATAGGTCCTTCAAGCCAACTTTTGGGATCTCCAAGTTGGTTTGAAGTTGGCATCCCACAGGGCAGGACTCACTGAAGCATGTAAGCTGTAGGGTATAGAACAAACACTACTGGTATATCTACTATCTACAAACAAATAGTACTGGTATGTCGTTCTATTCTATATGTGGAGGTTTCCAAGCCATGGGGTTACCCCATATCGTCATCCATTTATATCCATGTTATTTTCGGGTTTTTCATGAAATAAACCAGCCAGCTATTGGGTTACCACCATTTCAGGAAACCTTCATATGGTTTCACATGGTTTTATGTACCCATTCTGTTTTGGGACTTAAAAAATACCCATTATTTTCATTATACCAATTTAAGGGGTACCCCCATATTTTTTAAACCCCTATTTTTCATTATTTTTCCATATACCTACTGGGGGTTACCGGGCCGACCCCTCGTTTGTGTCCTCCAAGGCTGGATCTTCTGGTTTGTTTTCTTAAGAGGTATATAAATGACCGATATTTACCCAAAGGCAATTTAGAGAAACAACCAAATGTATCCAAATGTGCATCGTCATTTGTGGGCTTCAAACTTAAAGAATTAACATTAAAGGACAGTTATGGAACATTGTTGGGGTTAGTAACGGTTCCAGCCCGTGAAACCCATACACAATTGTTGAGGCTTTTGCGGTGGGGTCGCATGCTGCTGTCTGTTTTGTCTTTTTTCAACCAGGCTAAGTTTGAATTCTTTGAACGTCATAGTTGAAGCCTGTTCAACTTGTTTTTTTCCGTCTTCGAGCACTGTCTCTTGCTGCGTCTCCAAGAGCACCGACGACATACTCACAACCCTCAGCGAGACTAGCGCATCTCGAGTTGGAGCAGTTGGACGCATGCGAGGTTCACGTCCCAGCTCGTGTTCTGGATCTTGAACGGCGTGCGATGTTGGCGCGAAAGCAGGTAGGGGGCATTGCTTGTTGTCTCAATTGCCCTGCTTTGCTTCGACAGAATCAGAATGCAGCACCTCGACTGCCGGCACTTATTGGAGAGGACCATGCATCCACAGATGTCAAAACATAGGCGAACGGGTTCCTACAACCCCTGACAGGGTAAATCTAGGGAATTCCTATGGGGATTATAGTTGGCAGCGGTTTGTGCCCTGCACCCGGTTTTGAAAATCATGTCGAAACTAGTCACTTCCGAAGTTACATTGGAACGTATAATATAAAGAACACTGGTGAAATAATTAATTACATACGAAATCGGAGGAAAATATAGAAAACTGGTGACACTTTCATTGTTTCTGCCCAAAATTTCCGCCACTCCAGGCATTGCCATGCTGGTGGCTCTCATCGTTCGCATCTTCTTGCGGTTGCGCAGTGGCATTCCACCGCGGTTTCCGGGGCACCCCATTGTGCAGATGGTGTCCCGGCGGTGGAAAGTTGTGTTAATTTCCAGGGAAAGGGTGGGTGAATTTGAGGCAAAAAAAAAGTTGGGGATCACCATTGAAAATACAAGGCCCAGAAATTCGGTGATGTAAGCCCCAAAAAGATGTGTTTACATAATTATGACAATTATTCTAGTACAAGGTGGGCCCATGTGGGCCCCTCAGTTGGCCCCACCTTGCAGGATCAACAACTTTTCTATCGGTGGGTGGCAATCTGGAGGTCTCCGAACATTTTAGGGGAATCTATAGGGCAATTGTTTGAGTCACTTAGAACGATGATACCTTACTATGGTAACCCATTTGGTTGATTGCCTTTACATCAACATAGCAACATAGGGGACTTCTATGATACTGCACCATTTATTCTATGACTCTATGGGTTTTGGTATTGTGCCCACATGTGCCTTCTTATTATTATTATTTGATTATGAGAAATACATAGAAATACCATTAGATGTCCCACAGAATGTCACCATTGTATTCCCACAACATGGTGAGGTCAATTAATTCCCTTTCAAGATATCATATACATATTCCTTTTGGATCCCTTTTATGGTGGGTTTATAGCAAATTTGCACGACCGGGGATATATCATGCCAATAGAACTATATCTCATCACATCATAGATCATCCACTTTTCATGTTGGTTCCGAAAAATACATTATACTCCTATTACCGTATTCTAAACATACCATTGTATATCATCAACTTTTCATGTTGGTTCGAAACAACCCATCGTACACCCATGACCAAACATCCCATAGTTCTCCCCATGTTTAATCGCTACCCTCTGGTAATTTAACATATCTATCGAAAATTGCATTTTTCTAATAGGTAAATCATCTATAAGTGTCTATTTTTCCATAGCGATGTCACAAATTACCAGAGGGTAGGTAGTTGAATGTAGTTGATAAATGGTTATAATATCATATTTACTATGGAAACTATCATGGGAATTTATTGATCAAATTTAGAATATATCTCATTAGATATAATCCAATTCTCATGTTGGTTCCAAAAAAATACTTATAATTATATTCCCAAAAACGACATGTCCCATATTTCTATGTATATTTATCCCCATGTTTCATGGCTAAATCACCAGATTTCGACCATGGCAGCCATCACTGATTGAACCGAGATCGAGACGCAGAGCCTTCGTTTGTTTTACCTCTTCGGTGCCTTGCTGCCGCTGCCAGGGCGCCAAATAACGGGGCCCGGACCTGGACAGGTCGGTAGCATGACTAGTCGGGTGGTTTTTTCACCATCAAACATGGGGTTGTTTATTGATTTCATGGATTTAGTATTCATAACCATAAATGGGAAAGTGCTATCTATATATAATATACTGTATATATATATGTATTATTATTGTAACATGTAGATGTATATATATATATATGTATATCCCTATGGATCCAGCCGTACCTTCTTAGGAAGTGGGGCTGGGGTATGATGATTAGGGGGTTAGCTGCACCTTCTCCCACATTGTGTGGATCCATAGGGATTGTTTTAACCATTAATACTATGTTTTCGACATTGAGAAAACGAGGTTTTGGAAGGTAAATCAATATAAATCAATGTGACAAGAAATTTGTTTGTCACAGTGTTTGGTTTTCCGCCGTTTTTTTGTTTTTCTGAAGATAAGAGGATGTTGCCCTCTGTCGCACAAGGTCAGGAATGGCCAACGAGTACTTCCTGAAGTGGGCGCCCGGCTCTGACAAGACCAGTAACCCAGAGGCCCAGAAAGGGGCGCCCGAAATGGGCTGGACATGTGTCCGACGATGCCAAAGAATTGGAAACTTGTGGAAATCATGGGAAAAACCAACTATCCTGTAAAACAGTATCCTTTTGAAGTATGGTGATCGGTTTCTTCATATTTTGACCACACTAGTGGCACAGTCACAAATGCTGGGCAAACCTTGGTGGATGGAGGAAATGGCCACAGCAAAACTGATCAGCATTTTGGAAGACTGGTTGAACCATATTTTGCCAAATCAAGCTCCCCATATTCAGATGTATACAGATGTATACAGGATACAAGTTCCCTACAAGGTGGTGCCCCCTAGATAGCTAAGTTGGTGCAAATAACCCCAATAACTATGGTTTTTGTTGGTGATATATCTACAGTTAATGGGATCATAAACAAACTTATAACTTGGGGGGCACCACCTTGGACATTCTATACTAGGTATAGATGATCCATGTACATCCATGTCCCAACACATCAGGACGATCGACGAAACGACCGCTTGGCCAAGCAAGCCATGGACACGCACAAGATCCTAGGCGCCAGCGGCACCAGCCATGGATGGGATGGTGAAAATGTTGAGGCTGGATATGTGGGAAATTGAACCAAAACAATGGTTGTTGTTCTAAATGTTTGTTGGAATGTTGGATTTTGGGAGTAATGTGGTAAACCTAATGACATTAGCAAACCATTTTTGAGGGTCATGTTGCATCTTTTGTTGCAGGCAAAAAAAAAGTGATGTGATGCAATTAGGTTTGTTTTTGTAGCATTGGGAATTTGAGATTATGTGCGTCCCCAGTTTGAACCATGTACATCCCACAGATGTAAACTCATTTAACTCAACATCTAACCCTGAAATGTTGGTTTCTCATCACCCGATCAAAATTTGATCCATGTTTGACCTAACTTAAATCCTGGATACATATGAATACCTTAGATTGTTAGATGAATCAGATGGGTAGAAGATGGTAGAAGCAAAAGATTTTTTTTTCAAAAAACAGCTTGGGTTCTCGCTTGGGACAGGAAAGGTCCTTCAGTTTGCCTGGCTCCCCTTCCATTTGGGCTATACCACCATGTGCGCCCGGAAGTCTCGGCGCGAAGACAGAGGGGTGGTGTTTCACCAAGTTTTGCAACAAGATACGGAGATATACTGGTTGGTGGTGACTGGAAAATAGTGATGGTTAATTAATAGTGGTTTTCATAGGGTATAAACCAACAACAATGGGAATATGATGGAGATATACTGATTGGTTTGGAACGTGACTGGATTATGACTTTCCCATCATATTTGGAAAGTCATCATCCCAACTGACGAAATCATATTTTTCAGAGGGGTTGTTTTACCGCCAACCAATATAAATGAGATATAAGTGGGGATTCAGCCAATAAAAATTCTAAGTGGTGATTTGGCCAAGAAATATGTTTTGTGATTCTGAAGGGCTTTCAACTAGGCTTTTTATGGGGTGGTGCTATGTTTAGAGGCGGGATGTAAACCAAAATGTTGATTGAATCGATAGATGTTTCAGTAGAACTTTACCAAAATTGAGACCAAAAAATGGTCTGCCCAAGACTAGCCATGAAATGAACCCTGCAAGGTGGTGCCCCCCAAGTTATGTTTGTTGGTTTATAATCCATGAAAACTGGTTCGATATATCACATAAACCATACTTATTGGAGTTATAAACGCACCAACTGAACGCTATCATGGCCGGGGGCACCACCGAACCGTGCGGAATGCCATGCCGCTTGGATTCCCAGATTCGAATGACCAGCTTCCTTTGAGCTACGAAAAATGAGTATCAAGTCACAACTGAGTCACAATAAGGCTTCTAAACGAATAGGACAGGAATTTTCTAGTTAGGATTTTTCTATGACCTATCTAGTTACCTAGGATTTTTCTATGATTTAGCTATTAAATAGTGATTTATCATTCTGAGTACTTCTTGATTTGTCGAGTTACCGGAGGTTTTGACAAACCGGTCGCCATCCTGCCCAGGTACCACTGGTCTCAGGGCCGTGGTGTGGTCAGGAAGGTTTCCCCCTTCATTTGAAGGCCGGAGTCCGCAGCTACGTTACGCTAAGTGACGCTAAGTTGGTTGGAAAAAACGGGTGGGGTTTAGGCTAGATTCATTATGATGTTATATGATGTTATATGATGTTATATGATGTTATATGATGTTATATGTTTATATCGAAGAAGTTTTCTCATGGGGCTTTCAGTTAAACCAACATAAACATTTCGCTGGTGGGGTGCCACCTGTTTGAGGTGATGGTTTAAGTGACGACTTCTGCCCTTTCAGGCGCAGACTCCGAAGCCCACACCGTTGGCTTCGCTGATTTCCGCGGCCATCGTCGTTGCCACGTTTGGCACGGCGAGGCAAGGCATTGCCCCTGCGCGGGCTGCGTGCCCGCAACAGGGATGCCTACTGGCTGCTCCAGTTTCAGAGGCACATCAAAAAATCATCATGAAAATCATGAAACACTGAAGTGGTCGGATTGGTTATACCCAAAAATACCAAAAACAAAAATGTTTGGTTGATCATTGCAACCGACTAACACGCCAAAATATTTACGGATCATTTTCTGGTATCCACACATTTTTTAGCGTGTTATGATGTGTTATTGCACTTTATAAACGGAGCATACTTGGCATTTATGCCATTTCTATATACGTTGATCAGATGACACGCTCTAAAATGATCCATGTGGGAACACTTAAGTTAAGATCAAATCCCATATAATCCATTTATATAGGTTCCCAGAAAATATCCCTGCTAAATCACCATTAAATCACCATAAATCGGCATGATGTTGGATCTCTATTGTATCCAGGAGCAGCCAAATTTATAGGCACGGCCAAGACCTCGACTTGGCAGTGCGCTTAATGGGCGCTTTTAACAGATGGCACAGAGTGTCAGCCGCACGGAAAACCGATTGGGGGTCCCAAGAAAAATGATCGACATTTCTTGGGTGTTTTCCATAACTAGGTTACTTTTTACCGGATGGTTTTTTAATGATATGGGCCACATCAAATAGTGATCCATATAGATTTTCGCCGTATTTTTGTGATGACCGTGTTCTTTCCCCGCGTTCTATCCCACAAGTCCTTGGATTTTTGTTGATTCTCCATGGGGAAGCGGCTGGCTTTCGGCTTTCGATAGGAAGCTGGAACGGAAACCTAGTGGTGGCATCAGAGAATCGACCATAGCAGGAAAACATATCAACCTACTCGAATTTCATGTGAAAACGGGCTATCTTGAATGGTTCGATTGAAGAAGATTGCCGGTGACACTGTGCCAACCACTGCCCAGCAGACGGACAAGTCGTTCTGAGCCCTGCTTTCGTTAGGTTTTGTCAGTTTTGTCTAACATTTCGGTGAATGATGTTTATCCAGAATCATTTTTGGGAGGATTTTGTTCTGGATTTAACGGGATTTAATATGCTTTTTCATAAATGTCATGTAATGATCAGTCATCGTGGGGATTTTAAGATGTGGGACTCACCACCAGGCCTGGACCCATGGCTGTATTTCTTGGAGAAAAAACTGGTGAATGTGTACAGAAAAACCTATGGAAAAACCTATGGCTATGACTCATATCAGACTCATTCCCACTCCGCTGGATGTTTGGTCAACCCTGGATGGCTAGTTTTTGGTAATTCCGTCGATCTCTTGCTAGAGATAGGGAAATATTATGGAAATATGGAAATATTATGAAATATTTAGTACACAAAGAAAAAGTAAGGGGTGGGTCCAGGATTAGAGTTATCTTCAAACATCACTAGAAAATGTCACCAGAAAATATCCGCGTTATGATTGGTTATAAATGTTCTGATCATCCTCCATATCCTACCAGTGTTTCACCATAAAGCAAGAGATCACCTTAAGATATCACTCTTACTTTACGAAATGCAGGCGACCCCTCAGTTCAGCCGCGTCCGTAGTGGAGCATCGCCAAGCGTCCGGTTACTCTCTGGACGGAATCCGCGGCTCCAACATCGCTTTCGCGACACAAAAAGGGGACCTCCAAAATCTCCAACAGAAATGGGACAACCATGGATAACTATCAAACATTGGATACCATCTGGTTGTGACTAACAGTTCGCCATGGAAAATAGCCATGGCCCTAATCGTAATAGATGGTTTACCGTTCTTAAAAATGGGTGGATCTTTCCATGGCTATGTAACAAATAGCCAGATGGTAATTACACCACCGAACTCAAAGAATTTTGGTCCTAAGACTCATGTCCACCTGCAGATCATTGGGAAACTGATGGATGTCCATAGTTTCGTGTGTACAAATCGCCATAGACTCCGATGCACAACTGGGTGATTTTGCAGCAAACGATGATTGATTACCACAGAGTATAAACATATACCTTCATTCATGTTGTTGCTATGCCAGTTTCGGGATACGTTCTTCCAGTCCTTTCAGAAACCCAAATCTCAAGAAATCTCAAGTATCATATCAAGTTGCTTCTATCCCACTATATCAAATTTAACTGGTTGGTGGTTTGGAAGATTTTTTATTGTCCATTTCATATATGGGATAATCCTTCCCATTGACTAATATTTTTCAAGATGGTTAAAACCACCAACCAGAAATTTAATATCTCCATGATAGCCTCAACTATAGTCATATATCCGTTATTTCACAGGATTTGACTGAGATCTTGATGAATTGAGCCATGTAAAATACCATGTTGAGTTGTTTTTCTAGGGATTATACTACCAAATTTATTCGGGATTATGATAGCCCAGAGCAGGTATACTGTATACCATATACCGTATACCCATTATTCTCCGGTAATCCAACAGTTTGCCATAGAAAAGTCAAAATTTTGAATATGTAAATCATTATCATAATCTATAAATGGACCATTTTCCATAGCTCTCATTTCGATCTTGACCTATCTTCGCCAGGGTTTGCCCTTGGACGTCTTGCGAAGAATGGTGTGCCCTTGCCCAGTGCTGTGGAGACGTCAAGGTCTGACCCTAGGGGATGTCAATATTGAAAGAGACCCCCCCTCCTACGGAAAGTTGGGTCACTATTGACATAATATGAAATAGTATGATCTAATTGTAAATAATACATAATTATATAATATTATATATATATACATGAGATCCCAAAATCGACTTTTACCCATTGCCATGGCTACGATTTGAGGGTCCAAGTAGCCATATCCAGCATCAACCATACATAACTTAGCTTATTTAGTAATGATTTAAGCAACAAAAAATATGATTTAACCACAACCATTTTAACCACAACCATAATCTACTTGCAAAGCATCTCTTCGTCTGTAAGCCCTGAGATCCCAGGACTTATCGCCATCCCATCCCAACTAGTTCCGGATTTCAATTTTTATCCCAAAAAAACAAGATGAACTGGTTGGTGGTGACTGGAACATGACTTTAATGACTTTCCATTCAGTTGGGAATATATCATCATCCCAACTGTTACTAAAACTCCATTATTTTTCAGAGGGGTAGGTCAACTACCACCAACCAGATTATTATTATTCATCATTAACCATATAATAACAATTGATATTAACCATTATTAACAGTATATTGACCACATATTAAACGGAAAGTTCTGCCAAGCTTCAGCCCACTCAAAAAAGCCACCAGTGGCTGAGCCGCCGTTTGGTGAGCTTCCACGGTGCCAAGGATTGAGGTGGTGAACCACACGAGTTACACCCAGTTGTGGACCTCCAAAGGCCGGAAACGCGCTACCTGGATACCGCACCCAACGTGGTGCAGAAATGCTGAAAGAATCTGAAACACCATATTGTCAATGGCCATTCCAGGATCCTAAATTGGAGGTACCTACCATATATTTTTGGCCTATTTTTGAGGCCTAAATTTCAGGGAATATCCTCAGAAAATATGGCCATTGATATTAGACCATATGTATCCATATGATATGATATGTTCTTCAGATGTGTATATATGGAGTTATATGGACATTGTCCGATATACATCTATATACATCTATAAGATTCTATAAGTGTTGCCCGTAAAGGTCAATTTGGATCACAGAAATCACCAGCCTCCACGATTTCCGAGAAATTCTCACCGCCTCTAGGCATGCTGTGCCAGAAGCACGTGAGCATTTGGGCCCCTGAGCAAAACGCCGGGACCTAAAAAGATCGGCATATGGAAGATATATTATACAGATATGTGAATCGTATTAGGCATTATATCTACCATAATAATAGGCGGCAGCTCAAAATTTCAGGTCTCGATCATTCTCGATCCATATTCGTATCTCAAGCCACACAAACCACAGACACATACACACACAGAGACACAGAGACACAGACACACACACACAC
>Ga0126342_10001284_pt1 | contig 34524 bp, 26 predicted proteins | sample Cyp1metagenome_FD_92528 | JGI IMG/M metagenome (GOLD analysis project Ga0126342, IMG submission 92528) | Coral microbial communities from Lord Howe Island, Old Settlement Bay, Australia - Cyphastrea 1 metagenome | ecosystem: Host-associated > Invertebrates > Cnidaria > Coral ...
AAAAAAATGTAGCAGTTTCCTGCAAGCGATACCCCCCAAGTTTACCATATATCATTATTGTACAAACGTGTGGTAAGCGATGGGACCTTCCCAAATTTGTGGATGTCCTTTCCGTGAACCTAGAGTTTTCGAGATTGCTCATATATATTAACATAGGTGGATTTAGTGATTTAGATGGATTCTAGTTATTGAACATGGAGATTCAGCAAGAAACAAACTAATTTTAGCTGACAAAAATGGTGCTTTCACTTTGGGTGATTAGTTATTGATTCGGGATTTGAAAAGAGCAAAACGGTGATTTACCTGAGATACTCTAGTCAGTCAATGATCATTACAAGTATGTGGGAAATAAACTGGGATACCATGGTGTATATATATAATAATACATATATGTATATATATTTGTTAACAACCGTTGGATTTTAAACATATTAAAGCAGCACCAATAGGTGTTCAAACTGGCTCACGCATCAAAGATATGTGGATCTAATAAAGAATTGATTGGTTGATGACTAGAGAGGTCATACTGTCCTATGTTTTTTTGGATCATAAACCATGGACTGGGAATCCCCATGGAAACCCACTGCTCAAATGTCCCTTTTGGATCTGGATGTTCTCAGAAATCCCACCACTCAGGTGTCACATGAGACATGTGATTACCCCTGTGTCAATGGGAGATCTCCAGGATCCAATTGATGGAGGTACGTAAACGTACCATATTTTAGGCCATATGAATTGTGGGGATATTCCCTTAAATTTAGGCCTAAAAAATAGACCTTATATATGGAATCGGTACCTCCAATCAATCGGACCCTGAAGTGATTCCAACCCGCAGACCCTGAAGGGTGGGTCAAAATTCCTAGCTGCTTGGGATTTTCCCCATTTTTTTTATGGGAACGCAAAAAAAGGATGTAGAAGATGAAAGTGAAGTTACCAGTGCCATATATTGCCACATTGATTTTCTGCATGTTATGAGGCAGCCATGATCATCATATGAGGAGTTCTGCTGCTGGAACTGTCATAGGAATCTCAGCTTGGAGATGTTTTACAACCACCTCACTGTTCTCCCTTACTGGAATGGTTGGTGGTTATATAACAAGGGGATTATCTTGGATTATCCCAATGTTGTTATCTTTCCAGTTCTGATTTTGCCATCATCACTATCCATTTATCCAGTTGATCCCAATTTTGCCATCATGAATTGTTATGATTTACCCAGGTGTTTTTGGAGACTCGTGATGATGTTCAGTTTATCATTCCGAGACGTGGCTTCGGATCTGAACTCACCAAGCTTTCATGGATGTTGCGATTGATTTGGAACAGTTACTGTATATAATTCCCTATGGATCCAAACACTTCTGAGAAGGTACGGCTAACCCTCCAAATGATAGTAAATTATACCCCAGTCCCACTTCCTTTCAAAAGGTACGGCTGGATCCATAGGGAATATTTATCATTGTTAATTTGGTAAGCAAAACAGCCATTGGGAGCTAAGTTTATCGATCCGGTTTCTGATTATATAATATTATATACACAAAGTGACCATTACTGGAAATGGATCAAAGATCATACAACCAAAATCGCTGTTTTTGCCGAAAGTCAGTGGCCTTGTATGGATCCAAGTGTACCCAAATTTTAAACCTTAACCATACAAGGTGGTGCCCCAGTTCGTTAGCTAAGTTGGTTTATAAGTCCAATAACTAGGGTTTATGGGGGATTATATCTATAGTATTCATGGGGATTATAAACCAACGTTCACATCACTATGGGGGCAGCACCTTGTAGGGATCTATACATCAAACCCTGTCCTTCATTACTGAAATCGCGGCAGGTGATAACTCCAGATGTTGCCAAAATCTCCACCCTCGACACGGTGGGAAAAAATCGAGGGAATCGAAACAGGAGATCTGATGTACCCGGCCTGGTAAACCATAGGAAAACCATAGGAAAATGGTGGTTTAATGTGATTTAATGGGATTTAATGGCACTTACCCTCTGGTAAACATACAAAAAGCTATGGAAAGATCCACCATTTTGAATGGGAAAACTCACTATAAATAGCCATGAACCAATAGCTATGTTAGTTTACCAGAGGGTATTTTGGGGGGGTCCTTAAGCTGACTTTTTTGCACATCCAGCTGTGATTTTTTTGGTTGCTATGGGATGAGTATTCGATGACCGAAAATATTGAGTGATAAGAACAAGTCAGGGCAGGTGAAGTGAAACTACCCAGAAGCTTGGGCTTGAGAGAAACAAAGGACATTACATTCATTACACCCAAAATCTCTCGCTACACCAAGTCAGTTTTTTTTTGTTATTCCCCACCTGCCAGGTGAGGGTCTTAGGGTCTCTAGATTACATCAGAGTTGCTTCCTCCTCCTCCTCCGGCAGCCTCGGATCTCAACCGCGAGCACAAAAGATCTCAGTGGGCACTGCCGGACCTCAGACGCCAGAGAGATTGTCAGATAGAATGTCAAAGTATATGCCAGAAAAAAATGTCAGATAGAATGTCAGAATAAATATGCTATAGCTATATATATATTAATAACATGGCCATAGTTGATTTATGGTGATTTACGGATTAAAGAATTGTGAGTTTCCATGGTAAACTCTTAGTTTACCAGATGGTTTTTAGTGCAGTGATCACTGATCCAGCCTGGATTTGGAGTATCGGATTGCTAATTACCTTCTGGTTATTTAACGGTCTGTTAACGGTCTGCGAACTGGAATGTCACCATTCTTAATTTAATGGCTAAATCATTATAAAATAGTATTAATCATTTATTTCTATGGGCCATTTTCCATAGCTATGTCAAATAATGAGAGGGTATGTGTTGGATGAAGTCTAATCTCTAATATCCAAAGTGGGCAACTGCTTAGATGTTCTCTGTATATTAATATCTTATGTATGGATGTACGCGGTTGCTGCTTTCCTCGTTGTTTTCCTATCCACTAGACAAATCATCCAGTCCTCACAGGAGGACTCCTCTGGGCCAGATCCTCGATGGAGGAACCTGTTCACGACCCCGCTTTCGTTCACGTTGGATCAGTTTGATCCTCCATTTAACCTTCCAAAACAGGGGGATTATTGATGATTGATGATGATTGGGGTTCCAGATGTCTACAATATATCCATGTATATCTAATATACAATATGTCAATATATGTGATATCACATCAATATTTTAGACTTACATCATGTCACAGCAGCCTCAGTATATAGTGTGCAACATGGATGTGTGTTTTTTTGGACCGCCCCGCAGATCCTCAACATCTTTGACCAGTTGGTGCCAAAAAATGTGGCCGCTGGGCATCCAATTAATTGGAAATCGGAGCCGCTTGATTCACTTAATTCCTTCAAGGATATGTTGGCTGGGTTTCGGCTCTGTTTTGTTTGGGCCCATTTGAGAAACCTTCTATGATTGTTGTGTCTATAGTAGGGCCTTAGTAGGGATGATATATTCCCACTGATCACAAGAAACATCTTCTGTTTTGGGCCGGGCTTGATCCAGGAAATGTCGACATGGCTGACTACCTGGCCACAATTGTCAATGTCAACAAATGATCCCAATTACCATCTGGTTATTTAACAGTTTGCCATGGAAAATCACAATTTTTAATAGGTAAACCATCTATAAATGGGCCATTTTCCATGGCTATGTAAAATAACCAGAGGGTATATCAGTAAATACAATCACACAACTCATCTGTGGGTCAAACAAGCTTTTCTTTTCCGGGTCATTCTGTGGGATACGCAGATCTTTTGGTCGTTGTTTTTTGAGGTGGGAGATGCGGCGCAGAATCGCTTGATGCTTGGTATGGTTGGTGGATCCATGGTGGAGAGTGGTGCAAGGTGGTGCCACAAGTTTACAACTAATTTCAACCCCGGATTATATAATAAACCATGGTTTATTAATTAGGGGGGTACTCCTCCAATAGTCATAATCTAATACTCAAATGGTACCCTCCCAATTAAACAGCCGTTTGGGGTTTATTAATCCAGGGTTGACATTATCAGATATGATGATACTGTGGATGGTTGCAAAATCCTGCACCACCAAAAGGATTGTTAAACCCCTATAAATTATGGGATGTTTACCATCTATCAACTGGCGCAGGATTTCGCAACCATCCACCGTATGATCAGTATTTGTATAGGGTTTTTATGGATAGTATTTTATGGTGAATTGATGAATGATGATGGAGGGGGTAAACCATTCTTTACCCTATGGTCCTAGGGGCAGCCAACGCAGAGACAGCGGATACAATGTTGAGTCTCCAAAGTGGACATGTCGAATAGAAACAGCTTCTCCAAGGGTTTCCTAAACTGGGGCTTGCTTTCTGAAACCCTCAAAAAGCAAGAAAACATCTTTGAATGTTCATTTTTTTCACGAGATAGAAGACACTTATTATTTATTGTCCTTTCTATTTCCACGTGTTCGGATCCAATCTGAATCTTCGTTGTGAAACTCAGGATTTCCGTGATTATGATGTCCATCCTCGCTCCATGGCTCTGACAGATTTGTTTTGGCTTTTGAGGGGGATACCATGGTGATTTATATACAGCATATATACATATATAACCACTAATCTATAGGTAAACCCAATAACAACGGGATAATCAGTAGAATATGAATGGGATAAGTTGGGGTTAACATAGGATAATAGTGGGATAATCACGGAACAAATCTGGGTTAATGTTAGTACAGGAATAATCAACAACCCATATATTTTGATGATTTATATCCCTCTTATGTGAGATTATTTACCCTCTGGTAAACTAACATAGCTATGGAACATCACTTTTTTTCATGGGTAAATCCACTATAAATGGCCATTTTCAATAGCTTTGTGTATGTTTACCAGAGGGTACTATTGCTTTACTAACATTGGAAGTTCGACTTTTAGGGATTGCGAAGTGATCGATGTCTCCCGTTGATCCCCATTCCATCCACGGGAAATCGTATAAATCGTCATCTTCAAAATCCATGATGAACTAATATGGAAATTATCATTCCATCCCATCCATTATGGGGTTTATCATTCCATCATTATGTTCAAATCCATGTTTTTTTTTGGGGGGGACCAATTCGATTGTCAGACACACCCAAATAAGTCATATAAAAGTCATAATAGATCATAATAATTAGTGTCATGGTGGTGAATTGTATCGCATTAAAAAGAACCTTGCTTCAAGCTGTTATAGGTGAATCGCCGCCACCGGGAATTGGTCAAAAAATTCTCCCCTTGTATCGATGTTGGGAGCAATCCTCTTGGTCCAATACGGGTATACCGTACGGGTTGCCCTCTCCGCCCAAGCCGCAACATGATCTGTACCAGCCATGAGAACCATTTTGACGGAAAAAAACAGCAGAGATGAGGACCATTCTTAAGCTTCACAAAAACGCCAGGTAGGCACAGAATTTGCACCAGAAAGCAGATCGTTTTTTGAGGTATTTGTCGGTGCCATTTTGGTGCCCTCCATTGGTGCTCAATCAATGTTAGTGCAAAAATGAATATCCCAAGTTATAGTTATAGGATGTTATAGGCATAGGGCTTACTTATAAGTTATTTCTGGCTTACAACCTCATTGAAGTGCCCATTGTATGTCCCCACTATGGTTAAGGCGAGTTTTTCTAGCCCCTATGATCCTCAGGTGAGTCGAGTTGTGTCTCTCAGGTGGGGCTTTTGATTCCAACGACCCGGGCAGATGGCCGAAGGACCCTTGGATGTTTTTGGATGAGAGTCAGCACCCATAAAAGTCGTGATGACTGGGCTGACTGGGGGATTATTAATTATTGGGTTTACCATATTATTCCTATACATCTAGGGGGTTCCATAGTCATGGGGGTACACCAGCTGGATGGTTTTTGCTAGGGAAAATCCCATCTATAAATGGATGAGAACTGGGGGTACCCCCATGGATTGGAAACCTCCATATGTATATGTTGATTGGTGGTTTCAAATATGTGTTGTTTTGACCGGCGGAGCCTTGCCAAAGGTTTTTTTTACCCGGACAGCAATGGCTTTTGCACCCAGGATTTGCCCAAAAAAAAACGGTTCGGTGAGTTCGGTGCGATGGTACCTACACTTTGTTTTCCTTGCAACAAATGCTGATCGTAAGCTCTAAAAAGATGTTTAGATGAACCACTTAGGATTTCTAATTCTATGAATTTCTATATCCCATAGGATCCATGCTATATATGGTAACATGGATCCCATCAATATACCCCCTTTATGTTAGCATATGTACCAGCACCATGGATCCGTCATGGGTATATTAAGATCGTACCACTCACGTCGGAATTTCCGTAGAATTTCGACGCCAGGAGTAGCACCTTAGAGCTCGTTGATGAAATCAATGAGGCGCGCGATTGGCGCGGCTCCCGGTGCTGACAAAATGGTACTTTTTGTGGGGAACATACGATGATTTTACAGGGATTAAGTATGATTAAGTGACGAACTCATCATTTTATGCAAAGATCATGGGAATGTAATGCAACACACATATTAGGTAATTAACTATTTTTTTTAGGGAACCAACAATGTGTATATACATTTTTTTAAATCGGTAGGACTCAAAATGGTGAATGTTCTAAAGTGGCAATTTAAATGGAACAAATGCTGATGACTCAAACATCATGGGCTTTTGGGCGCCCATCTTTAGATAAATCCAAATGAGATGAACATAAAACAAAAATGGCTACAGCTGTCGTATTTATTGATTGTGATGATGTTGGCGTGGAAACCAAGCACTTTCGTACGTTCGCTTTTTATGATACCAATACCGTTTTTTGAAGAATACTCAATGTGGCAGCCCTTCAGGGACTATGACTATACTATCCGAACCTTCGCTTTCGAATGAACATGGGTGGCATTCAAGACCCAACACGCCATGTTTGGTCCAGTGCTGTTGGTGATCACCGATTTCATGTGGGTTGTCCAACCATACCCGGATTCACCCGGTATGACTAATTCGTTCTTGCTAGTCGCAATCCCATGTACTCCTGGTTCACATCCCAATGACTTATTGCTGATTTCCATTTGCAGGTTTATCTCCTGAACTATGATTAAGTAGCTTTGGACGGATTGCAATTCTCCCATGATGATCATTTGTTCCATAGGGAACTCATGGGATACTGACCCACAGGGCCCCAAACCAACAGTTAATCATTAGTTAAATTATATAATTGCCTGAAATCGGTTTATGTTTTTCTATAGTTGGTGAACATGCATTTTTTTGCCGCTGAGATTTGCGCCCAACAAGATAGTGCTTTTCAGGTGGTGACGAAGGTTATCAAGTTCCTGATATTCTTAAGCCCCGCCGGGGTGTGGAACCTCAAGTTGTGATTTCAAATGGGCATGAGGTGTTGACATGAAACGTAGGCATTGATTCACTCAATGATGGATTTTGCAGTGAGCGAAATCGCCATGAATTGGTTTATCAATGTTATTCAATGTTTATCACCAACATAACTAGGGTTGGTTGATGTTCATGGCATGGTAGAGATATCAAACTAGTTCATGTGTTTTTTTCACGAACAACTGGGGGACACCACCTGGGTCGTGCCTCCTGGATACTGAGAACCATCTCCCTGCTCTAACCCTGGAATCATGGTTACTGTACAAGGATCCCCATGGCCGCAAGTTTCAGCTTAGTAAATTACTATGATTTACCCTGTTGGAAGGAACATGGATTCGCCATATTTTCCAAGACTAATATCTTGTGAATACAACATCTGGTTGGTGGTTTGGAACATCTTTTATGTTTTCCATATATTGGGAACAATCATCCCAACTGACTAGTATTTCTCAGATTGGTTGAAACCACCAACCAGACATGAACCTTTGTCTTTTAAACTGGTTTTTAAAAGACCCAACGTTTGAAGCAGATGCTTATCGTAATTTGCCCACATGGACTGGTCATGTACCGATAAGTGATTCGAATGCATAGCCAAAAAGGTATGTAAATATACATATAATATCATATAATGACAATGACAATAATAATATTATAATATTATATAGTGATAATATGATAATATAATAGTAATAATAATAATAACAATAACACTAATAATAAAAATGATAATAATAATATATATATATACTGTACGAATAATATATACATGGTACCCCCCCGCGGTCTACCTTTCATGTCATTTCCATGGTCTTTACGGTGTTTTATGATCATGTTTGGTTGTTGTTGTTGTTGTTGTTGTTGTCGTCGTCGTCGTCGTTGTTTATTTGTATATACATGTTTTGTGTGGCCCTTGGTGAAAGGTGGTTACCATACATATATTATCATATTTATATATATATATATTTATGTGTTTTCCTTCAAGGCACATATCATTGAAGCTCTCGGCTGCGGCCTACATATATTCGGTGAGAGCTCAAACAACATGTTTCTCAACCATCTGCTGGCACATCTTAAAGGTAGATCTTAGAATCTTGGGGGGTCTAGCATACTGTATATACATACGTATGTTACTGTATGTAGATATAATTATAGGTGTATACATATGTATATATATATATATATTATAGTTATTATATATGTAATATATTAATAACAAAACCTCAAATGTATATTAATAACAAAACCACAAATGGTGTTGAAACCTATCATTTACGTGAGGTAGGTGAGCCTAATCCGTACCCCCTACGAAGTGACCCCAGTAACCCCGGGTCAAACCACCGACGCTTTCGAATCATTCTTTGAAAGTGGTTTGCATACGGTGATTTTAAACGGTGGAATAGAGCAATTGCTCCACTGTATATACTATGTATATTGATGTATATTGTATATATTACTAGTAATTATATTATATTTTTATATCACAATATATATATATAATAGACACGGTGTATGTGTGTATCTTGTACAGTGTAATTATACGTGTAATTCCATATATACATATGATATTATATTTGTCGCTGTAAATATAAATGTATGATAATGTATGTACCTCCGAAAGATAAAAACCTGCAAAACCTAAGTGGAATTCAAATGTCAAGTCTCCAGATGTTTACAACCGCGCCCAGGTGTGCAGTTTAGTTTTAGCCGGTTCTGCCCGCTTCAACCTCAACGACATGGGGACGGCCATAGTAGCATCTTGGTTTTTACATCTTTGTTTTTCTATGCAGACAATGGTGATATGCCAGATTTTCATAAGGAACATACGGGAAAATTATGCGAACATAATAACTTTAAGGAGATTAATGATCATTGCGATAATTGAGTGTATACAATTTATCCATAACGACGATGTTATTTATTGTGATATAGTTAACCAATCATATGATATTTGGGCGTGTCTGAGTCCATGGGGTATGCCATCCATGTGGCCCGCAATAGGGAAGTGATTTTTTCAGTGGAATGGGGTACCCTATTTTCAGACAAAACCCATACATCCATTAGATTGCTGCTACTTTGACACTGTCAACTTAAAGCAAAACTCTGTGTTTTGCGAGTTTTTCTATTTAATGGCATAGATGTCCCAAATTCCCATTGGTCGGTTGATTAATAGAGGGGTTTGTTTACCCCTTTAACAATAACAGGTAAATGATGATAGATGGTATACCAGTTCCCGGCCCAAACCTATTTTTACCAAAGGGACATTATTGAAATGGGAAGACTATCTACCAACAAGCCAATCATGGCGGGATTCATCCCACTGGTTCCCTTGAACAGCCAGGTGGCTAATTGGTGGTCCATCCCCTGGACCGAAAGAAACAAAAATCCTCGACGTTTCCTCCGACCCCGGTCATATGGGGGTTTCGTAAAATGGGGGTTCGCCAAGTCACCATGGATGATTTTTGGGGTAACCCCAAGACTTCGAAAACTTCTATGTTTCTGTTCGTTTAAATTAACATGGGTCATTAAATGTCCCCATTGAACATCACCCAACCATTAGGTATATGGTCTATAATGGCTACTATAAGGTGATGTCCAATATTCCCAAAATGGGACATTTACCAATCCCTGTTAAAGCCCTGTCAACTGGCGATTCACAGCGTTCGGTGACGTGACCTGTCTTAAATTCTGCAAACGATGCTCTGGCGGAGGCATTGTTGGGAGCTGTGCTTGCATCCTTAGGCCAGGACGGGATGGATGGCATGCATCAGGTCAAAGATCGATAGTCATCATTTGCTTATAGGGACAATGATGATTGTTTAGGGGATTAAGCAAAACAAGTATGGATATTCATGGGGATATATCTGATTTAATAGGATTATTATAGGATTGATATAATGTATCTGATGTCATAGGATTATATTATAGGATTAAAATGCCCAAGCGCCTTCCAGTTGCCTCTGAGATAGGTAACCGTCGGGTGACTAGCTGAACAGTTGCATGTACCCTAGGCGGCTACTGAGGTGTCTTTTGAAGGACGGACACTTTTCCAGGGTGACCACTTACACCACTTCATTCAAAATTGATTTGCTGTTTTTGTATGCAAACAATGGAGGATTGGAACAAAATCTTAGTACTGTATCAGTTCAGTTGGCCGAACGAACAAAACATGCGATTTTTTGGAAGTATAAGCCCTCAACATCTCCCAGAAATTTATCGATAGACATCCCAAATTCTCTGATCAAGCATCCTGCGGATCTGATAAAGCTGCTGGTTGTGGATGCCCTCCCCGATTGTCAGGTGTCATGACTTATGCCCAAATTATCAATCACCAACGGCAAAGTTTCACAAGACGTATGCTGTAATAAAGATAGTAATAGATAGTAATAGTAATAATACAACAAAAAAGATGTTAATCATTATATTTTATAATACTTTCATATAGGGGGTTCCATAAATGGGGATACCCCAAAATGGATGGTTTATAAGGGAAACTCCTAAAATTGATGATTTAGGGTACCCATATTTTAGGAAACCTCCATATAGTGAAAACAATTATGCGCCGACATACACCCTAGTTTTGCCCCTGCTAAGGTATGCACATCTTTCTCTTCTGCCCCACACTGTTGGCCATTGGAGCGCGTGTGGCGTCCCAGATGAGGCCCTCTCAACTTGACACGATGAGCCCATAAAAAGTACCCCTGTTGATGGGTCAATCGGTTGGGGTATACTAACTGGCTTGTTGTTTAGATTATTGTAACATGTTACAACCCATAATCGGAATAATTACTTAGCCATCCATCAGATACTATACAGTGTTAAGGATCATAAACCATAATTAGTGAAATTGGAGTTGTGTTCACCAACTTAGCTATCGTTTGGGGCCCACTTTGTAGCCATGGTGCTATGATGTGAACTACACCTTGTGAGAGCTTTAAACGCTGGGTTTTAACAATACCACGATCGGGTAGCAGCGACGGTAACCCCCCAAAAGCCGAGCAGGTTGGGCTTGGAGGATCCATAGGGATCGTAGATAGGAACCATGGGGCACATCCGTGGGATGAGTCTTCAAGTAAAACATCCCATTGAACCAAAATGAACCAACCAAGTATGATAATTATGCTATCCTATATTCCCCGGGTTACCCCAGATCATACCCTAGCCTTCCAGTTGCCTCTGAAAGAGGTAACAAGGAGCATTTTACAGGAGCGTTTTACGTCTCAGGATTGTGGACTTGGAAATCCCTATTTAAGACGTGGAAGATGTGGGCAAAAAAAATGCCCATTGAACCAACATGAAAGCCCTGTGCTTCGTACAAACTGGGGGGTCCCGTTTACGATACTTAAGTTGGTGAACATATAATTCCATTTTTACGAAGGTTTATGGTACTTATAACATCTTACAACTGATGTTAACTTGTAACTATGGTATTAAATGTATCAGTTATAATACCATAGTTACAAGTTAATATCAGTTATAAGTACCATAAACCTTAGTGCTGCTGTATATGGCTACGTTGTAACTATGGGTTTATAGACCAACGTAGCCATCACGGCAAGCTCCACAAAGAGCAGCGTGGTTCTGAGGTCGAAATCCTGTGAAGTACTTCAAGTCGCCTGGCAGAGACCCATAGATTCATAGCCAAGCCATGGAACATACCCCATTTATACTATATATATACCTATATATATACTATATATATATTATATATATATATATATTATATATAGATACATTGCACATATATATTATGTGGATAACTGGGATCTAAAATCAATCAAAACATTCGGATATTTCGGAATTCATTGTTAAGCCTCGGAGAATCAAAGGTGGCGAGCTGGCCGAGCGCAGCGAAGCACGTCACGTTTGAATGGAACATATATGATGAAAGTATTATCATTCATTTAGCATATATTTCTTAAGCATTTCATGAAATATATTTCATATGGAAAAACATGATCATATATGGATATATTTTATATTTCATGAAATTTGCGGTGGTCAACACGCCTACTTTCCGTGTTTAGCCAAAGAAAGCAAAGACATATGAAATCAAAAGCAGGGCCGCAGGGATTTTACCGCTGTGAACATTGGTTAATTCCAGGTGTGTTTCTAATTTGGGTATCAAATACTACTTTTGATGGTATAGCGGTTGGACCCACCCGATGCTGGTCATTTTATCGAGCGAGTAGGTTCCAGTTCACTAAGGACTACCAAGGCCTTATATGGTCTTTGTATGTCAACAAAGAACCGACTTGGATTGATTAGACCAGAGAATGTTGGCTAGATGATACGGCGGATGGTTGCGAAATCCTGCACCACCTTTGGTTGAAACCCTATAAATAGTGGATTAAAACCACCGTTTTCAACTGGTGCAGGATTTCGCTGGCCCATCCACCGTATGATAAGATGGAAGAAGATAACGTGATTTTTTTGTCGGCGTCGGATGGGATCGTAGCAGAGTGGCGGAAAATCCCACTCAGTGGTGTTAATATTACCATGACTGGTTGGTGGTTTGGAACATTTTTTTGTTCTCCATATATTGGGAAGAATAATCCCAACTGACTTTCATATTTTTCAGAGGGGTTGAAACCACCAACCAGATAATATATTAGTGGTATCAATATATAGTACTTCGAAACAGGTATTTATATACTTAGTGGTATTGATAAAGGGTATTTCGCAATCAACGAATCTAAACTACTTAAGTAATTACCCATAGGATCCATGGTGCTGCTATATATGGTAACATGGATCCCATCAATATACCCCCTTTATGTTAGTATATATACCAGCACCATGGATCCTATGGGATATGTTTAAATTCTTGTACTGTGAATGTTCAGTATGAAGCCGCAGGTATTTTTCTATGCGTTGAACTATGGAACATATATGTTCCGAACGAAAATAGGACGCCCCTGCAGTTTTCTGTTGTGAGGCATGCTCTGACTGAAGATACCGCTAATTTTGACGCTGCCCGCCTCGTCATATTCACTCTTATTATTTCACACCCGTCATTGCTTGCCAAACCATATTAAATCATATTATCAATGGGAATTTTAGCAGGTGCTCTACCATAAAGCCAGATTTTAGGTTTATATATGGTATAGGTGCTGCCAATTTAGGTACCAGAAATGGCAATCTATTTGTTATTCATTGAGCATTCTTTTGGGTCCCCCAAAAAAACAGACTAGGAATAACGACCAGTGACCCTGATTTTGGCAATGGTTAATCAAACGTGTAAACGCTATATCCCCAATATTTCTACGTATACTGTATATAACCTTATTGAAAGATATTGTGAGGCCATATTACCATTCACAAAAAAATAATAATGGTCATATTTGTCTGGTTCTATTCCAGTTTCTTGGTTCTGAAACCATTTGATACCGCTGAAACAACAAGAAATGGCTTCGATTTCCATTGATTGTTTCTGCTGGCGATATTTGCTGCTTATATCAACATTCATTCCCTATGGATCCATGGCCACTGTCCGAGAAGGTACGGCTGGGCCCCTCCAAATTGTAGTAAATTATACCCCAGTCCCACTTCCTAAGAAGGTACGACTGGATCCATAGGGATTGGGGACTATTTATGTCTCTTGGTAACTTTTGTACTGCGCTTATATATTGAAATGGTTCAACCCATAGAAAGCAGGCTCTTCTTTTCCATCATTTGGAACGATAGTCCCAAAAGTGAGAAATACTCTCGACTCTTGAGAAAATCAAACAGCTCGAAAAACAAAATGAACACTCTTGGCTGGGCCCCCTTAAAAACCCCAAGACTTCCAGGTGTTGCTCAATCTTCGTGCTGGGATGCCACCCCTCACTACCAAGATTTTTGGAATATTGTTTGTTATTTGTTTTTTCTTCTCCACCTCCAAATCTCTAGATTTATCATTTTTAATTCAAACTACTACAACCCTTCTGTAGCTCAGTTGGCCTTGATAACTCTAGATTTCAACACAGCTGCAACATGGTGCAACTTCCTCCCTTCCCTCCGGCTGATTCCTTCCCCTGCGTTCTCCTCCCAGCGTGCCAGCTGCGGCACCAACGGAGCCCCCGAGCCCCCGAGCAAGGAACATGTGGAGCTGCGAACGATAAGAACGGCCGTTTACATAGAAAGTGGTGCCCCAGTTCGGAATCGCTAAGTGGGTTCATAAGTCCAATAACTAGGGTTTATAGGTGATATATCCATAGTTAATGGATGTTAATGGGATTATAACCCATTCATAACTGGGAGGGCACCACCTTGTATGAAAGGATTTAAATCAACCGCCATGTGTTAGGGCTACTTCTGAATATTTGTTTCCATGATTTCTTTGGCTCGAAGCCCCGACAACTTATATCAGATCATCCTAAGGACTTCAGCGAAATCACCAGTACAGTAGATCCCTAGCATATTCATTGAACCACCATATTTGTTGATTATATCCCGTGAATTAAAGCCTACAATGCGCGGCCCAAAAGGAGTAGCTAAGTTGAGTTATAATTTGCTCACTTTTGATTTTTTGGAGGACAATCATAGTTTATGGGATCGTAAATCAACGTAAAGCTGGAGGGCGAACCACTTTGCATTTATTTGCATAGCATCCTTGGCTTAAATATACAAACACATACTAAGACCATATTAGGCCTTGAAGTAGTCCTTGGTGAACTGGGACCTACTTGCTCTCAAAAAATGACCAGCATTGTGTGGGTCCAGCCACAGGTGCGTTTATTTGTTAGGATCTTATTAATATATAAAAAATGTTAAGATCTGGTTAAGATCACAGTTTTTGTATACCATCTGATGAAGCCAAAAAACGAGGAACTGTTTGCCTCCGATGCTCACGGCGCTTGGCGCCTCTTCCTCGGCAGCGTCGCTTGGTTTCCTGACATGGGAGATGCCCAGTCATCCATGGGGGTTTCCATATAAAAATGGTCATCCATTCATCCATGACTTGTATGATTTGGGGGTACCACCATATTAGGAAACTTCGATATGATATAAGTGGATGTTTGATGAATGATTAACGATGCTATATGTGTGCATATTGCACATATACATCACGAACACTACATTTTTGTTGTCTGGATATGGGCGATTTAACCTCGGGAACATTAGGCTTTAAGTCAGCAGAAGGGATTGGATTTCAGAGTTTTTTTTCAACCAATCCCACACGGAACAAAGCTGGTTGGTGGTTTGGAACATTTTTTACTTTTCCATATATTGGGAATAATATCATCCCAACTGATTTTCATATTTTTCAGAGGGGTAGGTCAACCACCAACCAGTTTCTGTGTTTAGATCGGCTTCAGGCTGGTTGGTTTCCGCAATCTGAGGAAGGCATCTCAAAAATCATCACCATTTAACCACATCATTAATTATGAGCAGTGGAAGTTGGGTTGAAATGTGGGTTAATGTAGGGTAGTAAACCCCAATATGTAGGGTAGTAAACCACATCATGTTTTGGTTGATGATTAGTTTAGCGGGTTTACTACCCTACATTCATAGGGGACAATCATGGATTATCATCATCCATTGTGACAATCCCGAAAAAAAAAAACACAACCAATATTTTAGGCAATGACACATGCTAGTGCCTTGAACACTCCTATTTTCTTGGGGGGTCATTTTAGCCTCGGTCTAAGTTGTGTAAAAATCGGCTGTATGGGTAATTTAGTACCAACATGTAGCAACAACTATAATTATTTTTATTTTGCAATTTACGAGGGTATATCTACACTATAGATATACGTATGTTAACGAAAAAACAAGTAGAAAGCCATGCAACGTAATAATATGTAATTATCCAAAATTGGTTGTTGTTAAATGGTTTGGAAATGGTCAATGAATTGCCGGTTGGCATTTGGGTTGTCCCTGTCGTCCGCTGCCCGTTTCTTGGCGAAGAAACTTTGGAACGAAGTAGCGACATAGTACTTACAACAGACACCAGTTTCCACATAAAATCTTGAAAGTATAAATGGAGGTTTCCTACAATAGGGGTACCCCCAGTTCTCATCCATTTATTGATTTTTTTTTTCTTATGAACCATCCAGCGATTACTATTGGGGGACCCCCATGACTATGGAAACCTCCACATTTTCTGGGGGCCCATATGGTGGGGGCCCAAGTTTTCCTGAAGACTGATCCTTACTCGGGGCACCCCAGGAATTGTAAGTGGGATTAAGAGCCCAGTTATAAGTTATAAGATGTTATAAGTCCTGGGTTTTATAAGATGTTATAAGTTCTAGTTTCATTTCACCACGGTTATAAGGTATAAATTATAAGATATTATAAGTTCTATTTCACTATAGTTATGTTATAAGTTATAGTTACCCTCTGGTTATTTAACAGTTTGCCATGGAAAATCACAATTTTTTATAGGTAAACCATCTATAAATGGGCCATTTTCCATGGCATCCATGGCTATATATAAGGTAAGTGAAATAGGTCCTGGAACTGAGTAACTGGTGTGAACTAACCAAGGGCCCCTGCGAGGTGCCGCAGGTGAGATGTGTACGTTGGTGACACCCCATGAACTAGAGATACATCTATATATGAATGATATATATATATATATGTGTGTGATATATATATATATATTTATTTATGTATATTTATACCATTGTATACAATAAACATATATATATATAAACCATGTTTCTGTTGTTTCTCATCGCAAACGCCTAGCCTAGTCCATATGGGATCCACAATGTCGCAAACAGTCGCAGATTCCCGGAGAGTAGTTCTCGTTTGGGGGTGTATTACCTGGCAACCAAGGAGTCTTCCATTGAATATTGAAGTAGCGATTGTCGCTGAGCCGCGATTTGGGAGTACCTGGCACCTGGTGGAAGATACTTACTCTCTGGTACGCTTGCGATTGAAAACATGGATAGCTTGCTTACATTGATGTATGAGAACTATTCGGCATGATGTTTCTGGGGTTTTCCAGTGACAGGTTCCATTGCGAGCATTTAACTAGTTTGTTGCCGGCATGACAACTTTTGACTGGACATTGTGATGACACGGCATTGTTTGGTCTTTATTGGCTTGTTTCTTGTTCCAACTGTTGTTTCCGTTTGTTTACATGGAATAATACACAAGACAAGTAGGCGGACCATTTCGTAGCCTACATGAACATATGTAAATAACAGTTTTTCATCGATATTCTCAAAGGTGAATGGTAATGTATCTACAGTGTACAGATGACAGATTGTACATGTTGTGCACTCTTTTGTAGCATGCTTCAAAGATCAATCGGCGGCATGTGTTGAAGTTCAAGCAGTTCAAGCACCTTTTGCCAGTCGCCTTTTCAACAGTGCTGGATCATCACATTCACCGGAAAGGGTTTTGTTACCCTCTGGTTATGACAAACATGGCCATGGTATAGGTGGCCCATAGAAATAGATGGTTTATCTGGGTTTAGCTATAAAAAATGGTGATTTTCCATGTCATAACCAGATGGTAACTCATATGGCATCCACTTAAATGTGGGATGAAGCTTCCAGCTACCTCTCAGATGGCAACCACGATTCCCGATGTTGTTTGTAATGTTCATCCCTTAAGCAACGGGTTTTTCCACGTCTGAGTTGAGCCATTTCAATTGGGTGGATCCAGGGGGTAGCAGGAAAAGAACGGCCTGTCGCCACACGTGGCAAAGTTCACTTTGAATCTGGGTGCGACGATGCTCGGTTTTGATGTTTTTCTACAAATTCTAGTTTTGACACCGCGATTGAACGAAGTGTTTCAGTTGCCTGCTGGATGATGTTTGAAGCACACTGGTCTCGTGTATTCTTTCCAGCTGGTTTTTTGGCGAAATGATATGTTCATATATTTTCTGGGTCAACCAAACGGTTTTGGAGGATTTCAGGGTGGTGTAACTCCCAGCAATTTGATCAACAATCGCGGAGCTGTTGGGTTGGGGTTTCCAAATGACCTGCTGATCGGGTGCGAAAACAGCTGGGTCATGTTCCCAACTGAATATATATTATAATTTATTATAATATGTATCTATATCATTCTATATCTATAAATATCTACAACATATATGATATGTATGTTATATACCATTTGATAAACTAACATAAACCAACTAGCTATGGAAATCACCATTGTTCAATATGTTTAACAGGTAAATCATCTATAAATGGTCCAGTGTCCATAGCTGCCATAGCTATGTTAGTTTACTGGATGGTAGGTCAATTGGGTGCAAGTCAAACTCGCAAAAGTGGATCAAAACCTGCCACGCCCAGGATCAACATGGATGGCACTGGCATGTACTTGATTTGTTGCTTATTTGCAGCTACCCTCTGGTTATTTAACATAGCCATGGAACATGGCCCATTTATAGATGGTTTACCCATTGAAAATGGTGATTTTCCATGGCAAACTGTTAAATAACCAGATCTTTAAGAGCTTGTCCAACAGATGGGAAAATCAAGCTCTAGAAAAGTATTTTTTTTGGTGTATATATATATATATACTATTATATACCACTGTTGCTTGTGCAAAAGATGGGGATACCGGGATACTTTCAGACCTCACGTAGCAACGTGGTCAGACTTGGAGTGACCGGACAGTCTCAAAGTCGGCCAAACAGATGCGGTAAGATATCATGGCCGACTTTGAGATATCTTAACAGATAGACCTCGATGTCAAATTTCAATCTTAACAGATAGACCACAATGACCACGAAGAACGGTTTGAATGGATGGACGGACAAGTTGCAAGCTGCCCACTTGGATATGTATGCCAGCTGATGTTTGTGGCTAACATTTCGCAGCCAATGAAAAGTACAGTAGTATAATCATATATATATATATGTATATATATATAAAGTACCCCCCCAAAGCTGGAATAGTTTTCCCTGTGTATTATAGAAGGTGTTTCCTCAAAAAAACAACTTGGTTTCGAAGTGTTCTACCTTTTGGCGGTGTGTCAACAAAATCATCTGGAAATTTCGAACTTAGATGGGTGCATATATATAATTATATATAATTATATATAAGATTATATATATATACTGTATATAGAGTATATACCTCAGCCTCATTTGGACCAAAATAGAATGGTTTTAACAAAAACGCTGCGTTAGTCAATTTCTCGCTTGCGCACTGCAGGTTCCACCATGTGTATAGCGCTGCTGCAGGGAATTCCCATGGAACCTGGTGTGGCCTTGTCGCCGACGGGATGGCCTTGGTTCAGTGGGGAATTTTTGTGACGAAATCCCCAGGAATCTCTGGGAGAATCCACGGAAAACCTGGGAAAATGACTGAAAATGAGAGATTCTCTGGGATAATCGGATAATCCATGGAAAATCCCATGGAAAATTCGTGATTGGCTGGTGAACATAACTCCAATTTCACGATTGGCTTCATGATACTGACAATGTGTATCCATAGTGCAGATATTGCGTGAATAAAGAAACTATTACGACATTGATGATCGCTTGTATGCAAATACATGCAACATATAATTAGACAAATGTACAATCACATGGTAACTATGCATACACCACATACACCTAATATGTATGGTTATTATTGTGTGTGTGCGCTATCTTTTCTGATTTTTCTTCATGATTAATTGTGATTTTTCTAGAATGACGATTGACGATTAATTAATGATCACTAGACACCACTCATCACGCATCATATTATATAATCGTCAGGATCAAATATCAATAGAGATGTTCTGACAGTGTTATTTTATGATAGTTACCGATTATGTTTGTATAGTTGTCATTATATAATCATTAGATATATATATATATGATAAGACAACAACAATAATACTAATCATCATAAGACAAAATAAACATCATCATCATCAGAATTATAGGAATTATGAATACTTATAATTAATCAGTACAGTATAGTGTTAATTGACTGTCAAAACATATGCCAAATGTAGGAATGATTTTGGCACGTCCTCAGGACCTTGCCGTGCTTTGCCTCATGGCCACCTTGTGCCATGGTCCTTGCGGTTATCCATGTGAGCAATTTTATAGCATGGGTTGCTGGGTTATAGGGAACTTAAACATAGCACCTGGGTTATTGGAACCCAATCGGGAAACCTAGAAAAAAAACAAACTTTGTATTTCATGAGATGGGTTGCTGGGGTATAAGCTTCATGGCTCATGTGAAACAGAAAGATACTGCAGATCTTAATCCTTTTTTCCAGAAACATGTGCTATGGGCATGAACATAATTTAGTATATTTAGCCATCCAAGTTGACATTTGTTGGCCTTTAAAAAATGTAATTAAAAAATACTTAATGACCGGTCGTATGTTCATCAAAATCTTTAGTAGCCATTTGAAGATGGGCTACGCCCAATGTTCGATTCATCATTTGATCTCCTGAGGAGATTATGTCCAGCCGTAAAATGGTGGTAAAAATGGGGTGTTCTAAGTTCATGAAACATATGATCAAATCATGTAAAACCACCCTGGTTACCTATATTTACCTACATATGATATTTATATATATATATAATATATATCTATATTATATATATATATATATTATATATATATTATATATATATTATATATATTATATATATTATATATATATTATATATAAATCACATAGAATCACCCTGCTTACCTATCTCAAAACCAATTTGAAGGCTAGGGAATTTGCCTGGGTGGTTTGATTTGTTTCTCCTGACGTTCAATCTAAGTTCATGAAACTGGATGAAATCATCCACCAAGATGCGTTTTTTAATACATAGTCACCCCCGCCAAGATCTACCTGAGTCATGTTTTGCTGGTATTTGCCTTACAAAAAAGAGGCAAAAAACTTGGCCCAGAGCAAAAGCGCCGGGTAAATCCACCGTTTCCCCTATGAAAAATGTTCCCTGATCAAATCCACTGGTTCATATCATGATGTCATGTTCCCATGTCCCATGAAACTGACATAGATTTGGCACATTTGGCACAACCTCACTGCGACCGAACCCTGGAATAGTGGTTAGATTGCGGGAAATCATCCCCAAATGGCCTTAATTCAGGTTAGTGAACTATTGATTTACTCAGATAGATTTGGCACATGCCGGCACATGCCAGAAGCGGAAGCAGTTTCCCATTTGCGTTCTGCCGGACCCAACCTCTACAAGATGGTTACCGCCAGAGAAATGGTGGTTCATGTCATTTCACCCCATTGACGAGTTCAATCGGCCAGTTGGTGAACAGAACTCCAATAATTAACTAGGTCAATCTTAGATGGGTACTTTAATCCTTTAAACTTTTGATATTAATGGGAATATCTATGTTCACCAGCATTTTTTTTTTGCAGGGTATCTAAGGTTGGCACATTTTTTACGATGGTCCATTGTTTATGATAAGTATAACCACAGTATTACCCTCTGGTAATTTAACATAGCTATTGAAAATGGCCATTAATAGTGGAATTTCCCCATTAAAAATGGCCATGTTCAATAGCTATGTTAAATTACGAGAGTATTACATCCCATTAAAAAAGGCACGGCAAATCCCATGAAAATCCCATGGTTCGATCTAGGTGCTCTATGGGCACAGCACCAGTGCCGAGTGCCAGCCTGGTATCTCGTGAACAAATTGAAGGAGTTGTTGTTCATGAATTGGAAATGGGATGATAATGGTTAGTTTGGTTGATGAACCATGATCATCCCATCCATTATCATGATTTTTATACATGGTTTTAATATGTTTTAATAAATGGTTAAGATGAACAAATCCTGATGTTTAATAAATGGTTAATAAATGGTAGGGATGATAATGGTTAATGATAGTAAATGGTTAAATGATGTTAAATGGTTAAGAGTAGCTGATGGTGGCTAGATTCGTGGTACTTGATCCGCCTGGCATGGGATCCCACAGAAATTGTGATGAGAACATCGCAGGCTGTAACTAAGAAATACCAACGATATATAGCAATACCCTCCGGTAATGACTAACATAGCTATTGAAAATTGCCATAGAAATAGTTGATTAACCCATTAAACATGGTTATTTTCCATAGTTATGTTAGTTTACCAGAGGGTAAGTAATCCACAGGCTGTAACGATACTGCTGAGTAACTAACTTTGGAACATCTACAGGCTGTAACTAAGAATATATAGTACTGGTTGGTGGTTTGGAACATTTTTTGTTCCATAATATATTGGGAATAATGATCCCAAGTGACTTTCATATTTTTCAGAGGGGGAGGTCCGGTAGGTCAACCACCAACCAGAGTATATAGCATGGCTGTGTGATGCATGCGAGGGATGGCCCAATCTGCTGGGCTTAGGGCTGCGAGGTTCCAATTAGAAACCTATGGTGTTGGGGATCCCCCATTTTCAGAAACCTCCTTTTACGATCTTTTATGGGTGTGTCACCATGCTTAGCTAGGCAGAAGTTTGGAACCTGGGGCTAGGATTCAAATGTCGGGTGCTGAAGTTTGACATGTGAAGGACATGTGAAGGACATGTGAAGGACATGTGAAGGACATGTGAAGGACATGTGAAGGACATGTGAAGGACATGTGAAGGACATGTGAAGGACATGCCCAGGGTGGAGTATTGTATCCAAAGCCCATGGGTGTTTCACCAATATGAATCAGTTTTACTGCATTTTGAACCACTTTCATTTTCGGTGCATGGAATGCAAGCAATATTAAAGCTATATAGCTGATGTTTTTTCTATGATGGTGAGCCCCCAAATTTCAGGCGATATTGAGTCTGCAGTTGTTGATTCCCATGCAGTGCTGAGCCCTGCTCCACTTTGTGGGATGCCTACAGAAACAGTTGGTGTTCAGCAACTTTTCCCATGGGTTAATGTGGTATCGAAAAATATCAGGTACGTTATAAATTTATGGTATATAATTATATATATAATTATATATATATATATATATATCATATATATATATATATCATATATATATATAAGATATATATATATATATATATATATATCATATATATATATATAGAATCATCCCCAAATAGATGGAGAAGTAAATCACCATCAAATTAGTAGGGATTTACTTTTCCATATATTTTTGAGGATGACTATATAGCTATAGAACATCTACATTTTTCCCACGCGCTCGTAGGTCTTACTTGCAACGCTCTTATCAACGATGAACATCCCCGTCACGGAGACCTTTGGATTGATCACAGCCACTTGGTGCGCCGGTACGCAATGTATCGGTTCGGGTTTTCATACTTTTTTTTAATGTTATCTGATGGGATATCATATGGCCCGGTTACCATTAATATGTTACTCTTAACATGGTACTGTTTGATATCAGATGATATCAGATGCCATTCTGTTATATTCTATTATGATACCAAAAAAAAATATTTCAAAGGGACTTTGTATGTTACCATCAAGGCATTGTAGAAGCCTCCCTCACATCTCCTTCCAGTGCTTGGCGAAGCATCCCGGTCAATCCGGGTACCATGATAGACCCAACGTCAACCATCACAAACCAATCATTGGGGATGTGTAGCTTTACCACATTCGTCACAACTATCCACCTAGGGGTCATCCTGGTGAGGCTTCCGTGTAAATCACTGGCTTTGAGGACATTTACTATGTGTGTTTTAAATGTTTTTTTTTACCATTGAAAATGGAGGGTCCAATTCTTCCAAGTCTGAATTATTCCAACGAGAAAAAACTCAGTTCAGATTTAACCCTCACCATCCGCAAGCTTTTACCGTTGGAAGCGAGTGTGTTTCCATTCGCAGCTGCCATTTCTTCTCGATCGACACCGCCGAGGCTATCGATTGGCTGTTGGACAGACTCAGGCCTGGGGAATGGTGGAAACACCGAAAGCCAACCGTATGAAAACTCTGCTGGTTGGTTGGTGGTTTGGAACATGAATGGATTATGACTTTTGGGAATTTCATGATCCCAACTGACTTTAAGTCATATGATTTTTCAGAGGGGTAGGTCAACCAGCAAGCAGTCTGTGTATTACAACCACCTAATTCAACCTTTTTCTAAGGCCAACTTGGGTTTTTCAAGGCCCTGGGCTCCGGATTTGGATGACTTGACCAAGATGGGACTTCGAAGAATTTTTGTCCAGAACCGGGGTTCTTCAATGGTCTTCATCATTTTCTCATATTTTCCCCATGATGATATGTTTTTTTTGAGGTATATCCCATTGTCATCCATTTTCGGAATCTGATAGAGATTAAAGTAGATGTTCTGCAGTGTTTACTGGCGACTAGCAAGCATGACAGATGGCAGAGTCTGTCTGAGAACAGGATACCCCACATTCCAATGGATTATCAGCATTTTATCATATTTTCCCTAGCAAAATTGCTATTTGCGGGCATCCCCTATTTTCAGACAAACCCATTTGAGAGACTTTATGAAGCCAAAGAATAAGCTTTTAGATTCTCTTGCTTTCAGAGATCCAGATACACCCGGCCATGCGGGGGATCAATTGGAACTGTGCGTTCAAATTCGAAATGTGGCGATGTTGGAATGGGATATGTTGGGATTGTCAAACATCAACAAACCAAGGGGTTTGCACCCATCAGCTCTGAGTCGGTGGAAGTGGCTGAATCCGAGAGATGGTAGACCGGTCAGCGGCCAGCGACTGCAGGACCTGTGTCAACGTCTACGGAGACGCCTGTGTGGCCGCCGTCGTCGATCGTCGCGCTGGAGGGACTGCCTTGGAGAACAACGAGAAGGCGAGGAATGCCCAGCTTGTCCCAGGTCATCCCATAATGTGGGTAAAAGAATGCCATTTTTACCACCCATGACTGGGAATGGTAAACGTACAAACCAGCCATAAGAATGGTGATGACTGGGGATGTTTTCTTAGTGTTTTACCCACATCACCCTGGATTTGCTGATGATTTTCCCACTGTGAAATTTGTGAAAACCAGAAGACCCAGTGGGATTCTTTTCACCGGATCGGCAACTCCACAGAATGACTTGGATTTCTATGAGCAACCCGGCTAGCCCAATGGTCTGCGATGGTCTCTCATGTTGTGTTCCCTGTTTGACAAAATTGAGTTGTTTCTGAAGAAAAGGTCAGTTTGAGACCCCCACCTGCCAGGTGAGGGTCTCTAGATTTCAACAAAGGTGGAACTCTTGAACTCATTCACTCCTTCTCCCTCCCTCCCTCCCTCCATCCCTCCCTCCTTCGCTCCTTCACTCATTCACTCACTCACTCACCTAGTCACTATGGATGCAGCTGTGGATGCACATGGGCATGCCTGGACCCAAAGTCCATATCGCAAGCGCGGGATGCTGCAGTGGAGGGCGCCTGGACCCGAACTCTATATCGCAAGCGCAGGATGCTGTGGAGGGCTCCTGGACCTGAACAGATGCCAGAGAGAAGGCCAGATAGAATGTCAGAGAGAATGTCAGAATAGATACCAGATAGAATGAATGCCAGAAAGAATGTCAGAATATATGTGCCAGGAAAACATGTCAGAATATAGCCATATATAATCATATATACTTCCAGATGGTATGTCAGAACTTATTTCAAAATAGTGTGTCAGAATGGGGATTACTCGAAGAAAGTGTTTTTATGAAATAGTGTTTCTTTGATGGTTGCTAGGGAAACCGTGGTTGATGGAGACTTTAAACCGCAAAAAATGGAAACAGGAAAAACTAGCAAGAATATGGCTGAACGCTGGTGAAGGACAGTAAAATTATTCAATCTGTTGCCATAAACAGGTTGGGGTATATTTACTAAGCAGCTTGAATTATGTTGGGTCACTAATCTCTAAGATTGGCCTCCGTGGTTGTATGTATGAAAGGTGCTGCTTCAATATCCATTCAAACAAAATAGATAGAAATCTGAGGGGACATGAAGAAAAGTTTTTCAAGACACACATATATATATATGTAGAGTATAGGTCTATAACGTTGTTGTATACATATAATATCTATACATACATGAATAAATACATTAAAAAGAAACCGGAACATCATGTTCAGGTGCGCGTTTGTCGGGATGTTGAATTTTCCACCCCTAGACTGGAGGGACTGTAGCATGTAAAACTATATGTTGGGAGTATATCCCCTTACATACCCGTTACATAAACCTCATATATGGTAGGTACCTGGAATCAATCGGTTCCTGTTGCATGGCCACTGATTTTTGGGGTGACTCATGTTTGTTCAATGGCCATTTCAGGGACCGATTGATTGGAGGTACATACGGTACATACCATACAGGGAATATCCTGACAACACATTGCCTTGTATTTAAAAAAGTACCTCCCTATTCCTGCTGACTTGTGGAGGAAATCATTGTTCAGACCCGACTTTCTGTAGTCATTTGCCCTGCATCGTCGGCAAAAAACAATCGCTCAGGGGAAAGGTGAACCTCTTTCTTGAACAGTCCCCAGCATTGGTAATTACCCTCTGTTAATTTAACATAGCCATAGCTATTAAACATGGCCCATATATAGTTGATTTACCTATTAAAAATGGTGATTTTCCATAGTTATGTTATGTTAGTTTACCAGAGGGTATTTTGCCTGCTGAATATAACTGGATTCCCAGTTGCCAAGCTGTTGCCAGTGCAAGGTGGTGCCCCAACAGTTATGTTGGCTGTAAACCAACAAACAAAACAATTCCAACATGGGCACCAAAATCCATGGTTCAGTGGTTAATTGTAAATCCATTGAATTTCCTATTTATGGTGGTTAAAAAGTTAAACAATTTTCTACCATCATTTTCTATGGTGAAATACCCATGGTTATACCAATTGACCAGCACTGCCTGGTAAAGCACCGCGGCAGTCGCTTCTTCGCCCGCCGCCGAAAGCTGAGGAAGACTTCACCTGTCTCTCTGCCTGAGTTCTACGGGCGTAACTTGACAGCGGATGTTCAGAACGGGTGCAGGAAATGGTCGTGGACTCACCAACTTGGTCCTTAACCGTGGATGGCTAGTTGAATCCTTTAGTTTAAATTAAAAAACACCATAACTGGTTGGTGGTGACTGGAACATTTGGATTGTTTTTTTCCATATATATATATATATATATGTATATTGGGAATAATCATCCCAACTGACTCATATTTTTTCAGAGGGGTGGCTCAACCACCAGATAGAATAACCATAAACAGTAAAATTGACCATGAATTCACTGGTGTTCAATCTGAAAGGATCGCATTGTTGCCAATCCACTTGAGCGCCGAGCGAGCGCCGAGCGGAAAAGCCAGATTGGTGTTCCAGAAAGCTTCGGTAGAAACCCAGGGCTGGCTAGTCATTTTCACATTTCTCCTGGTAAAAGCCTCTCTTTGATTAAGATCTTAGAAGGATTGTGTTTCTTGATGGTTCCTGCTAGTGTTGATTAGTGATGGTTGGTGAATGTTGGTGACGTGCAGTTAGTGATGCTTACTTTTCACCCGATTCAACCTTGGATGGCTAGTTTCATCCTTTCATCTGTTGCTACTGGTATGGGACATATCTACTTACTAACCAGCTAAGAATGTCATTTTTCTTTTTGCAGGGTAACTAAGATTGTCGATGATGTCTCGTATGTGGTTGTTCAATGTGTTTCATGTTTATCATAGTTCTGCTGAATTGCAGCTTGGGAATCCCCAGATTTTTGAGATATAGATCCCCAAAATAAGTGAAGAATGCGCGCACGCTCAGCCAGTGAGCATTGTTTGAACATGTTTGGAATGGAGGAGATCATCATTTCAAGATCTCCACAATGTGGCAACCCACAAAAACAAGTTATTGTTGGTGTGTAATCCCATTTAATTATAGATATTATAGTTGGAACTGGTTGGAACTAGCATAATTCCTAGTTAATTATAGATATTATAGTTAATCCCATTTCTATAATCAAAAAGATATTTTAACTTATATTTTAACTATTTAATTGTAGTTGGTTTTCATTGAGTTCTGAAGCAACTTACCTTTCCAACATTTCAGGTGATTTCAGGTGCCACCATCCCCATGATGCACCCGATGTTTTCGACCCCTTAAAACGATGAGAGCCCCGCAAAATCCTGTTGATTTTTGCAGAGGTTGATATAACCCATTAATATCCCATTTTAACCATATACATATAAAATATAGTATAATGGATTTTTATATCCCATATAATAATATCTCAGTATACTTCTATACAGATTTATAATGAATCCATTATATAGAAGTAGATATAATAAATAAAATCCCCCATAATATGGATTTATATAATAAACTCATTTTTCACAATCTCAAAAAACGATAAACATGCATGATGTATCATCATTTTAGTGGGAATTCAAATTCGCGTTTCCTTTTGTTGGTGGGGATGACGCCCAAAAAAGCTGGGTCATCACATTAACCGTTTGGAAGTTTGGAGGTTAGTGATGTTGATTATTGGGTTTACCCTAATGCCTGGCAATAGCAATCAACATACTAAGAACCTGGCAATGAATTATTATACTTGGTAATATTAGTATCCTTCCCCTTTTTTGGTGGTTTAATTGAAAGGGAACCAATTACCTGGCACCCATTCAACCCTTTGTCAGGCTTCAAAAGCGTAAGATATCAAAGTGGGGCCCACAAACGATAGCTACAGTAAGTTGGCTTAACAACTCCATGCACTATGAATACTATAATTATAAAGAATTGTAAGTGATAAGTATCATAACCATAGTATACCATAGGTGTATAAAGCCCATTACAGTAACTATAGTTACAAGCATCGTAAACCATATTGAAACATTGTAGGTGGCTTGCCCCAAAGTGACAACATCTTCCCGGGTTGGCTTGGTTCTGGGTGAACCTTGGTCGAAGAGTATTGTGGCTTACCGTAGTTTGCCATAAAGGTAAAAGAAAAAACACATGATCAATGGATATCAATGGCCCATTTCAAATTCTGGTACCTAAGTTGGAGGTACCTACCATTCATATCCATACATAATGGCCTATGTAAGGACTTTGTAATGGGATATGCCTCATAAATATGGTTTTCTATTCTACAATACCCCCATTGGTATGCCATTTTTAGCGAGAGTGAAGGGTGATCCCTTGTTGGGCCCCCCAGTTCTCCTAGTTCTCCTAGTTCTCCCAGGCGACTCCCAGGTAGATAGACGAACTGACCAAGTAGACGATGCCACTAGTTGCGTTGCTTCCCTTGCACAGCTGGGGAGATTCAGGTTTTTTAACCAGCCAAATCATGGAAATTTAGCTGAAGATTGTGAGTTTTTTTTTCTTTATTTGATATATTGTAAAGGGAAACTGTTGGAATATGATCATGTGTTTTTTAACATTCTTAGAGACGACTGCAAAGAAAATCCGGATGAAGACGGTCTTCGAAGTGTGGCAGTGAAGCAGCAGAGAATTGTAGATTTCACGCCGATTTTAATCGGGAGGTGAAACATTGTCGTGTGATCCCAGCACAATTGGTTAAACAGGATATTCAACCAGCTAGGCGAAAACATGCTGAAACCAATAAGTAACATTCCATGTGGAAATCTGCCATTCACTGATGATCTGTATTTCTTATTCGGGGGGTTGGATGAGTGAACGGGGGATTCCAAAACATGATGACTCCGAGGGAGGCGGCGCGGCGTGGCTGAATTAGTGCACGACATGAGTAAAGATGCGGTCGAAGCTCGTTGGGATTCAGTTGATTTCAGCTGGGTAGGTAGATCTTCTTGGGTGTTGAAGGGCAAGAACGCACTTCTTTGATCTGATGATGTCTGATGATATTTGATGCAATGTCAGGATTGACGGGATTCAACTTTCACTTCATATATATGCCCCACCCACCCCGACATCCGAAGGATACGCGGGGGCCTCCCTTCAAGCCTTGGCTGTGACAGAATTTCCGCGGTAAAGTGCTGGTCTGCACAGCTACAGAGTTGACAGGATATGTGAGGAAAGTGTCATAGAATAATGAATTGATTCACACGATTTCAAGTAGTTATATAAAGGTGTTCATATGATTTTATAATATTTACTATATGTTGACATGAAATCTAATCCTGCAACTCTGTGAAAAAGCAGGAAACTCATGTCGCTGTGCTTCTTCGGGATTCATGTGATCGCCTGCTTTGTTCACATTGTAAGGTCGCCAGCAGGAGCCCAACAACCATTTTTAGGGCTGGGTGCACATCTTGTAGTGTTTGTAGTTCAGGTAAGTATATTTGACATATGATATAGTTGATGTTTGGCACACTGCATTTGCCCACACAACACTTCTACAATGCGGGGGGGCCCAGTATGGCCCAGTTATTGTTGTTGGTTCATAAACCCCATTATCTATAGTTATAAGTTATAAGGTAAAAGTATAAACTTATAAACCTGTATAACCCATAGTTATTGGAGTAACATTATATAAGAAACTATGTTACCAACGTAGCGTAAACGAGCGCCCATCGGTACCAAAATTGTCCTTGCCAACGTGCCGACCAAAACGGTTAAAACGGTGATGATCCTGCGAAATCACGAATGAAGGCAGCCTGACAGACATGGAAAGTGTTCGTAAAGTTGGGTGAGGTTTGCCGCTTCTGACCTTCGTTGTCAGACTTGGCACTCCTCCCTTCGCCGGTTTTTGTTTGAGCGGAGCGCCGGTTGATGTACTCCAGATTTTGGGAGAAGAGCGAAAAACAGTGATGAAACTGTACTGTATATTTCTTATGAGATAAATGATAGAAGAAATTGGATGGTCAACTTGTTTACACTGTCAATATATAATAATTAGTAACGGTTGTTCACAAAGTTCTTTCTTGTGGCATTGTATGAATTAAATGGTTGAGATATCTGTTGAATCAGCAAATTTTGGCTACCTCGCATACCTCCACCATGGGAAACGAGCAAAACAAAACACACCTAATATCACCTAATCTTTCAGGTACCTGTCAGACAAGGACTCCCAAGTCCAAGATGGTTTTTGAACATATGTTAAATGAGGGTAAATGAGGAAAAAAATCATCACACATATTCTCAAGTCATGTAAAATCACCCTGGTTACCGACTGGTAAACTAACATAACCATGGAATATCACCATTTTTTATGGGTAAATCCACTATAAATGGCCATTTTCAATAGCTATGTTAGTTTACCAGAAGGTACCGACTGAAATCATAAAACATAACCCTGGTGACCATCCTCAGAGGCCTCGATCCCTTGATCTAAGCTAACTCTGGGCGTCTTCCGCGTCTCGCGATGCACATCACGGATCGTTTTCAACAGTTTACATCGCACAGCCTACGCTGGACAGTTCCTCGTTGCAGGGGAAAAGATCGGAGCTTCCCAAGGCACTGGCGCTCGATGGTGCCATCAAATTGGGAAATATGAACCAAGATAAACATAAAAACACAAGTAAACATGTGGTTTTCTGTCAACAAGCATGGAACGACACAAGAAAGCCGACACGGTGCTTTAAAAAAAATGGGCTGAAGCACCAAGGATTGCAATTTTATCTCGGAGACCGATAATAAGCATCAAAGATGGGAGATTCAATCAAAGAAATACGGAGCTACTATGACTTAGGCATCAAGCATGGGAATTATTATCCAAGACTGGGAACATAATTGATATATATATAATTATATATATAATATAATTACCAAACCAAAATGGTATGATTTCAATTGATCACTGATTGCTGGGTGGGTGTAAGTACTTGTTTCATCGTACTTGTTTCATAAACGACATCGGCATTGATTTTGATCCAAAATGGTTCCAACATGACCGTCACCACATTTTTTCCGGGAGTGACTCAAGCACCAAGCAACGGTTTGGTCCGCGTTTGAAACGGTAATGGAAACGGTGCACATTCATCCCCGAAAAGAGTTGGCCGCCATAGATTCTATAGCAATTTCCATGGCAAGTTCCATCAATATCTGGTTGATGGTGACTGGAACATGCATTTTATGACTTTCCATATCTTGGGAATTTCATCATCCCAACTGACTTTCACTCACATTTTTCAGAGGGGTAGGTCAACCACCAACCAGATATTTATGTCAAGCGCGTATGAGCCAACATCAAATTAAATGGGCATATGATGTGGATGTCCCTGGCCATGAGGATCTTGACCTTCGCTTCGCGACGTCCATGAGATGTTTTCAATATTTTCAATATGCATATCACATCATATAACTTAATTATCCCAGAAATGACAGTATTTCAGTGAGAGTTATGATGGTACGTTATCCCAGATGATAGTTAATTATGTTATCCCATTAACATAATTAACTATCATCATTAAGTATGATATAATCATGTTAACTATAATAACTCAACCACTCTCTTATTTTACTTCCAGTAATCCAGTAATCCAGAGGTGGAATCGGAATTTGGATCTGCATCGCAGGCCTTTACAGCTTTCCCACGGCAGGTTCGTTGTTCAGCTTGGGAGTCCCGGTTGATGTATCTGGAGAATTTAACGACTTAAAGTGGGTCCCCCAAACGATAGTCTCTTGGTGAACATATCTGAAATGACTATGGTGTGCTATTTATATCTATTTATGACTATAGTTCATGTTTTTTTTACCAACGTATAATTGTGGGCCAAAAGTGAGCTGGGAAACCGCTATCAAATTTGGTGTGGGATTTATTCATTATTAAACATTTATAGACTATCCAGATCTATGCTGATATGCTATTCTTGCCACTGTGATCGTATCTTGGGATCTTTCTCAACGTAAGTGGGTATGGATCCAAATGGCTTTGCTTGAGATTACCCCAAAATCATCAAACTCCAATGTTCAAAAGATGTTAAGAGATGTTAAAAGCCTCATGGACTCATAAATATGTATGTATATATATATATTAAATTATATACCCTATTGTAAACTAACATAGCGAACTCGAAAATCAGCATGTTAATAGACACATTCACTATACATGGGCTATTTTCAATAGCTACTGTATGTTAAATTACCAGAGAGTAGATGTCTTTCAGATCAGAGGGCAAGGACAAGCTCGAAAGATGTCCTGATGCCCTTGAACATAGATACATTCCTCTAACAGTAGGTCATTTGGAAAAAAAATGGTATCAATGATAGGGGATGTATCTAGATGTATACAGCGATAATATGACTATAGGAAGCACAATACTGTTGGTGTGGTAAAGCGGATGCCATACACCTGCCTAGCAGTTGGGGATGCTAACGCCAGGCAGTTTTGTGGGTGAACCCTTTCGAGAAGGCCTAGTTTTCAGTCCTGGAGCGAATTGCACACTTCAGGGCATTGTCATAGTCATAGTCAACCGGAGACTTGTTACGTGATGTTGTGTTCATCATGTTTATAAACCTATGATTATCTTACAGATTGACACTGCTTGTACAACCATCTAATTCTCAACTTTTGGATGAGTCGGGAGCCAAAATTGGAATCCTGCCCCATGGTAGATGGGCGAAAGGGACACTCAAGCCCAGTATTCAGTCGCTAACCTTTCCAGTTCGAGCGCGTCTTGGGAAATGTGTGTATAAAAATATATGTAATACATATATATATATATTTATATTTAGGATACTGTTGAGTGGATAATTTATGCTTGATCACAAGTAACTGCAACGGGGTAATCTTACTGGTAATCCAATATTTGCGAAACTTCTTGTCAAGAAAGCCCAAATGCCAGGATTGGGTATGGTTCATTGTCAAGATAGCCGGTAAGATTGGGTTCATACTCTATGTGTTTAAGTATATAATTATATATATATATACAATGGAGTATATATATATATATACATATGCATGTCTATATATACATATATGGTGCATTGTCAATATAATTCATCATAAGATTGGGTATGGTTTATGATCGGCTTCACCACCTCAATGGTATTGTCATCATGATTTATGTTCAGTGCTTTTAAATTACGATTTTACAGGTATACAACACTGGTTCAGACACACCCAAATATCATATTATATGAATATTGCTGCTTTTATATTCCATCAATATCCCCATTTACATACCCATGTTTTTTTTGTTTGAACCCAGGCATCACAATTATTGGTGGAACACCCAGCCAAGGACAACGTGATACTGTATATAGATATAAAAATGTAGATTTTCCTTGCGTATATATATATATATATGTATATATATGTGCATATATATATATATGTGCATATATATATATGTGGATTGTGATTGGCAACACTGGCAACGGATATCCTCCTCCCAGTCCACCACGGCGCTCTCAGATTGTTTTTCCCTTCCAGGCCACAAGTCTGATCACGGTGCAAGTCGGGGATCAACCCCGAGGCA
>Ga0126342_10001285_pt1 | contig 34518 bp, 35 predicted proteins | sample Cyp1metagenome_FD_92528 | JGI IMG/M metagenome (GOLD analysis project Ga0126342, IMG submission 92528) | Coral microbial communities from Lord Howe Island, Old Settlement Bay, Australia - Cyphastrea 1 metagenome | ecosystem: Host-associated > Invertebrates > Cnidaria > Coral ...
AGCTCAAGCCACAAACTTGAAGAGGTGGCTAGGTTTGCTGTACCAGCAGATGGACTAGCAGGATTCACAAGGTGTCATCGTCCCAGCAAAAACTGCTGCAAATCAGATGTTCCAGAGGTTCGCAGTGCATCTCACGTAGGGCCACTCTCCCCTAGAGTGAGCCATGAGCAGAATCACAACGTCCCATCAGCGCACCGATCCATGTTGGTAGGCTTTGCTGCACTAGGACGCTCCAGAATGAACAGCAGGAAGCACTGGACAGCGCCAGTAGTGCTCACTGCAGTGCAGCCTGGTCCATGGCTCTACCGGAGATCTACCGCCCCTCCCGGAGAAATCGTAGAAACAAAACAGAGCGAGAAGGGCCCTCCCCAGACAGCCAACGAAAAAGCCACATGAATCAAACAGCAAAAAACCGCAAAAAGACATAAAAAGAGGTAAAACGGAGAGGAGTCGCGTCATTTCGCGAGTGAATGCTGCAGGGTCATCCACCGGTTCCTTCGCTTCCGCTAGTGGCCTGTCAAGGACAATGGCAATGAGCATTTCGCCACCATCTTTGTGGATGAAGTTGGTCGGCCGGCTTGCACCTCGGCGAGGATTGCCACTGCCTTGTTTTCACACAACGTGCGTTCCCATTCCTCTAGCGCTCTTTGCGCTAGGGTGTCAGTTTGTGGTGGTGCTTTGAGTGCTTGCAACAGGCTTGGATAGATGTTGAACGACCTGGCGGAAGCCACACGGCGTTGGACGGAAAAAAGAGGTGCCCTCACTTCCAATACGTGCGAGGCTGGCATTAGTAGAATGACCATCCATTCAGCTAAAAATTCAATCATTTTGACTTCGAGTTTGGGAGGATGGCTTGGACTGCTCGTAGTGTACCCGCAATGTCCGGGACATGCCTACGTGAGGGCAGTCCAACTGTTCGTTTGGCATACTTGTCAGCAAAGTAAAGTCTGCACAACTTTGAGACCCACTGGCTCGGTTTCTCCATGTCTATGTTGATCTTGGCCAGGGGCCATGGGTCTAGGAGCGTGGACAAACAATGCAGCAATTCGGATGTTAGGTCTGCGGAGATAACTGGGAGGGCTTCTCCTTGCAGGCGATAGTCAACTGCAGGTCCTACCGTGCCCTTGCTTTTTTGCGTATGGGTGCGGGCGGCTATATGCACGGCTTGGATGGCGAATGGAAAGTAGAAATTGGACTTGGTGAAACGTGGTGTGAAAACGGATCTAAAGGCGATCTCGTCGCGTAGTGATATAATGCCCGTCTCAGAACCGTGCACAGACAGCTAGTCGCGGATCGATTCCCCGCGGGTACGGGGCCGCGATTGTGACAAGATGATTGCCACTGAACTGTTCGATTTGTTTGATGCCCATTTTTGGGGTTGGAAAGGCAAAGAATTTGGACTTTCCTCCCTAGTTCAGCACGCGGATGTTTGTGTCATCCTTCCTGCCTTTTGTCGTTTCATGCCCGCTCCAACGCGTGAATTTGGCGCTCCAACGCGTGAATTTGGCGCGTCCGTTTTTGTTCTCGCCTGCTATAAAAAAAATTGAAAACAGCCTCGAAATGGCTCTGTCCGAAGCGGAAAGCAGTGGCGCGTGGCAATCCCACTTTTTGGTTGGCAGTGGAATCTTGCGACCTGCTCGAAACACAAAGCTCTTTGCATGACGCATGGCAAATCGGGTTTTGTTCACAGCAAGCTTTCATTGCAACTGTTTAGCACGTGGATGTTTGTGTCATCCTTCCTGCGTTTTGTGGGTTCACGGTTTCTGGCGAACTTTTGAAGCAGCTGGGTGCGTTCCGAGCGTCATGTCGCAACCCCAGATTGCCACACGCTCCAACGCGTGAATTGGGCGCGCCTGTTTTTGTTCTTGCCTGCTATTAAAATAGAAATTGAAAACAGCCTCGAAATGGCCCTGTCCGAAGCGAAAAGCAGTGGCGCGTGGCAATCCCACTTTTGGCAGTGTGGAACCTTGCGACTGCTCAAGATGACACACAAGATGCCATCGTATATTTCATGCCTCAGAGCTGGCAGCGATCTCACTTCCTTGTGCTTTGGTTGTGGTTTTGGTTTTGTGTTTGTTCTGTGTGTTTTTTGTTCAGGGTTGCTTTGTTGGTTTTGTTTCGTGGTTTGTTTTTTTGTTGGGACCGCTCATGGACTGTGTATAGGTCCTCACCAGTGCTCGCGTGGCCCTTTGGTGTGTTTTTTGGTGTTCTGTTTTGTGTTTTGTTTTGAGCCATTCTCAGAATGACACAGGAGATGTCATCATGCATGTAATTTCCTGATCTTTTTGCTGCGATTGAACGCGAGTAACGACCTGGCGAGAGCCATGAAGGCGTTGGATGGAAAAAAAAAAGTGGAACCTTGCGACCTGCTCGAAACACGAAGGGGTTGTTTAGCAGCAAGCTTTTTCAACGCACTGGGGAGGACCACTTCTTGGAGCCCAAAAAGCAAATCTTGGAGCCCAAAAAGCAAATGTGTTTACGGCCCCGAAAATGAGATTGCTGCAGTCTTTTTTGCGAAAAATGACGCGTGGCGGGATGCTTTTTTCTGTGTTTGCGTTGGCATGGATCGTTTTGTCACGATTGGCTGTCGCATTGCTCAGTTTTGTTTCGAGTGGGGTTGTGTATGTCGCCCGGAGTTCAGTATCATCTGGTTAAAGAATAATAGTATACATTTGAAACCGGATGAATCCTTTGTTTACATTGGGGGAGTTTCGATTTTATGACTCCAGCAGATTCCGTAAGAAGGCTAGAGATGCAAAACTTCGGTTTTACCACAGTTTTGTGCCAGTTTCGATGTCTTTAGCTGCGGAGTCTTGCCGGAGTCGGGCGGAGTCGGTACACCTGCTGAAACCCTGTTTACAATGGGGAAAGCGTTGAAAGAGTTCCAACTTTGTGACTCCAGACGACTCCGCAAGAAACCGCAAGATGCGCAAGATAATGTCACTAAACTGTTCGATTTGTTCGATGCGCCTCTTGGTTGCTGCGCATGTGTTGGTCAAGCCGTGGTTTGCCTCGCCTCCTCCTACACCTTTCACTGCTTCGAGAAAAGAGATGCCTTTTGACTCGATCTAAACCAGCCGAGGTCATCTTAAGTCTTAGGAACGAAGGGCTTGCTCGGCCAAAGAAATCTGTCCGGAGGAGATCACGTACTAGGCAATGTTTGGACTGACCAGCTCCCCCTTGCAGCGTCCAAGGATCTTGACCATCAACGCAGTACTTCCCGGCCTCATTGTTAGGAGACGTTCCTGACAGACCTTCGTCCTGTGGAACACATGACCTCGCTTGGTTTCGCACATGCTGGTAGGTTTCTCCACCAACTTTGCTTTGAGGTTTGTACACATGAAACAGCATGCCAGAGCTTTGCCAACTTGAAGTGTTTCTGCCATTGTAAAGTGTCCGATGGGACGTGTATTCCGAGTTTGTTCGAAGTTTGTACATGTGAAACAGCATGTTAGAGTACCGGCAGCCAGCGTGCTTTTCTTGAGTCTTTTCTGGGCGGGTTGATGCTTGCTCATGTTGCCGGAAGCGTTAGAGAATGGCAAATCCATGTGTCTCACAGGCAGATTGCCATTCAGCAACTACTGCATCAGTAGTCTGGCTACTGGCTTTAGATTTCTTCACTCTATGTGTATCCCCTTGGCCCAGAATTTTAATATTGGATGTTGTGCAAACGAGAACCTTCTTAGATTGATCGCACCGGCGCGTTCGATTTTTCACGTTTATGTTTGTATCAACATTGGTCTTGGGATCGTGAGTCCCTTTCTAAGACTTCCAAGGGATTGCATATGAGTGATGTCGCCATGCACTGAAGGTCTTGCGAGGCTTCATCATTCTGATTAGAACGAACATTTTGGCGATCACTTGAAGAAGCACATCCGAGCGTAAGCTTTTCATACCCATTTGACTCCCACACAACGTGGATTGTCGAAACTGCTTTCACAATGGACATCAACCAAGTTGTCCTCGTGGCTCATTGGATGCCTCAGAGCATAAACGGCCGTCCGAGCAATTTTTTTTTTCCGTCCAACGCCAGATGGCTCTCGCCAGGTCGTTTATCAAGCCGGAAAGACAATTGCATTGTGCAAATTCACCAGATACCCGAAATTATCAGGTTTTTTTTACTTGCAATCTGCTTGGCCGCTCATATGTTGATTGTAGATCTAATGTTGACTACAGTGGACTGAAATTTCTTTTTTGATCTATGTTGGCTTATTTTTTCCAGTCACAATATTCCAAATTGGCATGGGAAGAGCATCACTCCATCAGTGCCATCGCACCTGCAATTCCATAAGTGATCGCTTGCCGCGGGCGCCAGTGATTACGCCCGGGGTTTCAGAAGCTGTGGTTGCAAATACCGCAATTTACAAGAGATCGCAGAGGGACAAATTCCACTAAGATCATTAATGCAGTGGCAACATCAGTCATGACGACAATGAGCAAAAAAAACAGAAAAAAATAAAAAGCAAAAAAAATGGCAAAAAAAAAGAAAAAATGGACATCAACCGTCTTGCCTGCTGCACTGAGCTCAAAGCACTACAGCGGGTCGAGACCTGCCTCGAAGCCTGTTTTGTTCTGATTTCCAACTGGAGTTCAAGACTTGCATTTAGACCTGCCTCCAACTTTGTTTCATCCTGGAATTTTTTGGTCTGCTGCAATTTCCACAATCTTGAACCCAACTCGATGTTGGTTTGTGAGGTTGATGTGTTTCAACATTGGAACAGCGCAGCTGAAGAAGGTGCATGGGTGGGCTTAAAACCGGACCTTGAAGGAGGCACCGGATTCAACCTGCTGAGGGTCCAGTTTTGGATCCCCCGTGCAAAAGAAACGTGTTTCAAAAAGGTCAGAAAGTGGACCCGCTTGAAATCAAAACTGGTCCCTGGAGGGTCCAGTTTTGGTCCCTTTTTGATCCCTTCATTGTGGCAAATTTGTTGAGGCGTTTATTTCAAGTTGAAGCTGATTTGACCAGCAACAGCTGCGGCTGGAATCTTGAACTGGGGAGGCCCATTTTTGCGCGCCTGCTTTTTCTTATGTTTTGAGGTCCAAAAAAGGGCCCCTTCTTTGTCATATTGTTTTGCTCCAATTTCCATAGCCTTGAGGCCCTCGAGGCCTGCCTCGAAGCCTGCCCTGACGTGTTTTGTCCTAATTTCCATGGTCTCGCGACACTGGAGTTCAAGACTTGCATTGAGGCCTGCCTCCAACTTTGTTTCATCCTATAATTTTTTTTGGTTTGCTGCAATGTCCATCACCTTGAAGCCTCGAGGCTTGCCTTGAGGCCGTCCCTTTGCGCTAGCTGTGGCTTAAAATTCTATCGAGGCAGCACATGCAACAACTACTTCAAGTTCAGCCTTGCTGGGACTTCAACAATAGTATTATATAGTTTCGAGTTCATATGAGCCTCGCTTTGTCCTTGTGCCAATACGTTTTGCGTCCGCCCAGGCCTCGCCGAGCCTCGAAGCGCCTCGATTGCATGCTTTGGAAACACGCGACCTCTTGCATCAACATAATAGAAAGGGAAAGGTTGTCATAATCAAGACAAGGAGGTACAAGAGGCTAGTGTTGGGCTCGTTTTTTGCACCTGAAACTGATATGATTCTTGGAGACGGAGTTGGGGCGTCCCTTGTATGGCTGAAAGAGGTGAGGGAAATGGTGGTTACCACTGGATTGCCACCTGTGCCTGGAACACCTAGTCAGCAGAGTAGACAAAGCGCAGTAGGGTCGCAAAGGTCTGGGATGGATGGACAAACACCGGAAGGAAATGTTCCGCCTGGGTTTCAGCACACAATGCTCCAGCAGAAGCCACAGCAACAGCAAGCAAATGTGTCACAGAATGCGCAGAGATTTGCGAGCACGACAAACCTGAATGCAGATGGTCAAGGTTGTCCGCAGGGATGTCAGCAAGGAAACATGCCCGTAATGCAGCAAGGGATCAGCATGGTGTGGTGCACAATGGATTCCCCAACAACAAACATTTATGCAGCAGACAGCGCAAGCGCGTGTACCGAGTTTTGGTTGTGCGAGCATGCCTGGTGGACCAAGGCCTTTTGGTTTTCCAAACTTAGGAGTGAACCCGATGAATTACCAAGGAAACATGCCGAGTGGCACGCTTGGAGCGACTTTGGGAGGTTTGACGCCTCAAGCAGCGCAGATCCAAGAGGTTTTGGTCATGTTAGGTAATCTGAATGAAGGGCAGTGAATGAAGACAGTTGCAGGCAGTGCAACAGCATATGCAAGATCGTTTTTGTGACTATGCAGCAACGAAGAGGGGTTCAGAAGTGTTTGGTGATGACAGTCAAACAACCATGGAAACCAGCAACAACTTGACGTTTTTGCAAAGAGTGAGAAGTGGCTCACCCCAGCACCGACCGACTCCAGTAGGCACGTAGAAGACTAGAGAAGAGGAAGTCTTAGGATGGGCTGACTATTTGGATGAGTTGTCATCCTGGGCAGCTGGTAGTAGTTTGGAGTTTTCGGTTGAGATCCAGTAGCAGATGGCCAGGACCTATCAGATGGTGCTCTGCGCAGAACGAGGTGAACTGATGTGGCTGATTTAAGAGCTGAAGCAAAGCGGGCGTTGAAAAGTATGCTGAGGAGTTGGTGAAACTCTATGGCTTAGAAACAAGAAAGCCAAAGACAACACCAGACATCAATGGCGAGGTCTTTGACGCCAAAGAGCTGGATCAGAAGGGGCAGAGCAAGTTCAGATCAGCAATGGGTACACTCTTGTGCCTAAGCCAAGATCGGGTGGATCTCCAACATGCTTTGCAATTCTGACGCAAAAAAGGACCTCATCAAGCGGGATGCTCACTCGTCGGTCTTTGCGGTGACATTCGTTTAACTCTCGGCAGCACCTGTCAGCAGTCAGACCGCTATGCGGGTGTGAGCCAAGTTGATAGCTGCGTGGAAGGCCAGTTGGATGATTTCTTTTCGGTGTTGGACCCTGGCCCCGTTTGCTGTTGCTTTTCGTTGGTGGAATGATGAAGCGCAGTTCTGGCTGGGGAACTGCGAGTCGTCGCTTCTGCGGGTTTTTTGTTTGTTTCGTAACTGAGCCGCTCCAACTGTTTTGAGCATATCGGCCACATTCCGAGGAGAAAAAAGGGCGGATCTCCAACATGCTGCCCGGCACCTGCGTGAGCCAATTTATGGCCAAGCCAACAGTGTCAGCTGAAATATAGGTGTCAAGCACCTGATTCTTCAAAGGAACATCTGACCTTGGTGTGCTACTTCTCTACATAGTTCCTGGTAAAAGCAAGCTGGATTAAGTTCGAGGTGGCTCGAGTTCTGTGGATCACGAGAAGGAGCTGGTGGAAGCACTCACGGATGCCGATTGGGCTGGAGACAAGTCAACACCTGCAAGGCGACGACATTCAGTGTCACATCAGCTCTGATCTTTGTGGACAACAGGTTGGTGACTTCATGGTCCCGCACCCAAAAGAGCATAGCTCTCAGGAGCTGTGGGAGTGAATACCTTTCTGCTGTCGGAGGTGGTGCTGAGTCCCTCTACGTAGCTTCCTGGCCAGGAAGGAAGTGGTGGCAAGAATCGCTTCAGATTCTTCAAGTTGCCGAGCCTTTGCGCAACGGCAAGGCGTGGGCAGGATGAAGCACATCGATGCCAAGTACCTTTGGGTTCAGAGCAAGGTGAAATCTAGAGATTTGGAGATGGATGGAGTGGCCACTGGCCGCGGTCGTCAACGTGGCTAACATCAACACCAAGCTCACCAAGGCCGGTGGATCCTTCCTCATGTATTTGATTGGCCTGGTGGAGTATAACAATGTGAGCACAGGGTATGTCCCAGCAGGTGAGGATGAGTTCAACATCTACATGCAGAAGAAGTACATGGGCCAAAGTATGAAAACAGTTCGACAAGTCGTTCCGAGCATTCTGGCCAATGGCATGGATGAGATCCCGAACCAGATCTCGAAATCTTTGGTCAAAGCCATGACCCTACTAGTCCTTCAACCTGTGGCAAGTGGAGCTCGTGCGGATGAGCTGAAGCATCATGGTCAAGCACTGTGGGTACATCGAGCTCTTCCTGGAGATTCCGTACTTTATGCTTGGGTATGCCCTCGTGTTCTTCCTGGTGGGAATGGTGGCTGGATACTTTGTCAAGAATGCCATCGTCTACAAGATCCAATTGAAGCAAGTGTTGGAATGGGCTACCGAGCAAATTGGGTTTCACAAGCGGGAGATCGGGTTCATTGATGATTGGGATCCGGAGAGGCACGAATTGAGGCAATTCAGGGTGCTTCCTCCGTGGACTACGCCGAATCTGGCGAAGAATGCTTCCGCGAGGTTGATGGTGGCATGGCACGCTTCGTGAAGCTGGACAGACGCCGCCGACTGCGGCACGGATTCGCTGAGATTGGCGTGATGAATGCCTACGCACTTCCAGATGGAGAAGAAGCAGAAGAAGAATCAATGGAGGTGGATGAAGAAGCCCTACCGCCAGTGGCAGCCGTCTCAGCAGCGATGGCGCACGGACAAGTTGGAGACGGACCCGGGACTACATCCATGTGGAGTCCTACACCCGGGACAAGTTCTATGCCAAAAGCTGCCAGGTCAGAGTCAGCGACTCGTGAATACATGTCGCTTCCTGGCCCACCCCATTCGGACCATGAGCTGCCTACGCTGCCTCGTCAAGATGTGGACTGGGATGACATGGACGAAATTCGGAAACACCTTCCGGTGACTGAGAGGCAAAAAACCCTGCAAATGCAGGAAGTAGCTTTGTTCGATGCGGTGACCTTTAAAGAATATTTGAAGGTCCATTTGTCCAGTCTTTACCCAGGACAACCTGACATGTGCGGGGACTATCCAGCCTGGTGGACACGCAGTGAGCGACACGGGTTCACAGTCTTTTCAGACATCCTCATCCGGGGCATGTATTTTCGAAATTGGGGAACTTTTGTTGAGCAATGGTTCATCCATCAGAGCCTATCTGGCTGTAGCAGTGGTGGTGGAATGCCCTGAACTGAGGATTAGCAAGAATTCATGTCTCACGGTTTTTCACCATGATTTTGAGGCGGGGTGTTCAACATTTCCAGTGAAAGGCCCATGCAAGGATGACACGCACAAACAGAGAAGTGTCATGTCAACATGTGCAATAGCTGATGCACAACATGTGCGTTTGCGCCGTTTGTCAGTGGCTCAGACAGAAAAACCAAAACGACACGTTGCTGCCACTCCACATTCCAACAGTATCATATACCATGCGAACTGACAGGTTCTAGCTCCAAACTGTTGCAAACACAAGGCAAATAGCACCAGCAAAAAACCAAACCTTACCAAAAAAAAATGGAAGTATTTTTCAGCCATAGTCAAGTGATGGCTTGGACATATGACATATGCCTGTAATTGGTTTCTCCAATCACAACCTCACGTATGCATAGCAGAGCAACGTGTGCAACATATGTGTGTTTTCCGATTTAAAAGTGCGTACATGTAGCCCGTAGCCGTTTTCATTCAAAATTCGACATGAACAGCAAAACACATGTTCTGAATGAAATTGATAGCCGACATGACATTCACCATTGCAAGTCAAAAATGTCAACACCACTTGTTGCACAGCAACACTTGACGAGGTGCACACTGATAACCCATGCAACAAAAATAGGCACAAAACCACAAAGACCAGCGAATTGCGTCCGATTGCCACCTTCTCTTATGGCCTTGGTCTTGGAAATAAATTGTTTTGACGGGATTGGAGGTGGGTTCACGCGAAAATGCAATCTTTGTTTGCTACGAAAAAATGGATTGTTTTTTTGGAACTATGATTTCATGCGGTTTTGACGCCAAAATTGTAAAATGTGTTGGTGGTCTTGGTTTCACTAAAAGTATTCCAATGTTTGATTTAATTGTAATACATTGTGACAATAAACAGATTCCACCGACGCTGAATCCCATGGTGGCCCATTTTTAACCCGCCGTTCCGAACCCATTATTTTCACCATGTCCAAGGTGCTCACAGGTGCATCCGCGGTTTGATTGCACCCACGATATTTTGAGAATGGTGATGTGGGAGATGGATGGAGATGGAACATCCCAGCCAACAGTCGTATTATAAACATACACACAAATGGTCGGACATTTTGCCGTATGTATAGAAAAAAAATGAGACGACCTCAAATCCCAAAAACATTTCCTTAAACTGTTGGACATATGTGACTTAGCAATCTTATAAATGGTTGATACCTTCACATGAAATCTGCAGTTTGACCCGCATCAAACCTTTGAGTTTCCGGGTCCAAGGGCTCGGAAGACATCGAAATTTTGTTCATCAAAAAGGGTGAAATCGGGTCACATAGACCATAGACCCACAATTCGACAATTCAACGTTTGGGATATTTTTTTTACATTGTTTCAATCTCTGAACCATGCCGGTCTAACAAATTTAGAGACACATGGCAAAACGGCAAAACAGGTCGGTACATGTGTGGGGAAACACGGAAAATTCTTCCCGAAACCTGGAATGAAACTCACCATCTTCAAGTCGGAAACTTGGGTAGGTTTTCTTCATCTTCTGTTTGATTCAACATTCGGACACTGGAAATACTGGAACTTGTCCATAGCCATCCTGATGATTTTCGACAGGTGACCAGCACTCGACATCTTCCTCCGGGTGGTTTGGCAACATTTTTGCAACACAACAGGGTGGTTGGTTACATTTATATGGACATCACTTGGCCATATATTCGTAAATCCGTTGGCAAATTGAATTACATCCGTTTGAAATCAATAATCCATACTGTTGATTCCATGACTCCAGTTTCAAAGTGGGTTAGTTCACCCAATGAATTCAGTAGGGTAGGTAGGGTCATTGTCCAGTTATAACTGGGGTGAACTAAGCCACTTATTCACTGGCATGAGTCACCAAGTATATTTCAGCTGACCTGGAACTGTGTTTTTGCATGTTTTTGCCAAACCTCGAGCTTAGGGTTTCAGCCAAGGTTGGTTCATTTCAAGATGATCTGAAATTGTGAAAGGATGGGTCATGGGTTTTCAGCCTGAAATTGCGAAGTGCTTGCACGCTGAGATGCTATTTTTTATTGTTGGACCTCACACTCCGGAGGATATTAGTTGTTTTTGCTGGATAAAGACCAGGTTGCCAGTCTACCAGGCACACCAAACGGGGGTATATTGGAAATTCCAACAAAATGGTATATTTTAACGGCAATTTAACATAGCTGTGGAATATCATCATTTTAGCAGCTCATCATCATTTTCCATAGGCACTGTAATCCTGCATCAGTTGGTATTCGTCTTATCCCATTACTTACAGTGTTTCATTGTTACCAATAGGAATTGCAACTGGTGCAGGATGGTTTGTCCATCCATAGCTATGTTGACTTATAAGTTGGTTTGTAAACACATTGTATAACTATAGCTATAATTCCCCATAAACCCTAGTTAGCCAAGCTATGTTGAATTACCAGCTGGGAACCATTCCTTTTGCGCCAATTGAGGCCTCGCGCTGCCGAACCTGTCGAACCTGCTGGACCTGCTGGAAACAGAGAGGCGCTGCAAATGGCTTTTTGGGGCTTTCTGTATTAGATACACATATAATATGTATGTATATATATATATATAATATAATATGTGTATATATATATATATGTATATATATATACACATACCTATATCTACATACCATGCATCTCCGCATCTCTGCCAGGCATGTCCGGACACTGCAGGTGGCCACGGCACGTTTGGAGAGTTCCCTCATCAGATAAATGCTGTGAATCTAGTGGTTCATCAGCGTCTTCTCCATGAAGACTGGCGATTTCTTGGATATGCAGTTGGATGATGATGATGATGATGATGATGATTTAGCTTTTCTTTGCATCATGTTGCTATGAACATAGCACCCATCCAAGGCAATGAACGCTTTTATCATTGTCTCGCCAGGCGAAGATTGGAATCCCAAAGGCGCCAAGGAATTTCAACAAATTTGTGGGTCGATGTTGACGACCCATCATATGAGGGTTTCCATAAATGGGGTACCCCAAAATGGATTGTTTATGGCTAAAGACCCAATTGAAATGGATGATTTGGGTGTCCCAGCATTTTAGGAAACCCTCAAAAATCATGCCTTCGGAATTTTTGATGCCCGAAGGCACCATTTTTTCCAAGCGCCGCTCAGATGTTTGGGTCCACATTTACCACTGCGACCCCTACACCGGCTTTCTGAACAGGCCCCTTGGCCGCATAAGGCTTCCCCAGTTCCAAGAGTCCAGAACACACCTTGGACCTTTCGTTATGTTTCCGGTTCCAATGATTGGCGAAATACTAAGGATGATATAGGATGATTATATATTATATAAAAGGATGATAGTAATAGCATATAAGAGCAATGATCATAAGACTAATAATTATATTGATAGTGGTGATAACAAGAACAATGACATGCTGAATTTTGAAAGAGTTTTGCACCGCGCCGTGTAATACACCACACAATACAGTAGAATGTGGGACCTTCAAGTGAAGATACAAGAGTGTTCAAAAAGGATGACATCCCAGCCATTGTTTCTCTGCTTTCTGTCAAAGGGGACCAGTTCGGTTGCGTTTTTGGGTCATAACTTTTTGGCCAAAAACAATTTCGGGATCACTAGTGGGTCTGCTGCGATGTTCGCCAATTCCGTTTCAGGATGTTGCTCAAAAATTCTGAGATAGGCTCGGTCCGGCCCGTCGCTGACCTTCAAACGCTTACGGCCAAGAAAATTAGCCAGTCGTTGGGTTGCTAGGGTGATGAACATTTGACATTTGGACCCTGTTCTTACAGAATAGCTTGGAGGGAAGTTTACAGGAACCCACAATTTTCTTGGGAAAACCACTGGTTTTCGGCAACAACTTGCTTAAGCCAATCACTGAGCTACTTGAGATGTCTTGAAACAACGACCCCACGCGGCAGCGACAGGCATCTATCATGCAGGAATCGAGGTCTATGGGGAGGAGCTGATGGCTTCAGTCCCAACGATGACACCAAAAACTCAATCAACTTGTGGAGTTGGGCCGATATATCGTACCACAGTAACTCCTGTGGTAACACAAATTGTGGGAACTGTGGGAACTGTGGGAAGAGCTGAATCTCCGGTGCAGCCAGGAGTGGTCCTTCCAATACTTCGAAGATACGTGGAATGATCCGTCGATCTCTGGGATCATGCGATGTTTGCCCAAGCAGATGGCAGGACTGGGCCTGAGATCAGGGAGATGATCCCAGTGAGATGGTTGTCAGACCGAGAAAATCCCGGGGATTCTGCACCACTTACCACATTGGTACGGCCACATGCCCCATCCAAAAAGCCTAGCTCGCTTATATCACAGCCCCATGATTTTATGGCCGAAATCATAGTAATTCCACAAAAATACGGTGAACTGGAATCTTAGAAAATTGAATGTATAGTATAAAACATGAGTCGTGGCAAAAAGTTCCCATATCTTTCATCCAAGCAAAATCGGCTGAAGTGACATTTCGACAGCTTATAAATTGTCATCACAAAGCAGTTCGATTTGAGGATAGACGTGGTCCCAAACTATGGACTCTCCGCTAACCATACATGGCTCTATGGGAAAACCACGAACTGGGCATTTAAAAGGCAACATCGGCAACATCATCGAATCCCAGCTAGTCATGGCAGCCACGCTTGATTCATTAACTCATAGTAATCTATTTCAACTTATATGAACTCAGATTATCTCATAAAATCACCCATATATTCATCATATGTATATATATAATATATATATATACACATGCTATATATAATATACATTATATATATAATACACACATCATATATATATATATATATATCTATATATTCACCATTATTTCCACCACTATCTCAAAATCTCCATGTCACTTGTCGCCAGGCTACGAATACCAGGAGTCCTTAAACCTGGGCCCCACCCCGCTGAGTCCAGAGGAGGTGGGCCCAAAAAATGGTGATTTTTGCAATTTTTGATGGTGATTTTCAATGTTAAAAATGGGGATGTAGTGGTGATGTAAACATGAGTTAGTACTATTCATGGAAATTGGGGATTTGAGATGGAAAAAAGCCTCTGGTCATCAGTCACATGGCTCGCTGGAACACCCACCATTTAGTTCGCGGGGATTTTCCACTGTCGCATTTGATTACCACAAATTCACCAAAAAATTGGACATCAAAAGCATGTTTCCTGTTTTCATCATTAATTCCATTCAGAAACCCCAAAAATGGTGATTCAATGGGATTTTACTATTACTAGGGAAATCTATGGGATATATGATATAACTTAACCTACCAAATCCTACTTTTTTGGCAGATACTTGGATGAACGACCCCTATTGGGCGATGACCATGCGCCAATTTCAACCCATGTTTTGACGGCACAGATTTCACCAGTGGTTAATTAGTAGACTTTTCGTGAAGGCTTGGTGAATTTGTGAACATGGATGATGCTTTTGGGCAGGATGGATGGAAGAATGCTTTCATGTTTAGCTTCCTACTATCATTGATTTTGTGGTTAGCATAGATTAGCAATGTCTTTGCGGTACATCATGCTGATGGTGTTTGGTTTCCCTGTCCACCTCGAGAGCTTGGCAGATCGTAATGAAAACACTTGAAAAGGGGAAGAAGACGAGGTGAAACATAGAGTTGGGGTGTCAGTTGCAACTGGGATGGCTTGCAATTGTCTATATTGAGTCAATATCATATACCTCACTTCTTTGTAACAATTCCAGCAGTCATTTGTGGTCCCAGAATGATATGCACATGATGAGTCCGTTTGAAAGTAGGATTGCCGCAGACTTGATGGCTTCAGAACATCATTTTTCCCATCGACATTGTAAATTTGGGGTGTACCCCATTTTCAGACACCCTTAAATATCATGTTGTTGCTGAATTAGCCCCGCTATGGCTGTTTTAAGATGCAGCGAAATTGATAAAGACTCTGCGAAGTGTGTCAAATTAAGATTACCACCAACTGGTCAGAACTATCTAAGCAAAGGCTTTGGGGAAGTGTCTCATATCAAGACTATTAATATTGATGGTCGGAGCCTTAAATTCCATCCCCATTGAATGTGTAAGGACGAGTGCAACTGATGTTTTTGGTGCTCAAGACTGATGGTAGAGGTGTTTGCCCAGGTGATTCAAGGTTTGGATTTCATCCGTTGGGGTTTTCTAACTAACTGGTGGGGCCTCGGGTGTCCGAGCCATTGTGGATCTCCTTCGGCTTCTAGCCTTTTCCTCTTCCTTCTCTTGGGATATCTATCTGGATTTGTCTCCTGCTTGGCCTGCTGCTATTTTCTCCTTGGATTTTACTTCAGGTCATATCATCCCCCTCGAGGGTCTCCAGCCTCCTCTGGGCCTGAGGAGCATCTTGCCCGTCTGAGGGGCTATTTGCATGCGTGACCAAGGTGTGGAAACACTGAGTCAGCGCATTGACAGTCTCTCTGAAAGAGTTGACACCTTGGGTCGTCGTGTTGAAGATCTAGCTGAAACCCTTCAGCGCCTCACTTCCGCTCTTTCAAGCAATCCCTTGCTGGCCCCCGGGCCCTTCTCAGAAGCCGGACGTGCTGCCCCTGTCCCTTCAGAGACCGCATCGGTGTCTGGAGCTTCTCGGACTAGCCAATATAACCAGCTTGCTGAGGAGATCCCTGTTGTGCCTGATTTTTGCGTGGCACTTTGCAACAGGTTGTCAGCTGGCACTCTTTCAAGCCGCCAGCGAGCAGAGAGAGCTTGGGAAGCAGGCTATTGGGCCCGATTCGTGCTGGAGGGCAGAGTGCAGAAGCCTCGGCCGTCCGTGCTTTGTGACGTGGCCAACACAGTCTACGTGGTGTTGCGAGCGCCTGGGTATCAGTGTCCGTTGTACGTGCGCTCATCAGGGATCTATCGGGCCATCGTGGGGAATTTCAAGTCAGATACTATCTCCCACGGCTTTGCATCGCAAGCTGAGGCCACTATTTACTGCACGGGAGCAGGTGTCACTTTGCCCAGTGCGCCCTATCAATGGAGCCAACAGCAGTGACTTCGCTCCAGGAGGGTTTTCAAGATCTGTATGTGTTGAACTGGCCCATAGACGTCCCTGCAGAGGATGCGAGTGCAGGGCTTTGTCATGTTATCATGAAAAGACCTGGAGGCCTGTTGCTTGGGGTTCCACCAGGGCTCATACCTCCAGAGGCTTTGCAAGGTGCTGCAGCTCAAGGAGAAGACGCTTTGCTTGGGCCGCACAAGGTCCTGGCGGTGCCCGCAGTTATTGTTGCAGAGGGAGGAGATGTGGTGCCAGACGAAGATATGGATGTTCAAGTGGTGGATGTGAGTATGGAGGTTGTGCAAAGTCTGAGGCTCTTCTCACCAGAAGCAGACGAAGAGGAGCCAATGATCACATTTGGGTTAGACAAGTCAGTTCTGCCAAATCCAGCCATTCTGCTCAGCTTTGCAAAAGAATGGATCCAGGTTACAGGCCAAGGGAAGACCGTGTTTTACTCTGCGGAAGAAGGCCCGGAGGGCCCGGAGGCCCCGTTTCCAAAGGTTGCAAAAGCAAAGCAGAAGGCAAAGGCTGGGGAAAAGGCAAAGAAACCCAGCCCTCAGCAGGTGGCGGAACAGATCCAGCACATTGCCAGCGTGCTACCAGCCATCACAGACACATTGGCATCCATACAGGAGAAGCAGAGGAGGATCAAGTACGTAGTAGAAGGTCAGTCCCTGTCCCCTCCACCAAGGCCAACTCAGGCCCCGGTGTCCATGTCTATGCAGGCCTTCGCAAACCTGATGCAGCAGCCCCCCAAGACAAGGGGCGTGGAGCACTTGCCCCATCCTCCACCTCGACCCCATCGCATGCAACTAGACTCACCTCTGGATGCGCAGGGCCAAGCAGAGGAGAACCCCCCTGTAGAGGAGAGCTCAAGTCTGGCGTTGGCAGTTCTGGAACAGAGCCGGGCCCTTACAAGCCTGGTGAGCCAGTTGTCATCAGGCGATCCACTTTTGGATGTACAATCAACAGGGGCTTCGACGTCGTCAAAAGGAGCCCAAGGCAGGGAGAGGCTGCAGAAGGAATTGGCAGATCGGAAGAGCGAGTTCTGCCTGACAGTCATGCAGAATGCCTACAGGAGGTTGAAGCCTGCCTCTCGAGCCCCGTCATCACTTCGGGAGATAGCTGCCAGCCACTTCTCAATGCTGACATATCTCGAACGTTTTGGCGGCTACGGAGGAGCAAAAGACATGGGGGTCATGCAGTATGCCCTCAGCTTCATTTTGGATTGCGCGATCAGAGAGGATCTGGTAGGAGTCCAAGAATATGCAGCTCTTCTAGCGGTGGGCCTAGAACAGGCGGCTCAGGATCAGGGGAGGTGGGACTTGGCGTTTCAGTTGATGTTGCTGGAAGACCCCCCCAGCCAGATGTGGAGCTACAGAGGGGGGGGTGTCCCACAGACGGGAAGGGCACGGGCCTTTGCGCCCTTATGCCCGCAGAGATGGGCTACGGTGGCTTTGGCGTATTCGAGAGAAATCGATTTCATACAAAACAAGCGACTGGAACTTGGGAAGAGGCCCCCGGCTCCGTCGGCGCAGGGTTCACCAGGGCCCGGGCCCAACCCGAAGCCAAAGAGGACGAAGTTCCCGAAAGCAAAAGGAGGAGGAGACGGAGGAACACAGCCAGCAGAAGATGCAGCCACCTAAGCTCCGTGTGCCCACCTCAGGGTCAGCTGTGATGTCCCTCACCGAGTTCTTCTATGTCAGAGCGTGCCATTGGCGCTGCTTACAGCGGGAGGGGACTACCAGCCGCCCCTGCTGGGCCGGAGAGTGGCGGGAATGCAGGTGTTGGGAGTGCTACATATGAAAGGTCAGGAGAGCCTTGTGAGCACCTCTACAACGGTCTTGCCGCCTCTGATCTCGACAACAACGGAGACAGAGGCGGGAATGCATGTGGGTGTCCACCTGTTCCGAGGACACTGAATTTGTATCGATGGTCAGCAGTCATGGTTAGGCAGTTGCTGGCATCACGCACGAGGTTTTCATACTTTGTGCTCAAGTGCATCCTTTGCAGTAAGGGGCCTCGAGATGAGACCCAAGCCGCTCTGTTTCCATTGCCCCTTCCTCTTGGAGATGTTTGCGACAGTGGCCTGAGAAAGCTGGGTGCCACACGTCGCGCCCGTTTAGCTGTGAGGAGGGCTTTGTTTCTGGCTGTTGCAGCTTTGAATTACCTGCACTTCAAGAACCCCTTTTCTCAGTTGATGCTGATTCAGAGGTGTCCAGGTCCCCAGCATGAGCAAGTTTATGCTAGGTTGATCGCACTCATCAGAGCGAGTGGCCCTGCCAGACAGTTTGACCTTTTGGCTTGTGGTCGCAAATCCCACCAATTAGATGCAAGACTGAACGAACTTCATCGGGCTTTGCAACGTCTTGGCTTGAGTCATAGTTCTTTCTACACGAAGGAGCATGAGGCACAACGTGTCGAGATGCAGAATGAGAAGGACGAACTGCGTCCTTACAGGAAATTGGATGCAGAACGTTTGAAGTTGACAGGTGAGGCAAATTGGGATTGCAGACCCTACCTCTCTGATCTCCTCTATATGTGCTTTGTGGAGCCAAAGTCAAATCAGTTTGAAGTTTGTCCCCCCAGTGCTGTACTCCCTGACCTCTCTCGAGTTGATGAGCAGGAGGTATTGAAGCTGTGCAAAGTTTGGGATGCTCGTGGCCTTTTGAAGATTTTTCCCCGGAGTGAGGGCCCTCAGCATGCGTGGATGTTTGCGAAGGTCTTCAACAACTATAAGTCACCAAGCACAGACAGGCAGATTGGTGACAGGCGTGGTGCTAATTTTGCAGAAGGGAAAATTTCAGGTGGGCCGTCAAAGAGCCTGCCAACAGCAGCTTCAATGCTTCAGATAGGGGTGCAGAGATACAAAGAGGCTTTGGTAGGATCAGTTGCAGACAGGCGCGATTTCTATCATCAGTTTTTCACAACAGATGAGCGTTGCGTGTCCAATGCGGTTTTTCCTCCAATGCGTGCAGAGAAGCTGAGGGGCACAAAGGCTTTTGAGGAGTATGAAGCAGTTTGGGGTTTTGCAACAACCAAGAAAAGGCGGAGAAGCATGAGAGAGCTTGCTGGTGATTTTTTGCATGGAAGTCAGAAATCAGTTTTGGTAGGTGATGATGAGGAGATTTGCTGTTGTTTTGCTGCCCTGTTTCAGGGAGACCACCTTGGAGTAGAGTATGCAACAGACGCTCATGCAAACCTGCTTATCTCCCATGGGTTGATCCTGCAGGAGTGTAGGTTACAGTCTGACAGACCTCTGGTCTCTGACGAGCTTGTCTCCGGTTTGGTCATTGACGACTTCTTCGTCATTTCAAAAGAGCCTGCAGAGAGATCTGAAGTTTACGAGAACTCACGCTCCCACAAGCAGTTTCTGAAGGCCAAAGAGGTCTATGCAAAAGAGCGCATTTTTGGGTCTGATGACAAGGATGTCATTGCAGCCTCTACCTTCAAGGCATGTGGTGGAGAAGTGGTTTCCACTTATGAAGCCGTCAGGAGTGGCGTTGTCTCTCTTGCTGCCCCTTTTGAGAAGCGTGTAGCGTTGAGTGCCATTTCAATGACAGCGGCTTCTTGGAAGTACACAACAGATGCACTACATGCGTGTTTGGTAGGATCTTGGGTCTCTGTGACACTTCTCAGAAGGCAAGCTATGTCGGTCATGAATGAGGTTTTCAAGGTCATCCCCCCAGCAGATTTGTCGCCTGAGGACCCTCGCCTTAGATTCCTTCCAAGGTCTGCCGCTGAGGAGTTGCAACTGCTGGCCTCCCTTGCATTAGTTTTGTCCTCCAACCTTGCTGTTCCTTTTGACGAGGAGATTTATGCCACTGATGCGTCAAATGAGAGAGGGGGCATTTGCTCTGCAAGGGTATCGGCCGAAGCTTCGGCAGTTTTGTGGAGGACAGCTGAGAGGAGAAGGGAGCCGGTGCCAATGCAGTCTCAGGCACAGGTCATCTTATCCAGCTATGATAGCATGTTTGAATCTTTGCCTCAGATGAAAAGCAGTTTGGACGGTATAGATGAGCTGTGTGGCCTCTCCGAAGATGAGGGGGAAGGTGGTCTTGGTTTTTCAGGAGAAAAGCATTTTTGTCAGCGACCCATAGGGATGCGTTTCCAGTTTATTGAGCTTTGTGGAGGGGCTGGAGGAGTGACTAGAGAGTTTATTAGGCGTGGCATAGCTTGTGGCCCAGTTTTGGACTTGTCTTTGAGCCAGCAGTTCAACTTGGCAGAGCATCGTGTCATCCAATGGCTTTGCTTCATGATGGAAGACGACAGACTTGACAGTTTCCTGGTGTCCCCACCTTGCACAACCTTCAGTCCTGCAGCCCATCCTTGCGTGAGGAGCTATAAACAGCCGAGAGGTTTTGACCAGAGGCTTTGGAAGGTCTGGATTGGGAATCTTCTTGCTTTTGCAGCCCTTACATGTCTGCTTGTTGCTCTGCGGCTTGAGAAGTTTGGTCTAGGAGAGCAGCCAAGGCGAAGCAAGATGAGGTGGCTTGAAGAATGGAGAAGGCTCCTCATGCTAGGTGCCAGAGAAGTCTTCCTTGCAAGTTGCATGTATGGGTCCCCGCACCAGGAGGAGTTTTGTTTTGTTGGCGCAAACATGCACGTAGAGCTCCTCCACAGGGCGTGCTCCCGAGACCATCAGCACGTTAGAATACAAGGCCAGTACACAAAGCCATCAGCAGTTTACTGTGATGGGCTGGTCCTCGCCATTGCCACTCTTTTTGAAGACCATTTGAGGGCAAGGCAAGCTGCAGTCGAAAGGCTCACGGCCTCGAGGATGTGCTGACAAATGACTTTGCTCTGAGTTCCGATTGGAGAACTCTTTCTTCGTGGCGCTGGTCAGGAAGATCCCATATCAATGTGCTGGAAGCGGCGGCATGTCTGAAGCTTTTGAGAGATTTGGCAAAAAGAGGAGGTGATCTAAAAGTTGCAGTGCTTCTGGACTCCCATGTTGCCCTTTCCTGCTTTGTCCGGGGTAGATCCTCTGCCAAGTCCCTCCAGCACCTCCTAAAAAAGGCTGCCTCCCTGTGCCTTGCTTGTGGAATCTACCCAGCCTTTCGCTACGTTCCCACACGCCTCAATCCTGCTGATGCCCCATCGAGAGATCTGCCTTTGCCTGATCCAGTTGATGCCTCCCTTGCGCGTGAAGTGAGTAGTTTTGTGGCACATGGGCTCGCTTCAGTCTCGGGCCTGAGAAGATGGGCGGCAAACTGGGCCAGACTCGTGTTGCTCCTCCAACCGTCAATTGCCTTGTTTTTGGGGCATGCCGATGTCAGGAAGAATCCAAAGCTTCCAATCAGCCTGCATGAATGGACTCTGGACTTTGATTCCACTCTTGGTTTCCCGGGGGAGGGTCCACTTTGGCTTTCTTGGATTTTTTGGACTTTTGGATTTTCCCTAGCCCTTGGTCCTTGCCAGTTAGTCTTAGGCGTAGGAGTGAGCCATGGTGATGACGTGCGCAAGCTTCGACGAGCTGGGATTGTGCTGGAAGAAGGGAGAAGGGTCACAGAGACCACAGCGAATGTGCGCGAGGTGCTTTTTGGCAATTTCTGCGAGTGGCTCACTGAGAGAGATTTGGTTTTTGAGCACATTTTCATGCCACCAAACCCTGACCTAGATTGTGTGAACAAAATCTTGGTGCAGTATGGGAAATGGCTTTTTGCTCAAGGGAAGCCTTATTATCATTTCAGTGAATGCATCAACCTTGTCACCAGCAGAAGACCTTTGTTGCGCCGTTCGCTGCAGCAAGCCTGGGATCTCTGTTTTCTTTGGGGTTCCTATGAGCCTGTTGAACACCATATAGCAATGCCGCACCAAATCCTGGTCTCCCTCATAGCTGCCGCTTTGTGGTGGGGCTGGGTTCGTGAAGCTGCAGTCTTTGCACTTGCATGGGGTGCTTTACTGCGTATAGGTGAGGTTTACCAGGCTACTCGAGCTGACCTTATTCTTCCTGGCGATGTGGATGGAACAAACAATTATGCGCTTCTGCGCATAAAGGAGCCGAAGACGAGATTTAGGGCAGCTCGTCATCAAGCAGGGCGCCTTGAGCATGCTGATCTATTAGAAGTTGTTCGGATTGGTTTTGAGCGTTTACTGCCTCATGAAAAACTATGGCCCTGGTCAGGAGCAACTCTGAGGTCTCACTTCACAAAGCTTTTGTTGCAGCTAGGCCTACCAACTGAGCTCCACCAGTGCCCAAAACCTTTGACACTTGCAAGCTTTCGTCCCGGAGGTGCAAGCTACATGATTTCGATCTGCGACAACGCTGAAGCAGTTCGTAGAAGGGGTAGATGGGCTAGCTTCAAGGTCATGGAAGTCTACCTTCAAGAGGTTGGAGCATCTACCTACATGAACATGATCAGTGACAAAAGCAAATCGAATGTGCTCAACGGTTTGAAGGTTTTTCCGACGCTCCTTCAAAGAATTCATGGCTTTTTTGAATGCAGAATCCCGGCAAACACCTGGTTTTTTCTGCTACGCAAGGCAGCAGGGGACGACTTGAAAGTTTAAAAGTGGGAAGGTGGGTGATTGTAAAGAAGACCAGTTAAATCCCCAGTGCAGCCAACCACACAAACGTTCCAGAGCTGCAAGGATGTTGGAAAAAACTGGAAGCTGCTTGAGCCCTTGATTAGTCCTGTGCCCAAGATTCAATGAAAACACGTGATTTTTTAATGATATTTCCATTTATGGTAAAACTCCCAATTTGTTGCTGATTAAATCTTACCATAAATCTAACCTTTTTACAGGTTCAATTGGCCGCCCTTGAACTCCTCGGAGAGTTGTGTAAAACCAGCAGGTTGATGATCTGCTTACTGAGCTCAGCGAGGAATATGCTGCCAGCACGTGCGACGGCAGTTGGATGGTAGGTTGCTTTTTTGGTGTGTCTGAAAATGGGGTAATGGGACCCAACAACTAGTAAACCTATCATTTGGGGATGGTAAAAGCACAGCTCATTTATTGTGATTTTGGGGATGCTTCATGAAATTGGGTTTGCCACATTATCTCCAAAGAACTACTTTCAACGGGGAATATGATGGAATATGACTATCACCATTTTTTGATTTTGGACCATGTTTTCTGGCAAACCCAGGTGGCGATTGCGAACCATTGGCTGGGGATATGAACCAACAAAACTGGGAATATGAGCCAACCAAATCTGTTAACCAACTCCGCTTACTACCTCCAAGAGTAAAATGGCAGTTGTTGCTTTAGGATCTGAAACGACATGAAACGACCGATTGTCTTGGGCCAGTCATTTTGGCGCAATACTCATCAATATTTCTTGTCAAAGGGGTGGAGAGGGTGTGTGCGTAAGCCTTGGAAGTCTTCGAAGTCTTGGAAGTGAGGGCCCCAAGTGTTTTATAGGTGAAACTTTGTGTCGGACTTTGCATCGCAATGCAGCTGTGGCAGGTATCATCTCACGCACCGAAACTGCCTCACCTTTGCACAGCATTTGGCCACCAGCCCGGGCAACCAAGAAAAGCTACAGGAGGCCCTAAAGATTTTGATTTGAGGAATCTTCTGATCCAATGAAACCAGGGTTTCAGGCTGGGAAAATTTGGAAATCCGTTGGATCCCTGGAGCTGAGGCTTGAAGGTTCCGAAGGAATTTCCTCCTTGGATCCTCGGGATCTTGGCCGTTGGCACACCCAGTGGCTACGGGTTGTGTGGACGTGCCCGGCTGCTGGGCTGTCCGAAGAGGATGTGGAACATCTTCACCTATTGCCAGGGATAGATTCGGATAAATGCTCAATGTTACGGTCAATTTGGATCCACAGCAAAAATGTGAGAAACCACGGATCTATTGGTTGACATCCTTCTTGTTGTTGCAAACCTATCCACATTTTGCAGTCGCAATATTCGATAGTTTAAAGATGTTTGAAGAAAGATAGTCGACTCCGCCTATTTGCATTCGACTTCTGTTGGGATACCTCGTCTCGCCATCCATTCGATCTACTTGGACTGCAGCGTTCTTTTGCTTGGGATTGCGGCACAAATTGTCTTCTGAGGTCGGCTCAGATCGCCAATTCATCTCCCACAAGCCAACGTTTCGACTCGTTTCTTCAGATTCCTTCTGAAATTGGGACACGTTGCGTATATAGTTCACCCAATTCTTTCCACCTTTCATAGCAGGAAAATCTCACACCGCCCTAGGCCAGTACCAAAGTGGGCGCTCTGGACGCCACGGTGGACTACTTCTGGGGCTGGGCCAAGTGGTACATGATCCGAAAGCATGAGCCGGCAGAGGAGCCGACAGGTCTTGGGTGATCCTTAATGTGTTTCGACCACTGGTAACCCATTTCATCAATTGGTTTAGCATCAGTTTTCCCCATCAAAATGGGGGCTATACTGGCTATACTGGTATGATATGTGTGTGTGTATTATATATATATGATTATATGATATTATGCCCTCTTGCTCAGACAACCCCACTTGAGCTGATTTCAGGAGCCTTTACCCGAAGACCCCACTGAACAGGCGCGGAAAACATGTCATGGCTTATCTCAAAAACGGTGATATTTTGAGGATGTTGGAAAATCTCTTCCAGGCCAATTCGGCCAATTCCTGGACCTTCTTTGGGTGCGCTGGCCCAGTCTTGACGCTGCGACTCAACCACGGCCGTTTTTGGGGAGGTAGTGTTGATCCCCCCAGATCTCCAGGATGAATCCCAGCTGTTCTCCCTCGGTGTGTCCTGGTCCAGTCACTTGGCTCAAGCGCCAAATATTGGGATTGGATGATTTTGGATGTTACTTTTCCGCGTCTTTTTGGGGTTACTAAAAATATGATTCCCATTATCCCCTAAACACTTGGAACACCTTGGAACTTAGAACCTCGAGAAAGGGGAATATCTCATCGTGAAATCAGCTGAGAAACATGCGTTTTTCATGTTTAGTATCTGGTTTAGGGATGTTTCATATCTGGGTTTATGGGTGTAGAATATGCCGACCCATAGCCGAATGCATAGATGGAAGAGGGACACTTGGAAATACGAGATATCCTTGGTATGCTACTACATCCCGGCCCTTTGTGGCATATTTTGTTGGGGAAACCGACTTGTGTCCCAGCAGAAGTTCTAGACACCAACACCCACCCAGGAATCAACCGCTTTGCCCTTAGGTTTGCACCCGGAGTTGATGTAGTTGTTCTGGGTATTCGAGCCCATTGAGACCAGCAAGCAGTATTTTACACCCTTTCCTCTGAAATCTGTGGAACATCTACCAATTTGCACAAACTCACTGTTTCTAGTTGGTGTGTTTGCAGCCCCAGTTGTCCGGTCAAAACCCTACCTATCAGTGGATAGAAGCTTAAGTAGACCCTCTGATAAAGGGCCATGGCAATAAATCATCCTCCATTTGTGGATGATTTACAACATTCAAATGGAGATTTCACATGTACCAGAGGGTAAATTTTGGTACTCAAACAGGGCAATTTGCCAACTTTTCGAAGGGAAAATGCAGGTTTTTCCAGTTCGGATTTAGCAAACCACCAACCAACCTGCAGCCTCAGCTTGGTTTCCCACATCCTGAGGCGAAGGGGTCAGAACCTGCCTGGAGCCCAGTATTTTTTCCGCCATAGTTGGTCTCTCAAGGCTTCCGAATTCGGATGCTTGGGATGATGGCACCTTGATGTTTTTGGTTGGGCATTAAGTAATGTTCCTGCATAGAAGCTTGCGCTAGGGCGAGGAACTATGGTCAGGTTCCGGGGAATCAACAGGTGTCGGTGCCAGTGAATCTTTGATAGATTTTGATAGGCTATTTCCAAAACTGTTGCTACCCTTCTCCCAGCCCTTGTCGACAGAACCGATGGTGAAATCGGATGGGTTTGACAGGCGCCCCCAAATTTGATGAACATCGTCACCCATAGGTCAAAATTCAGGGTGACCCACAGCCGAAGCATCGGAAATCCTGGGACCCCCCTGATGTCCTCCGAGGAAGCGTCGTCTGGACCGCCGATGCCTGCGCAAACCTTGCTGTCGGAAGAGCTCGGAGCCAAGCTTCGGGCGTCTATAGAAATTCACCAAAAAAGATAGTGACAAACATATATAATTTATCACAGTTTAACTTTTCAATTTTTTTTGGGGTTACTAATTATACATATATGATATGTGTATGTATACATATACATATTATTTATATATATATATATATTAATTGGTATATGGAAAATCTATAACCTACCGGGTTCTAAAAAAGCAGTCATCTAGCGTTTCTGCGCAATGGTTCCAACTTCTCCCCTGTACCCCCAACTTCAAACTTGCAATCCAAACTTGCTGTCGTAGGCCTTCAAAAAAACGAGTAATTTTCGTTGGCAGTTCCAATTCACACAGCTCAACATTGATGCCAGGGGGCTGGGGGACTTTGAGCATAACTTGTGACACTGTGTCGGATGGCTGTTTTTTTTTTTTAAGAACCCGGTATGAAACCATTTCGGAGACTGGTACCCTCAGAAGAAGCAGGCGTGTTGGGACTATTCATGATAGGTGATACTACCCAATATTTGACGGGCTATCACCCAGGCTGTCAGACCGGCCCTTCTGAAAAGCCTGCGGAGACACAACACGGTGGCCTGTGCCGTGTTAAGTGGATGACATGTTCGAGCTCTGCAACAATGGTTCCCTTTATTTCATTTGGAACTAGTGGCACAAGCTTGGGAATATAGAAAAGAATGCTTTTGGAGATCATCTTTCCTTTTGTGGCCACTCCTTCTGACGTTTCACAGCTCTCAGATGCTTCGACATCAACAATAAAACGCCACCGTGATGGCCATTAAAAATCATCTTCTGCAGCCGTCTGTGAATCCTGGTCATGTTTTAAGTCCAGGAAGGTGTTCAAGCATCTTTTGCACAAGCACCCTACCATTTTCGTAGCCCGGTGCTCATCTCAAGTTCAACAGCTTTTGCAATTCAAAGCCTTTGTACAGGATCTCTTGCAGAGTCCCCTTGGGGTCCCAAACTTGGACACTTCCCCGTGGTTACGAACATCACCAAAACCATCCTGGCAGCAATCGTGGTCACCAGGGCACCACCAAAGATACTCTGATGGGAGATCCTCCAAGTACACCAATGCGGCAGCCGAGTTGATGTGTCGGAGCTAAAACGTGTGCGTGGTGGGAGGGTTTTGGTGGAGACCGTATCAGAAGTGGTCACTGTTTCTCTCTTTCTCTCTCTCCCTCTCCCTCGCTCCCTCGCTCCCTCGCTCCCTCGCTCCCTCCCTCCCTCCCTCCCTCCCTTTTTGCAAGCAGCACATGGGTACATCTTGCTTGTTCCAAAAATGTTGTACACCCCGATTTCTTGGCCGTTTTCATGCGTAAAACATGATTGGCTAAAGCCATGGGATGGAATGGGTTAGCTCAGTTGGATCAACACTTCTTTTCTTCAAAAAAGGGATGAGGATCGTGACAAATTAATGTAAAGCCTCAAATAAATTCCTGGGCTGTTTTAATTGGGGTGCCATTTTAATACATAGCAATTTTCACTTTTTTTGCACTACCATAATTAATCAACCAGGGTTTACGGAGGTAGACATTATCCCCATGCTGGTTTAATCCTTCTATTGACCACATTAATAGTTTGTGAATATCTCCATACGCCCGCATGATTGCAAACACCACTCCATGAAATTGCTGGTTCATTCCCATCTTGTCTGCATTTGATTAGGGTTGGTTCATCCCCCTAAATCTGGTAGAAATCTAAGTCTTGATCCAACATCTATGTCTCTATCCCAGTTTTTTCTGAAAAGTTCTTTGATATGTCCAGGCAGCAGGTCGCCGCACTGTCAGCTGCCAGGGCTCAAAGTTCGCCATGGCGTTGCAAGGTCTGGTTCTTTTAGGCAGCTCCCAGCTGCCATTGTTCCCCCGGCCTCGAAGATCGCCGCAGAAATGGCTGCCGCACGGGAGTTGGGCGGCCGCAAGTCTGGTGGCGTCTGTGATGAGGCCGGGTTTTGGGGGAGACTTTTGAGGTCCAAGAGGATGAACCATTGGGATTTGGCCAAAAGTATGATGAACAGTTTTCTTCTTCTTTTTCTGGGATTTCCATCATGGAAGTTTGATGATCAAAAGTGGAGATAAACCATGATGGAGATGTAATGATCAAAAGTGAGGGTCTTTTGGTGGTGATATCCTCGGGTAATTGAGCATGACTGGCTGGAATACCAGAATTTAAAGGGGAAAACATCTATAGCGGGAAGAAACAAATTTATGATATTGACTATATTATAAAGGATGCACAAACTATTCTGGTTTGGTCGGGTTCCAGATCCAACTTTGCTTGGAGGAGTGCGCATCCTGAGAGGATGTAAAAAGATATCAGTAAAGTTGAACCGCTTTGGAAAGAAGTTGATCAGAAAAGCTAAGGTGGCCTGAATTCTTATATGTATATATATATACATATTATGGAGCTATGGCAAAGAATTGTTGCTTGGCATAATCTGGATCTTGCTGGCTGGGATAAGGCTTGCAACCCATCCAGTACATTCATACTACAGGTTGCAGGTCGGGCATGGCGTCTGTATGTATCCGGCAAATTATGGTCCCAAAAATGATATATCAGCGAATGACCCCTTCAACATGCCCGATTTTACCCCGATGTTTTCCTTACGAGAGTCAAAAAGTCTTCAACAGTCATGGATGTGGTTTTGTCCAAGAATTGGAAAACCACAAATTCAGTGGCTGAGAACATCATCTCCGATTAAGATAGTAACATTTTGAAGATGAATCCCCTATTTCTGGACAAATGTGCTTGGAGGACCATCCCACTTAGTAGTTAGTAGCTGTAGCACTTGTAAAATCCTGTACCAATTGATCTAACCCCTCCATAGTATATCCATAGATGGGTTACTCAGTGTCACTCCACGAACCGGGGACTTCCTTGGCGTAACCACCAGGGTCCGGCCGGTGAGTACTCGGCATGCCCTGCGCCGGGCAGAGTCTGGAGAGAAATCAGTGAGTCGTCGACAGGAGGCACTGAAATTGGGGCTTTTTTCAACCAAAAAATTGGGTCTTTTAAGAACCATTCAGGATGGTTTTTGATAGTGAAGGGTAGTGTCAGCCAAACAAAACAACCACCAAACATGTCGTTTTTTGTTACCAATGAATTAGAAGACAGAGCTGAGTTGGTGCTATGCTACCCAGTCACTCTAAAGAAATGATGATTGCATATTTGAAACATAAATGCCCAATTGAGGTAATATATATATATATATATATACATAATGATTATAATTGGGGGGCATCCATTACTAATTCCATTCCAAAATTGCTGCATCGGCGAGGTAGTGATGACCCTGGGGACCCTGGCCCTGCCACGGCCAGCGGCGGCGGTTAGTCCAACGCTGGGCTTGGGCACCTGTTGTTTGAAGGGTGAAGCGAGTGAAGAGCAGGCCCCAGTCTGTCGCTGTCGTTTGCCATGCGACTAACCCAACAAAGAGTTTGATCAGACCGAACAGTAGACCTCTGAGAATCGCCTGTGCCAATTTCGGACAGAATTATCTTCCACGTTGCGCAGCTTCGGCATGTTAGTTAATTGGCGGGATGGTATGGTTTGTTCCATTGCGTTAAAAACATTCAACGTTTTCAAAGTGTGGTGAACATAGGGGGGTTGTACCTGCTTCCAGGTCTATCGAGGTTTGAAGATCGGTTACCGCTTCATCGATACCGTGCCTTGGGCTGTGATGTCAGGTGCGGACAGCTTACACGTTGGGTCGGACTTTGATCATGTGAGGAGTTACGCATAAAAAAGTGGGAGAATCTGCGAAAAACAACCTTAGAGATGGTTGGAAATTCCAAGAAACACTGGAATTTGATGGTGGTGATCCTCTTGTTCTTTGCAATTGGTCTTGTCAAAACGTCTGACATTCAGGCCAGCCACTATGAAAACGAATCGAGTGTGGCGGCGGCCGTGCGACGCAGTGGGCTGCCGAGGGAGCAGCTGTTTCTGGTGACGAAGATTTGGTTTGATGACATGGGAGAACGGACTAGCGAAGCCCTCCAGGAGTCACTGCTCCTTGGCGGTTATGGAGGGTATCTGTCGTTAGAGGGGGCAATGTAGACCAACTGTCTATAGATTGGGATGTTGATAGGATGATACATGGGCAGTTGGTGTAAACAGATGTTGATAGAATAGTTGGATGTTGATAGAATGATATAGAGTAGTTGGATGTTGATAGAATGATCACAATGATACATTGTAGATTGTCCAAACACATAAAACCAACGACTTTGGTGTTTCTGAAAAACCCAGGGGGACCCCAAGAAACCTGGGACATTTGGGATGGTTGAAAATCCAGTGGCAAGCTCGAGAAAAGAGGGTATCTCCAGCAAAATAGCTATTTTCGGATCATGATTCAGATTCACCAGATGGAATTCAAGATCATTTCCCATCCATTTTCAGAGAAAGCTGCCAAAAAACGGGCCGCCACAAGGAAGCGTTTGGAGACGGACTATGTGGATTTGCTGTTGATTCATTTCCCCGGCACCAACGATGCCATCCAGAGCCCCGGCCGGAATCGCTTGCAGAGGGAGGAGACCTGGAGGCAGCTGGAGGCAGCCAAGGCCAACGGCCAGGCGTGGCGTGGAAAAAACGTTTTTACAACATGTAAAGACACGTTGAAATATCGTTAAACAATATCTTGATACTCATACACATACATGTAGATATAGTATAGCTATAGATAATAGATATGAATATATATATATATATAGATATGGATATAGACAGATACAGATATAGATATAGACTTGATATAGATATAGACATAGATATACACAAACTCGATTCCAGATATACAGATATCTATAAATTATACACATCAATATGACCAAAATTGATGTGGTTTCGAATTGCGCCAGCGCCTTGGCGCCTTGCCAGGCGCGGAGCATTGGAGTGGCCAACTTCACCCGCAGGCACCTCAAAGAGATCTTGTCGTCCTGCAAGGACCCTCCCGAAGTCATACAGACGGAGGACCGGTTCCGGCACCGGTTCCGGCACCGGTTCCGGTTGGGACAAACAAATAACACCTGGCAGCCAGGAGTCTTGAGGGTTATGGGACTTTTTCACACATTGTGGTTTCCTGTTGGATTTCAATGTTACCCTCTGGTAAACTAACATAGCTATTGAAAATGACCATTTATAGTGAGTTTTCCCATTAAAAATTGTGATTTTCCATAGTTATGTTAGTTTACCAGAGGGTATATCAGGTGTGGGGACTAAGTAGCCTCATCGCGACTCTTGGCGTTTGAGGTGTCCAGATCCATCCTAAACTTAGGCCCACAAATCCAACATGCAGGATTCAACTCCACATGCTGAAACATATTCATGTAAGGAAGACACGGACATCCCAAAGCCATCCTTTTGACTCTACCTTTTTTTTTTTGGTGGCTCCAAACTCAGCAGTTCAAGCCGAATCTTTTTTCGGCAGGTTCACCCCTACTTCCAGCAACCGGAACTACTGGAGTTCTGCCGGCAAAAGAACTTGCAAGTTCATGCGTTTTCGCCCCTGGCACACGGAGAATTGGGACTCCTGGAAGACCGTTTGCTGACTCTGGGCTATGCCAGCTATGCCAGATGGGGTGTCCAACAGAATGGCTTAAGAAAAAAATTAAACCACAATTACATACAATTACTTCTTCCGAACATGGGAGTTAAATAGATGACGCAAGATTTTTCATACCCAAGCCCAGATCGCGTTAAAAAAAGTATGGTCAAGCAACGTGTCCAGCTGTGTCCAGCTGTGTCCAGCTGTGTCCGTGTCTGGGTCGATGATCCGATCGGGTCAAAAAAACCCATATTATAACGCTATGGGACCCCAGAGATCATGATAGCACATGGATGCACATGGTATATCGACATGACAATCACTCCAGGGCCGGTAGGGGTTTACCAGTGTTGGAAGTCCTTGGTCATCCAGAAACGCCTGGATCAAAAAGGACGGAGATTGCGCTGAAGCACCAACGCAGCGTGCCTCAAGTGGTGCTGCGGTGGCTGCTGCAACAAGGAATTACGCCCATTGCGTTCACTCAGTCGCAGTCCCAGGGATATCAGTGTATCAGATGTACCATCTGGTTATTTAACATAGCCATGGAAAATCACCATTTCTAATAGGTAAACCATCTATAAATGGGCCATTTTCCATGGCTATGTTAAATAACCAGAGGGTATCAGTTTATGATCATGCTTGGAGAGGGTGCCTGCAAGCGCTGTGTTTGTGAAGTGCTTGATGCATGTGTTTGGATTGCCAAGGTCTCCCAAGAACATGCAAGAGAATTGGGCTGCTGTTCAAGAAGACTGGCAACTCTCTGAACGAGAATTGGATCGGATAAGTTTACTCGATCGTGGAGCAAGGGTTGGATTTGATCCAAATCTCATTGCTTGAAAAAAATGACAAATGATCTGAAGTCCCTGACTCCAGTGGCCGCTTCCAAACTTTGCCAGTGGTGAAGGCAACCAGCCTGGTGAACATCTGTGACAAGGGCCTGACCGCCAAGTCGGTGGCTACCTGTAGCGCTGAGACTCACAGCGGCACTCACGACCTGCCAAAGAACTGGACTTTGCTTGGTTCTGTTGATGCCAGCGGCTGCCAGCGCATCATTTTGCTACACAACTGCACTGCGATATCCAGACACCCAAAGTGTGTGACGCATCACCCCTCCAGTTGATCATGCAGCTGCAAGCATCGTCTTTGGCAGCTCGCTCGAAAAAAACGCACAGCCACAGAACCGTCACAGCCTGGATGAAATGGAGATGACATGGATACGAAATGGTTGAAGAACATGCTTTGATGTGCGATCTGGTGAAGTGTCATCGATGTCATCAAATTTATTGATTCTTTTCGTCAAGGTTGGCAGATGTTGGCATCGGATGTGAACAGTGGCAGCTACGCAGTCTTCATTTCTTTGCGTCAATTCAGCCTTGTGTGCATCACCTTTGGAACTTGTGTTTCCATTTTCCATATATTTATATACATTATATCCATATATATTTATATCATCATATATTTATATATCCTTATATACATTATATACATGATATCCATATATTTATATCCATTGGTATTCCGTGAATGTTACAATTTCAGTGTCACGGCTTGCTGGGCTCAAGGGCAAGCAGCAAAACTCCCAGCCAGCGAAGTAGATTTCTTTGACCATGGCACCAAAGGTCCATCAACCTGGCGACGACTTGTTCAGAAATGCAACTGACGAATTGTGATGTGCGTCACTTCGAAAAGAACCCACGGAGTTTCTTTTTTTTTGTGAGAGGTTTGTGATTCATCATAGTCGAGCCGTAAAAACCGACTGACCCTGGCTGACCCTGTAATTTTCTCCGAACTTGGCGCGCCTTGGAAATGCCGAGGCAAGGCAACAGGTGGAAGCTGTCTCATTGGGGCGGAAACCTTAGAGCATCCAGGGCATCCAGGGTCCAGGCGGTTCCATCGCTCCACCGGACCTTGGTTGATTTTTACCGAGGCCACAAGTCCGGGAGGGTGAGATCGTTTTCGGTCCCTTGGCGCGTCCTTTGAAGGACAAGGCATCTCAAAGATTGGACGTGGAAGACAACCAATTCCTCCAAGAATTGGTGATTCCAGCGGGAAGATTGTACATTCAAGATTTCCATGGGGGTTTTGATTCTAGATTTCCAATAATATCTAAACCCCCATATATTTCCCAGTGAAGATTCGATTTTCTCCAATCCAGTCCGACTGGTTCCGAGGTGTTGCCCACATCTATGCCTCCTTCAATGACACCTTCGTCCATGTGCCGTGGCGAAATGACCAAAAATTCACCAAATCATGGCCAGTCAAAAGGACGGGAAATCAGGGAAGAGGTTTGAGGTAATCTAACATCGTCATGGAAAGTGGCCATGTTTCATGTTGGTAAAGTATGTGGAAATGGGTGTCATTATTTTCCATGACTATCTTACCAGAGAATGTACCCCATGTCTGGACATACAGCGTGGTGTCCCCCAGTTATAAGGTGGTTTACAAACATAGATGTTTATAGATTGCTATAGATACTATACCTCAATAAACCAACTTAGTTACCTATAGATTAGCTATTACTAGCTGGAGATTGCTATAGCTCCCATAACTTAGGCCAGCTATAAACCAAGGTTAGTTCCCCCACAGGTTTCTCACGATGATGTTGACCAAACGCCACATTTTTGAGGTCACCGACCTGTCTGGCAGGGAGACCATCATGCGTGTGACCGGCGGCATGAAGGCCATCGTGAAGATCGAAGATGAGAAATTCAAAAGAAGCATTGGCCAAAATGAGGATATCTTTGAACATCTTTGAACACTTCCATTCTATCTAATATCCAGAGTTCTTTATATTATATATATATTGTTTTATATATACATATATAATACATATATATATATATAATGCATATATATATGTGATTTCAATCATTTGCCACATGGTCCTTCCAGAATCAATCCGGGTTTCAGCCAACATCCGTTCATACATGGCTGCCAAGGGTTTTCACACATCAACCGATGTGATCTTTCGCCGTGCCAT
>Ga0126342_10001286_pt1 | contig 34517 bp, 36 predicted proteins | sample Cyp1metagenome_FD_92528 | JGI IMG/M metagenome (GOLD analysis project Ga0126342, IMG submission 92528) | Coral microbial communities from Lord Howe Island, Old Settlement Bay, Australia - Cyphastrea 1 metagenome | ecosystem: Host-associated > Invertebrates > Cnidaria > Coral ...
GGACCCGTCCGACTGGACCCGTCCGTCCAATCACGGAAATTGGGTATATATACCTGTTGGTGGAAGTTTCATATGGATATGGTTTCATTAACCTTGAGTTAGCACTGAAAGAATTAGTTTTTGATGGTTATTGTTGTTATATTTTTGGGGCCAACCTCAGAATATTGTTTATTAAACAAATCTCGTCAAAGTCTCGAGGATGTGATGTGGGATGTTGTTATGGAATCTGTAACTTATTTGGATAATTGTTGGTTGATAAACAAAATGATGGTAATCCCAAATCTTGATAACATCTCACCCTCATCCATTGGGTCCTTCCTCGGTCTTGGCAAAGTCAAAGCACGTAGGGCCTTCCAGAGAGAAACCCATGAATAGGTATCAATTTCTTCTAAAAATCTATTGTGGGATGTTCAGGGAAATTGTATTTACACCACTATCACTGTCTAACTATTTTAAAGCACAATGAATTTATTATGTGGATCCTGGGATATTGCCAACTCTTGGGCCAGCCCCTTGAAAGCAGCGTTGTCCTCATGATATCATGTGACTTGTTTTTGGAATTCCCAAACCTATATAGTGTCAGGTTCAAAGAGATACGATATAGTAGTTATCTCTTCGTAATGAGCATTGGTCATGTATGCTAATATGAGTGCCATTACTGTTTTTCAATCTGATTCCATACCCATGAACGCTACTGCATATGGTATTTCTTGTAATTTATCAGTTTGGGGTTCACATGCCTCTACAAAACATCTTGCGGTTTAGGTTCAATCCAGCAGGGTTGCGATACATATGTAGGCAATGAAATCTAGGTAGCCATATTGCCACCAATGGCAAAGCGACTGCGTTCAATGGCTTCTATCCTTTGGGATTCCGATGTTCAAGAAGTTGACCCTGATTTTTTTGGTACTGCACATGCTGACCAGCAAAAATGCATGCAGCTTGAAAGAGAAATTGAAAAACTCAGGGAAGAAGTGAACAGGTTAAAGAAGGACAATGAGATGTTGAGGGTGCCAAAGCCCGTGCCGAGTGCACCCCGTGCACCTTTGACTCTCCAGTGCGCAGAGCTCATTTCCCTGTGGCCAAAGCAGAAGTGGCTGGCTTCGGTTGGGGTGGATGTGGCAACGTGTGTTCGACTTACTGAGGAAGTTCTACCCCAACTTGAGGAGACTAACAGTGCCAACCATCGAATCACATTTGCACTTTGTAAATCCCCAAAGGCTACTGCTAGCGCTGTGCTAAATCATGTGGAGAAGTGCATCTGTGATCTATCGAGAAAATACCCTGCTGTTTTCAAGGTTGGCATCACAAGCAACCCAGTGAAGAGATGGTGCCATTCACAATATGGTTACGCTTTGGACCATAGGGAATCTTGGCTAGGCATGAAGATCTTGGCTGCTTGCAGCACTTCCTTCAGTGCTGCATTAATTGAAAGTGCTTTAATTCGTCGCTTCCAAGGGACCCCGGGGTGTCGAAATGACAAACCAGGAGGGGAAACACCATCACCTGAAGGGGGTCCTCACTTCACATATGTTGTGTACAAAATCTTATTACCCCCTGCCAGGTTGGTTTCCCATGCGATGCCTAAAGACAGCTAGTCAGTAGTATTTGGCTACAGGCTATTTTGCATTTTGGACGGATCTTGCCTGATCAACTGGAAGAAAAATGTGTGGTTCAATTTTTGTGACCTGTATCATAGCTTCTGATTCGACACATGTTCCTGTAGGGAAGCTTATGTTGACAAAATGTTATTCAGATATTTGTTGCATTATATGTGCACTTCCAAAGCCCTTCCCATGGACAAATTCAATTGTTTTTACGTATGACTTTGTTCGTTCCTTTACATGGATGTGTTACCAATATTGATTGTCATAGCCTTGGAAGCCTCATCATTGCCCCTGTCCCTGTCATCCTTGCCTGGCAATGTCATCGAAATTGCCATCCCAGTCTTTCAGCAGTGAGAGCCTGGTCAAGGGTATGAAGGCTGTAGCCAACCAGCAGGTGAAAGCAGAACCAGATGTTAAGGAAATGGAGGCTGAACTCCAGGACTAGTTGGGTTATCAAGCCAAAAATGGATTGGGATTTAAATTCAATTGGAGTTCCAAATTCGGCTGGAAATAAAATTCAAGTGGATCATAGTGGATCTAAGTTCAGGTTTCGTCCCAATGTGTAAATGTACTATGTTTAAATTATTGATTCAATTTGGGTTGCTATTGTGTTACTTGTTTCATCAACTATATCAAGCAACAAACTCATAAGTGACAAACTCATAAGTAACTTTGGATTCCCAAGTTTGTCCCCCATATACATTGTAAGCTTTTCTTTGCAGGAACTTATGCGCCAACGTGCGATGCTATCTCCTGTTCCTGCAGGAGGCGATCTTACCAAGGAGAATCCAGGTGGTGCGTCTTCAGCGGCTTACCCCACTCAGCATTCAACCACAACCCCAGGGAAAACATTGAAGAAGAGCCGGGTTGAAATTTCAAAGTCCAATTCCACTGCCCAGATCACTTTTGATGAGATCATCCCAGGGGACATCTCGCCTCCGGGAACTCCTTTGGCACCCCGTGCGCTTGACCTTGGCCAGACTGGTGATTCACCGGATGAGATCGAGGTCTTGCGAGAAGAGTACCATAAGGTGGTGAACCGGAATGCTGACTTGGAGGTTCAAGTTAAGATGCTACAGCATGAATTGACTCAAATGAAGATTAGTGCCCCTGGATGCAATGACACAGAGAATAATGAGGGCACAGGTGAGCAGGGCAATCCTGAAGTCCCAGCAAGTGAAGAAGCTGCTCGCAAACGCTTGCAGCGCATATGCACCCCGAAAGCTGATGGGAAACATGTCAATGTTATATATGATTTTTTTTGTTTTCAAGATGGTATGCTGCATACATAATGTACACAATCAAAAGGAATATATATGGGGAGGTTCAATAGCGGAAAACAGTGTCAAAACTTCTGCTACGCATCGGAGGAACCTGCTGGTACCTCGCGAGATCTATGAGGAGTGGAGGAAGGGTGGTGCGAGCCGAGCCCGTCTTCAGGAAACCTTTGCCAACCTCAACTTTGACAAGGTGGGTTGGGGTATGTTTCTTTCAACATGTTAATTTCCTTAAGGTTAGTACCTGAAACATTTATTTAGGAAGTATGGTTTTCACATGTTTTGTCAAAGAGGGTTATCAAAGTGTCATGAATCCAGGCAGCGTTCATTGCCCATGTGTCTTTGGAAATTGAAGAATGCCAAAGTATGAAGACAACTGTTCATGCCGAGTGGGCATCCGAAGAGAAAATGCGAGATGGTATGCACATGAGTGCGACCCTTGATATATATACCCTTGGTATGTTTTGATTGCCATTTATTTTACTGTTCTTTGGCAAATATGCCCACACAAAATGATTATGTTTGCTGCTATATGCTGCTATACTAAGGGCACGCATCAAGGCGGTGAAGGATTACTGTGAGAAACATGAAGGACTGACGAAGTGGCTAGGGTTGCAAGAAGTTCTTGCTTTAGAACATGTCGAAAACTCCCCAATCAGACTCCAAGTGATTACCAGCCCATATCATCTCCAGGTTGGGACCAGCCCTTCTCAGGTTTGACAAGTACGAGGGCAAGATGCTTTTTTGGGTGGAACACGAAGTGACGGCCCAGTATGAATCCAGCAAGACGAGGACCCGGCGGGAACAGGTGAACTTTGACACGGATGAGCCTGATTCGACTCTTTGCGCAGCCTCGGCACCCATGACCCTCAACATGGATGATGTCAGGAACATGTCATTAGGCAGGGGCCCCACTTGTTTCCTGTGGTTTCCCAATAATAGGTTCAAGAACCCATCTTGTATGAACACTTTGTGCTCACTATTCCCTAATGGTCTTCGATTAATGTTAGATATTCACAAATGATATGTGTGATACATAGTATATCAAACTGAGCTACTGTAAAGATCAAGTTGGGGATGTGTCTGACCTGATGCTTTGGAATCACTGCCATCTCAATGATAACCAGAAATTTTGAATGTTTGAGTCTTCAAAATATCGATCACGTATTATATTAAATATAGTATATATATAAGTAAATCTGTAAACGGATAGATCTTAACATGTTTGTAGATCCCACAAGTCAAGTGTCATTCAAGTCCCAACCAAACCAGGTGTCCAGCAAAATTGTTGGATCAATGCCTTTGCTCAGGTGGTACGCCTGGTGCCGGTGGAGATGTTCAGCCCCAGCCGCGCAGCCAACCACCGGTGTTGCCACAGCTCCAAAAGAATGAGAAACCGTCCCAGCAAATCCTCAAGTATATGGAAGGGATCAACAAACGTGTTACCAAAACCATGGAATCTTGTCCTGTAAAATACTGTATGTTTACAACTGCTCAGAAGATCTTGGCACAAGGGCCAGAACCATACATATGTTTGTTTTATGTCTGAATACTAGCCCAGGAGTTGAAGGGAAAGTATGAGGCCATTGATGAGGTGTCCCGCTCTACGGCCCAGAAAGCGTTCTTGGCCTGCATATGGTCACCATACTTTTCCGAAAATATACTTCAAAACGCAATTGCATTTAGGTTCCCAGGTAGCTATTATATAAATAGTTTTTGATCCCCACAAAAAAAATTGGCTTTCAACAGTTGCTTCGCTGCACAGGTTTGTCCAGAAGTTGACTCAGCTGGTGGATGCTTTGGAGAACGAACAGGCCCTCATCAATGAGGTCTATTCATCTGGCGCTGTTGAGGGTTATACTGATGAGCACCTTGCATGGCAAATACATTTACTGTAGGAGGATATGTTCTCCCATGCAAGGGTAAAAAAAACTACAGTTATATAATACAAATTCAGTGGATCATGTAATCAATGTTGTTGTATTCCTTTATTTTTTGTTGTGAAATCTACCTTTTGGCCCTTCTTTAATTACTCAGGCAAGAGACTGTGCTTCGTGATCACTACAAAGAGGCTATGAAAGTGTCCCTTAGCTCAACCATTTCAAAACTGATAATTGAAGTCTTTTGCATCACATGACTTGGGGGTTGATTTTGAATTCACATTTTCATCATCTTGAAGCCAAAGTTATATCCATTACATCCATTATGGTCCTTTGCAATGCTGAGGGCGCAGGAGTCCGTTACCATGGAGGCCCGAGCTCGTTCCATCCCAGCCAAGCCGAAGGCTGTGGCAGCCCCGGCCTCCAAAGCGAAGGCAAAAGCCAAGGTGAAGGCCAAGGCCAAGGCCTCGGCAAAGGCTGAGGCTTCCCCAAAGGCAGCTCCGAAGAGAGCTGCCCGTTGCTGATTGGGTTTTGGACCTATCAGGGATAACCTTGATAGAATGTTTGGGTCTCAATAGCTGCCATCAGGGATAGCCAACTTTGAAAAAAATGGGAAATGCTGATATTTAGAATATGTTTTCCTATTTTTCCTCTATATAAATTGTTTGGTTCCCCTATTTTCCTTTATATATAAATTGTTTGGTTCCCCTAGTGAACAAGATTTATCATTGTCTCTGTTATTCGCTGTTGGTTTCTTCCCTGTCATGCCCATCGGGTTGATCCCCTGATGCAGCGTTCAAAGAAAATTTGGGATGATAAGCCCATAGATTTTGAGGTCAATCCAGATTAGACTGTGTAATCAATGTGCCCGGCATCACATGCCAGCAGGGAGAGGCACGGTTGAGCATTGCACGGAGTGGAGAAAAATGCATGGTTACAGCCCTTTTGCCTGGAATTAGCCATGGGAAAGTGTGATTTCAAGGTTTACTGGTTTGTAGTGGGTCCATCCAATTTACGTCAATTAATTAATCTGGGTATACAATATCCTGAAATCACACATTCCCGACTTCCAAATCGTTTGATGCCAGGTGAATCTGAATACAAGCCGGGTGTCATGATGAAGAACCTGGCGCTGTCTCTAGCTGATGGTGCTGCTTGGTCTAAAATTAGATCGAAACATCATGTCCTACATGAAGTGCTGCTAAAAGAGATATTGTATCACACCAGAACCCCAATGTCTCCCTAAGCCTGCCCCATAGGGCTGATTCCCCTGGCCATCCTGAGGCTCCAGGCTCGAAACTGAAACGACTGGCAGATGCGGCAGCCCAAGAGGAAGGTGCCCTGAAGTATTCAGCGGTGTTCAAACGAATTTCGACCATGACCAAAGACAATCTGAAGAATGCTGAGCGAGATTTCCATGCTGTATTTAGTAGCTGTGGGTTGACTATTCCAGTCCCCATTTCAATGCATCGATTTGGACTACTTCACCTTCACTACCTTTCTCTGGAGAACTGGTTTAGCTACCTGATCAGTGAACATTCCCGGTTATTGTTCGGTGGATTTGATGTCAGCGATGGACGCACCAAGTACTTGCTGGGATCTTTTTGGAAGAAATATCAGGTAGCCCATGGTGACCACTGGGTATTTTCAAATCACACCGATGAGTTGAACAAATGTATCCCATATTACCTTCATTTGGATGAGGGCACAGGCCAGAGAAAGAGTGGAGTACTAGTATTCAACATGCAGTCGCTGTGGGGCTTGGACACCAAGACCAAGTTTGAACGAGCTTTTCATGGAAATCTTGGGAGATCTGATGAAGATTTTGAGGACTACATGACCAGGTCCCAGTGTCACAATCAGTCTGGGTCATCATTTCTGTCTCGATTTCTCTACACCATCATACCGAAGAAATGGTATTCAAAGAAGTTCTCATTTGTCTATGACAAGGTTCTTGAAAAACTGGCAGCGGAATCCCGCAAGCTGGCCTCCACTGGGGTGAAGGGCTGGTATCCCATTTGCCTCGGGGTCAAGGGAGATGCTCCGGCGCTAGCCAAGGCGGCTCACTATACAAGATCTTTCCTGAACCTTCCCATCAAAAAAACAAACCGTTTTTTTTTGGCGCTATAATCAAATTTATTTATCATTGTTCTATGGGGTTGTGCGTTCTTGTTTATATGACCATGTTATGTTTCTGTGAACCATATTTGCTTTCAACCCATATATATAGATATTATATAGTTGGTCCTTGGTCCTTGGTTGCCTTCCTTCCCTTGCCATTGCTAAGGAATCTTTCTGAGCAGGTTGGCAAGGGCATTTGCCCAGAATGTTTGGCTGGCCTAGATGATTGCCCCTATGAGGATGTCAGAAAATGCCCTGCATGGAAACCAACCGAGGGATTGGAAAAACCATGGGATCCACAAGATCCTAGCCCATTGCTTGAAATTCCACACCGTGAATTTTCTCCACACCTACTGTTCCGCAAAGACCCGTTTCATGTTTACAAACAAACCATTGGAGGGCATTGGGTGGCTAGCTGTGTGGTTCTTCTCATGGATTTGGGCTACTGGTCCAGAGTGGGGCAGAGCACACAAGCTGATGTACTGCTGGAGTTTGCATATGAAGATTTCAATTTCTATGTCAAGCACGAATTTCAGGGGCGGCATGTTGCCAACATCAAGAATTTCACCAAGGCTTTGTTCCACTGGCATCGCATTCAAACATTTCCGTTTGGTCGCTTCAAGGGTGCGGACTGTATGTTGATGGTACGGTGGCTTCACCAATGTGTGTCAAAGGGTGTGGTGGTCCCGGGGGCAAACCAAAGACCCAATGTGTCTTTGATTCATCGGCCTTTGGATCCTTCTCATACAAACATGTTGGCATTGGTGTTGGAGGGGTGCCGGGCAAGTCTTCAGTTCTGGCGGGTTTTACACAATGAGGGCACCTGGCATTGCAGGAATGCTGCTGTGTTGGTTGTAGATAGTTCACAAAGCTTTTCCGATTGCTACTCCAAACTGGCAAGTCAATGCCACATGCTGAAGCTGAGACGTTTTCACCTAGAGCCCACTTTGCATTACATGCATCATTTTGCAGTCGATACCCAAGAGAGGCTTGATTTGAATGATATGCATATCTTATCACCCAACAATGACAACTGTGAGACTGATGAGGATTTCGTTGGAAGGGTGAGCAGATTGTCACGGTCTGTTCATGCCCTTTCCATCCCGCAAAGAACAATTCAAAGGTACAAGATCAAAGCTTACTTTGTCTTCACTGGACAGGATTGGGGTTCTTCTGGTGTCAAAAGACGTGGTAAGAAGAGGAAGCAGCTTAGGCCCAGGCAATGAAAAAAGGCCGAAATCGCAGGGGCTCCGGTGAGAGCCACACCCGGCCACGGGGACTGGTGCAATCAACTGCATACATACACTCATGTACTTTTTTTGGTCGAATTGCCCCAAAAATCATCGAACGAACTTAAATTTTGGTGCTTTTGCAATTGCCCCAAAAAAATGAGGCAACGGAGTCTCAAGGTATATATATATGTTTGTGTGTGTATGTATACATACATTTGATTAAATCATCATGTCTAGTATGTATATATTTACATTATTTACTACATGTTTCAATATTCTATGGCTTTGACATCAACCACCGATGCAGGTCCTGCTGCAGCTCTTACCTGCGGATGCCGCGGGGAATACCGCAGTGTCAGCGACGGAGCCGCCCCGGGCCTTGCCGGAGGCCGTGGCTCAGGATGATGCCGAAGATAGCGAAGGCGCAGGAGGCCATGGAAAAGAATGGAAAAAAATGGAAGAGAATGGAAGAGAAAAGGATTTCGAAATTAGGAGATGCGTACTTAGTACTTGCCTTTAGTTCAGGAAGCGGCCTTGCACAGATGGCACTGCCAAGCTTAGAAAACCACAGAAAATCCAGAAGATTCTAGAAGGCTTCGCAAGGGGATAGCAAATTGGAAATCAGATTGAATAAAGGATTTGACAGAGTCACATGACCTCGTCTATGAGTATCAGCCATTTGCATCCATTTGCCAGTTTAGCCTATTTGACTCGCAATGGCTTTGTGGATCAGCCATTTGCCAAACCCAGCTTCAGTTCTAACATTTCACAGTCGGTTCGCAGGTGATTCACCTAGTTTTCTCAACAGATTGGGCAGTGCTGTTTCTCGGCTGCCTGTAAGCTGTATCAAGCGAGCTTGATGGGAACAGATGCTCGAGACCGGACAAGAGTTGACTAAAGCATCCAGCTCTTTGCACAGGGTATATTGGGATTTCAGTCAAATCAAAGGAGCGTGGATATCATTGGATATCTGGATATCCACTTATGGTCACTGATGATATCATGATGATATCATGATGATATCATCATGATATCATCATGATATCAACACCTCAGAAATGGTTTGACATTAAATCACCTAGGCCCAAAGCTGGTTCAGCCAGCAGCCGGGAGCCTCAGGAGTAGATGCAAAGCGCACCGCGAAATTCCTCCGCAGCATTGGACATCAGATAGATTACAGATCCAAACACTGCACACAAATAAGATCAAATAAAACTGAGTCTTTTATTTCGGCACATGTGTCAGCATCATGAAAAAATCGGTCACGCTAATGCAGTTGATTCAACGCAGTGCCCTTGCATAATATATTATATAGGTGCATTGATATCATACAGAGGTGTTTACTTGATCTAATCATGCGTATCCGTATGTACTTCACTAGATTGCACCTGAGGCTGCTACTGTCAGGTGCTTGGAGCCTCAAAATCCACCATCATTGGAAATCCATTAGATGGATAGTATATGATAGTATAGTATATGAATGTGAGAGACAGATATACCGATATACTTATTAATCATTATTAATTTATTGGCATTTGATGTTGAGGCAGCCCCAAAATATCAGAAGTTGGATAGGATGGATAGGCGCAATTCATGCCAGAGCTGATCTAACCAGAACCTGTGGGTAGTATAGGAGAGGCGGAGGGCGAAAGAAAGAAAGAGAGAGAGAGAGAGAGAGACATAGTTGACCCAACCTCTTTCTTCCAACCCCCTGACCAGTCCACAGCGCCGAGGAGCGGCTATAGCCGTGCATAAGCCGAGGAGAGATCAACATCAATCAATGAACTGCTGAACTGGAAACATTGTCGAACTGGGATTGGGTTTTGATATGTGTTAAGTGCTAGGCGGGGTACGTTGTACAGTATCATTCTGATTCGGCCAAGGTGTTGTTGAAAATTCATCCTGCGCAGGACTCTCGCAAAAGAGAGCTTCAACCAGTCATCAAATTCCCGCTGCGCCAAAACATGAAGTTGCCGCACTTGTAGGGTGACAGGTTCAAGGAAGTCACGAAGAATATATCATCATAGTGGTGCATTATGTGTGTGTGTGCACAATCATGGTAATTATGATATAATAGGCTTATAATAGGCATTGAATAGGCATATACAGTAAAAATAGTAGCAGTGACCAATTGAGCCTATTTATATAATCTTTACATAAAGTAGCAAACAAATAATCCACTGTCCTCGTCCTCGCACTTGTATCAGTAGAGTTGATTGAGTTTGGCTTGTCATTAGAAGTCTTCAATTTGCGAATCCATTCGATCTCAAATCCTTTTTTCGAGAATGGCCTTCCCCGAACGAAGTCTGATGGAGCAGCGTCAGTCGAAGCTCCAGTGTGGAGCTCTAAAGTTACAGCTCATGTCCCTTTGCACAAACCAGGTAACCAGCCAAAAAAGTAATAATCTGGCAGCGCACCTCATATGCTGAAAGCTGTTGTGGTCGCCCCTGAGTCACCAAGATTCGTGCCGCAGCCAGTGCAGCCCCAAAGGGAGGGATGAGCCATGAAGAGCCCCCGCAACAAAATCAGCCACCAGATGCCATCAGCACAATGAGACCACTGAGACCTGGGCAAAGATACTGCAACTTCTGAGATTCAATTCAATGGCCTTGTTGATCCTGGAATAAAGCCGGTCCAGCAACGTTTGGCCTTCCATATTTGATCATATTTGAGCCACATTGCCATTCAAAAACTGAATGAAGGCATATTCTGTGACACGTTTTTCAAACATACCTTTGTTGTTCTTAACATGTCTCCTCACGTCCCCTCCCTAGCCTTTGGAGGGGCAATGCAGCAAGCTTAGGACATTTGGGTTTTAAATACTTCAACAACCATAACACCGCTTTATTATCAGCTGTTCAGCAGCATTTGGCCGACCTGGGCAACCAGTTTGTAGCTGTCAAGCATGAGACAGGGACGTGTTTGGTGTGCTTCCAGTGAGAAGATCTCGTAGCCAATGGCAACCAGCGGATATGCTGACCAGGTGCATTTCGGGGTGTCGAACTGATCTGTCCAAGACATGACGAGCATGTGCAGCAAAACCCCACTTAGAATGCCCCATTTTGGTTAAACTTAGAATGCCCGAGCATACCCATGCAATAATATGGTTATAAGAAAAAAAACTCTCTATTTGCTGTTATTTGCGAGGAATTATCATGGACGCCCTAAAACATAGAATGCCCCACAGTTTTTGTCATTTGACCCCACAAAAGTGTAGCCGCGTTTTTTTTGCAACACGTCCCAGCAGAAATGCAAAAAAATGAAAGGACACAAATAGATCAATGCCGTTTTCGTTTATAGTTATACCAGACCCACTAGTAAATTTCGATGTAGTTTAGGGATGGTTTTTGCCAGGCATGTATGGTGATATTGCGGGTTTGACCACATTAATTTGAAGGATTACACCTATGATATCCATTGTATTTGGGTTCAGAGGCATTCTAAGTTATTCTAAGTTTAGTATCCTGGATCATGTTCCTTCGGCTTTCCCGGCATTTTGAAGTACACACATGATATTTTGGTATATGAGTACTGAGTCATTCCAAGTTTGAGGGGGGGCATCTAACTGGGGGGCATTCTAAGTTCTCCCCAATTAATTGTTTACACTTTTTGACCCATTCTAAGTTTCGGACCGCGGTTATTTTTTTCAGTTGCAATTCGCAACCAATGTCAAGTCAATTCGTACTGTGAGGTGAAAGTGTCTAGAAGAATCCAAATTAAAGCCTTGATTTTAAACGCCCGAAGGAGATCGAGCTGATCGTGGGAAAGCAGGTCATTGGCCATCCAACTGGGGGATGGCCATGCTGCCATGCTCATGATAGGTGACCATCCGATGCCCGCTGATCAAAGTAGGTTTGTCCCTTCTATTTGGGTACCTAGGGCACCTAGGGCTTAGTGCGCGAGCGAGCACTCAAAGGACCCAATGGTTTCAATATACCAATATGTGTTAATCCATGTCAATCCTTTGTTATGTTGTTTTTTCCCCACTTACCAGGTGAGACTGTGAACCCAGCACAACCAGCATCTCCAAGCTGAAGCTGTCCAGGTCCAGGTGGTTGGCTATCCTGCTCATGTCCGCTACATTGGCGAAGCGCACTTTGCGCCGGGCGAGTGGATTGGAGTAGAGCTGGAACCAGGCTGTGGGATTGCTGCAGTGTTTCTTGGATTTCTTGGCAGATCTTGGCAGTTTGTTCGAACTCACCGAGTTTCAGATCCTCCAGGTTTGGAACCAAGAAGTAGTTTGGTGTGAAAGAGTGCTGCAAAGGATGGTGAAATTATGATAATTATGGAAATCCAAAGTTCAAAATCCCCCACAATAAGTTGTCATCCACCGTACCGGCCGTACCGGCCGTACCGATCCGCCTCAGCTGTGGGAAAAAACGACGGCTCAGTGATGGAACACCGGTGCGCCTTAGCTGAGCGCCGGACGTGCCAGATTGATATAGATGTGATTGTATCGACGCATCAGGATACACAGGCAGGATCAGGCAGGCATATCAATGTTTGCGACTCGCAGCCTTTGCACGAGTCGGATATGAGGTTCCCAACCTGTTATTTTGAGATATTTTGAGTTGTCGGGCATTAGAAAAACATCGGTGACGTCAGAATTTGGCACTTCTTTTGTTGGTTCACCAGTTCAACTACTTTGTGGCAAATGAACTATCACCAAATCATCTCTGCATTGCGAAGGTACTTCACCTGTGCTCCCAAACATGGCCTGTTTGTCCGTCGCGCAATGGTGTTGGGTGTCTCAGTATGGCACCATTGGCACCAAGGTCACTGCCTCTAGGTTTCTACATGTGGACTGTGGTAATTATTTGATGTGCTGTATTAGTGGTACTATGTGGTACTGGTAGGGTTGGAAGTCTAGGATACTTGTGCATTTGGTTGGTGAGATACACTCTGTAGGAACTACTGCAGTTGCTCAGAGCTTTTTGGTTTAGGACATAGGACATTTCCAAAGGATGGGTGGGGAACAGGGGCTGCCATGTTTTGTTGCCACTCCTGGTGTTCTCCAAATCGTCTCGGAAACCCAAAGCATTGGATTTGGTAAATCACTGTAAATCTGCATATTTTATTCAATCAGCTTTTGGCTGACCAATCTTTAGCCGCCACACAATCCCCTCCGCCCTTTCCATTCTTGCTTGCATCTCCAGCATATGGTGTCAGGAAATCAGCCCCAGCAGCGCCGGCAGATACGGCAGGTGCCTTCACGCACGGGATAGACTCATAGAGCAACGTGGCCTTGCAAAATCCTTGCAATATTTTTTTTTGCAATGTATGTGTTTAAAATGAACATGAGAAATTGTACACCCCGGGGTTTTCGCGCTACCAGTTTTGAGACACACCCATGTGGGGAGGGCATTCCATGCCCCTTTGAGCACTGAGCCACCTATGCAACTTGCATTCCGAAGCAGGATCAAAATCAAAAAGATCCAATAAGATCAATAAGTAGCTTGGTGATGCTAAGTCAATGCATGTCCCAACATGTCCCAACCACCTTCCAAGACCATTCTGAAATAGCCTCAAAGCTTCCATCAATGCCCTGAAGCATCATGCCTTTTAGGATCCTTTTCGTCTTGAGATACTGTCACTCATTCCATTGACGGGCGAGGCAACCAAGCATCAGCCCCCTGTGTGAAATTCGCAGAGCCGGAGGACCTGGAGGACACCCTCGCCTAGGGCTCAGACCATCTCAGATCATCGATCGATGGGATGATAATGTACTGTAGTTATTGAAGCGCTGATTTTGTTTGCTACTGGTACGTATGATCAAGTTGATACCGTAGATACCGATTAATTACACATGACAAATGTATATGGCGTACTATCAACATATTACATATATATATATGCATATATATATAATATGCATATATCTATATGTATATATATGCACATATATGTATAGATAGATAGAGAGAGAGAGCATTACAGCGAATAGACGTAGATCTCTCTCTCTCTATGCTAATTTTCATATTATGTGCACGTGTCTTTCTTCCAAGAAGATCATGTTGTCCGGAGGCCACTTTTGCTGCCAAACTTTTTTTCAGCGTCCGAACAGTTTGGATTCCATGTTTGAATTTTGACGGAGCCACCTATCCCACAGAGAGAGAGAGTCACCGAAGGGGTCTTCACATATCACTGTCACATGTCACTAGCCACTCAGGGCCAAGTGGCCGAGGACCACCTCGAAAGAGGCAAGCCGGAGCATAGGATGATCTCAATTCTTTAGGTTGATTTCGGGCATTGATATGTGTTTGATAATGTTTGATATGGTTGATGATATTTGGATGTCACACTATTATACTTATTTGTATTCGTCATAGACCCTTTTGGAAACAGTCCAGACTGGTTTGTTTTGGAAGAAGCACCAGGCTTTCGGCCGCGTTGCTTGAAGACAATTCATAGTTGAGATTAGTTGAGTATGTTTGAGTCCTCAGAAAGCTTCAAAGTAAATCTTGTAACCTATCAGAAGTTACAGTAAGTTAAACATGTAACCTATTGCAAGAGTGTTTACTCCTCAGTAAACATGTTTCAGTAAGTCCTGCTCAGTTCGTTCTCTTCTTGCTAATCTTTTCTGAAACCTGGGCTCTTGCCTTGAAATTGTCAGCCATGCCACAGAAACGCGGCTGCCAACCCCGCACAAACTTCAACCATGGGTTTGACCAAACCCAATCAAAAAACTATGGACAACTAACATATAATATACTGGACAATGGACAAACAGAGAGACCGGAAAAGAAGATCACTAAATATCACCAATATAGACGCTGTAATGATTGACCAATAAAATATGATCGTTGCCAGAATTATAGAACAGAAGTTGAATAGAACGGAAGTTGAGGAGAACAAGGCTGAGGATGAGAACTGGATTGTGAGCCAATTCAACTGCTCCTGCGTAGTTAAGCATCTCCTGTTGCTTGGTCTGCAAATATTGCATATAGCGGCCACTCGTTTCACCAGACGGGACTGATCCCTTGAAGGCTAGTTATTTCACTGGAAAATAGAAAGACAAAAAAAAATAAAACTTGACATTGTTGTCGGAGCTTTGCTGCCTGTCTGTATCAATCCTCAATATAACTTAATCAGAGAACTGAAACACCATTCGGTAGAGCGTCAGGGCAGTGTTTCCAGCCATCACCGATCATCGCCAGTTGGATCCAGCGACGATGAAGTCACAGAAGTTGAGGAGGTCGCAGGGCTGAGATGACTTAAACAGATAGTTGAGCAAAGTTTGGATACAGGCTGCAACCACTACAATAAGGCAATCTCCACGTGAGGAATTTCGGGTCGTCTTGCAAATTAAATAATTAAATTAGGAGGCCCTGCGCAATCCTTCCTGGCATGAAGGTTTTTCATTTCAATATTGAATCATTGTAAAATGTTCAGCATAAATCTTCAACAGGTCCCTGGAGGTGTCAGGAGGAGCGAACATGTTTTGCAGAAGTGCTGCATCATAATGTTGCATCAAAGATCCCACGGGAAGGATTTCTACAGCAGGATTAGATCAGACAATTCTTACGTGTTTGTGCGGGCTTTTCATTATATTGACGCTTTGGCTGTTGGAGAATTACTTCGACCACGACGCAGGTGATGGTGCCAACAAAGTCCGTTCGCCGTGGTGGCGTTTCGGCAGAAGCCATGCGCGACCAGGCGAAAAACGTGGTCAGTGGCAGCTAGCAGGTGGTCATTCAAACGTTGCACCTGCGATCGCACAAAAAACAAGAACCCGCCAAGCCGTGTCAGACCAAGAATATGCCTTTTCAGTGGTATGTCATGGTAGTTCCAGAACTTAGACTAACTGACAACTGCGCGATAACAATAGCACTTTGCTGGGCAAAGATGTTTCTCTGCCAGCGTTGGCCCAGGAGTGACATAATTTTACTACATTTTTTGCTTGGCTTCTCAACCAGAAAACTTTGGCAAGGGATTGAACGAAAAACACGTTCTAAATTCTAAATTGTTTGCATGCATGATGCAACTGTGCTTCTGGCCATCCATTCCATTGAGGGCACTCCAAGGCACCCACGCCCCGTGCAGGGTGAGCTTTGGCAGCCGCCCGCCCACGAGAAAAGTGCCGAGCAAAAGCAGCAACTGCGACGTGTGGCGCAGCTGCAGTGGACGGGTGCTGGACAGCTTGGTGCGATTGCTCACCGAGGGATGCACCATAGGAATCCATAGGATTTTCTTTTGATTTGTGCTGTATCATCCCTGGGCTGTCCCTGGGCAGCTGTCAACATAGAAAAAAAATATATATATATATATTCATGTATATATATATATATTCAATGAATGAATTTTGAATCATGGACCTTGTCTCGGTATCAAGCGATGTTTCAATCCAAGGAATTTCCAATCACATTCCCAACGCAGTTATTCGATGTAATTGGGATCAACACACTGATAGAGGCTTGTGTATATGATAGATATATATATATATACATATGTCAGCGTTTCTCAGGGTTGCGGAGCCCCATCAAACATCGATCTGTTTGCATGTTGCAGAGCTTCAATTGTCTTGGGCGAATGGTTGTGAATGTGAAAGCATGCCCCTTCGGAGAAGTGCTGCTGGAGCATGTGGATTTAGCTAGGCAGCCACTTGGTGCAAGACTTCCCAGTTCATCCCAGTTCTACTTTTGCTGAAAGTGCTACTTGGATCTAGTCAGACTCAGGTGATCGAAAGTTCGCATGATAGTTTCTAAGCTGCAAGTCTTGGGGCGGGTGGGGCTTCAACAACGTCAGCTCTTGAAGCTTCAGCTGCCGGCCTGTCACAGAAGCCATCCATGGGGCAACCCATCTACCCATCTCCACCCTCATCACATGGAATCCCGGACTGCCCACAGAATCCACAGAGTGCGAGCAGCTAAAAAACGGGACAGCATTGCTTCTGGAGCATTTGTGGACGCATTGTGGACGCATGCCTTGCTAGTCACTGGGAACTTCCATCTCATTCACAGGACATGGACATATGACCAAACGCGGAACAAGGGTTGTTGGAAGCCAACCTCCAATCCTGCCGAGGCAAGTTGCGGATGATGCCAAGGGCCGAGGGTATGGTTCATACTGATCCACCCCCTGCCATTTTTGGGTCACAACATGTGGCATGAAAATCCCCCAGCGATAATGGTACTTGCTAAACACCATTTGGATCCATTTGGACAATCTTGGATTCACAGTGTGGCTATTGCTGATTTCACCATGTTTCACAGCCCAGCATGGTAGGATGATACCGGCTGAGGTTTGGGAATCTTTCACCCAAGGGCTTGGAGAAGGTCGTTGAGGTGAACGATGTGAACGATTTCAAGCTGGAGTTTGTTGAGACATGTTAAGCCCCGTTAAGCCGCAAGCATTTGGGTAGGATGAAAATGATGAAAGAGTGATGCACAGAAGCCAAGCCCACCATGACAAACCTTCAATGGACAGTGATGACAGTGTTTCCTGCACTGTGCGCGATCGTTGCTTCCACTTTGTGTGGGGGGCCTTTCTGCACTTTGTATTTCGATGATTTCATCTCATTGTGGCAACTTGTTTGGCAGTGTCACTGGTATCAGCCAGTGGCCAGCAGTACATGTGGATGTTTTGACATGTTTTGACATGTTGCATTTTGACATTCCTGATTCTGGATTATGTTTGCATTCGCATCGGCATTGGCAGGCCATGTTTCAGAAAACTGTGCCCAAGGGAGAGACCATCATCAAGTGCGCAAAGAGCCTTTCTTGTCGCCTTGAGTGCCAATTGATCGCCGACAGTGAAACAGGTCGCTTAATGAAATGGTCGTGAAATTAGGCCATTGAAGCCGCACACACCCTTGCTGCTTGCTGCCCAGATACGGTGATGAAGGTGACAACTTCTATATTGCGACCCCAGCATGTTTCAAGCTGCAGCTGCTTGTTGTGAGCTGATGCCGCGCCTCGGATACACTCCAAATATCACCAAATCATGTTCGTGAAAGAAGTCCCTACAGGTGAATCCAGGTAAGCCAGTCGGATGCAATCAACAAGGGAAGCCCCAGCTCAACAAAGAAGAACACATAAATACAATGCATACGTGTATATATATTATATATATAATATGTATGATAATATTATATAATCATATATTAACTCGCATATTATTTTATATTATAGTATTTCAACATATGTTGGTTTTCTCTGGTCTTCTATGATTTGTCAGTGGCCGGTGTGCAAACCAAAATCAGAAACTGTGCATACCAGGTCAAGAGCGGAAAGTTTGATATTTTCGCCTACCGTACCATTCAGAAGGCAATGCCGGATCGATATGTCATTTTGTGGCATGCTGTTTGTGTGTTCCTGCGAGCTTTCCAATTGGGTGTCACGTGATGTCACGTCCAATCAGTACCATTTGCACCTCAATGTGCCTCCATTTGATGAGTCGAGATTTTACAATAATTCATGGTTTTGAGTTTTGTCTTTCTTTTATCTGAACTTGCCACATGACCAAAACAATGCCAAAACAATCCCAAAACACAGACCCGCAGGCAGACGACTTTGCGGAGGAAGGAGCCAAGACTATGGTGAAGGTGGGACAACCGAGGTTACGCCATGTCACGCCACTCGCTGCACGGGGCCATGCGAGAACCAAGGTCTTCGAAGCAGGTGAAGGTTTCGCATTTGGCGAAACCGCCTTGTTGTACAACGTGTGGTGGTCCAGAACTCGCGGCTGACAGCCAATGAACAATACGTTATCATACGTTAGCAGCACCGTTAGCAAGCTGGCATAAAGATGCAGTGTTTGCAGCTTGAGCTTGATTTGTGACAGATGGACCTGGCTGACTCTCAGGCCCCCAGATCCGCCACTATCACTGCCAGCCAGGACAGGATGGCTGGAGAGCTTCTGCAGCTGTGTGGTCCGTGGTTCTTTTTTTGGAGCAGTAGGCCCAGTAGGCTCAGTTTTAACAAAAAGTGGGCGAAGTGTTGGCACACGACATGTTAAACTTTCTACATGTTTGCCAATTGATTTGACATGGGATATCATGACCTCTCAGCATCAGTGCCTTTCAAATATTCTACATGTCCTGCGGAAATCCTTCTGCCAAGTTTGATTTTGTATCAGTTTGTCATGCGCACAACCTGAGACGTTTTGTTGGGATGTTGGATGGCAAATCTGATCAAATCAGGAGGCTGAAGTGTGGTGCTTGGAGAGAAGAGCCTTCCGAGAGCTGGTGATCAGGTCTGAAAGAGCAACGTTGGAGATCGGTGGAGTAGCTGTGGCCATGAAGAAGATTTTCGGGATGTTGCAAGACGTCAAACCATAAGCATATATAAACATCTATAAACCATCCACTATATGATCCAAAACTATCCAAATCTATATAAATAATATGTCATGAATATAGTGTTGTCATGTGTTGTCTTTACTTAAATCTGCATAGCAATACAAATGTCCCTAGCAGTTTGCACAGTAATTAAGTGATTTGTTGGCGCCCCTGACTTGCTTGAAGATGACTTTCAGGAGAGCTGCAAGATTAGTAAGACAACGCAACCATACGCGACCCCTCCTGGACCGTTGTTTTTCCGATTCCTCAGGGCCTCCGAGCAAAAGTTCAAGGAGTGCCCACAGCAATGCCTGAGCTCAGATTGGTTTGGACGGACAGAGCTTGAATCCGATGGGCTCAGGTACTCGGAATTCCTGAAGCAGTGCGATGTTTTCCAAGAGTTGGATGTGGAGCGGCTGGATTTGGCTGGGCATTGCGGAAGATCAGACGTTTCATCATTGTTTGTTTTGAGATGAGTGAAGTCCCCAGCCATGGGGCCAACATGCAGATGTTTCTCCTTGCACTTTGTCCCGTTTCTGCTATCAGGAGCAGATAGCAACCCTGGCTGAGGCCCTGGGCAATTGATAGGGTGGGGAACCAGAAGGTTCAACCGAAGCAGACTGTGGTGTGCAATGTAGTGTCCCGGATGTCCCGGGCAATTCCTTCGAAACTTGCAGCGTTGGAGCGGCACCAAGCGTTTTGAAACCCGTGACATTTGTGCGAACAGCACCAAGCGTCCTGGGCTCTTGGCCCTTGCTGAACTGGTGTGGTGTGAATGGCATGCCCGCGTGGTGCACCAACGTGGCAGGTGGTAGATGAAGAAGACTTCAACAGCGAAGAGGCCGCTTCGCCCGGTGCAGTTTCATGCCTGCACTCGGCGCTGGCATGGCACCACAGCATCCCCTTCTATCCAATTCCCCTGCCGTCAGGCCATCATTCAGCAAGGTGTCAGCCACCTAGTTGGAACGTGGTTCAAAGACGTTCAATAGTGTATTTGTATATACCAAACCGCTACGATCCGCTACGGGTTCACAGGGTTCAACGTTCAACTGGGCAGAATTTCACGGCACAAGTCTATTTCTTAACCTGGCCTGTCAAAGAAGCCAAGGTTTTTGCTGGCATGATCGATGGCCCGTAGTCGCATCGTCTACTCAATGTGACCTCGGAAATGCCAACCAAACATGTCCGACCAAGGGGCGCGACAGCAACATGTTCATCATCCTGAAAGGGCAGGCGCAGTAGATGACTCACCCAACAAGATCTTAGGGAAGTGAATTGTGGACATTTTGAGGGCTTCATGCAATTGAACCATGTTAAAAGTTAAAAATATTCCTTTCCATTACTAATCTCATCACCCTTTGAACGTCATCTCTGTTTTGGTCAGGCGATGGCATGCATCAGTGGAGAGAAGGGAGAAGTTCAGGCATCTCACAGCTCAGTGTGGAACCATTTGGACTTGGAACAGCTGTGGATACTATGATCTGCTATAGGTTTGGCGTTAGGGCATGTATTTGTGATATTTAAATACAGTGCCGTGCTGGTTTTCCCTATTGCTTCTCAACAAGTTCAACAGTTGTGACTACATCCGCCCATATCGGCCCGAAGATGCCTACAACTTGCACGCCAGGTGAAGACGTACGACACCGGTGACTTCTTTGGGGAGATCGCGCTGCTATTGGGAGAGCCTCGAAAGGTCGACAAGTGAAGTACTGTGAAGTGAAAACAACGCACATCGAACGAAGTATCAATCAGATTCCACCACTCATGGCATATTGAGAGATATTGAAACAATCCAATTTTGCCAATAGCAAAATGATGGGCAAGATCCGGAAAGATGCAGCAGATCATACAGACATGCAGTTGAAAGAGAGAGAGAGAGAGACAGAGAGAGGAGAAGAGCACGGAGAAAACCTCCTCCTCCTCCTCCTCCTCCTCCTCCTCCGTGTGTGATGCAACATGCAATGCTGTAACATTTTTTGCAAGCAGGGCTGCCATTGGATCAAATTCCTCATTATTCCTGGATCTCAAAGCATGCTGTCACTGCCACTTGAGCCACTTGAACCTTGCCAGTCCGCAGGCCAGTATATACGCGAAGGGTGAAGTGACTTGCCTCGTGATCACCAAAGCCGTGTTCGACAGGGTGAGATCAGTGGAGAGATCGGTGATGGAGGGTTCCTTGTTGAGGCTGTCAATACAACCTTTAGTAGAGGCATATTCACAAAGTTTCGCAAACATGATGACCACAGGTTGACCTGCAAAACTTAATAAAACGATACAAAACGTGTGAATTCACATGAGAAAGCTGTGAATGTCGTGAGGGATAGCTGGTTGTGAGTCTCGAGATTCCAAAGTGTTCCAACTGTCAGCAACTTGTAGGCCCTCCAGATGTTCATCAGGTGCATAGAATTTTTACGCATGCATTTTTTTATCATTTTTTAACACTTTTCAGTTTTGCTGAAGCACTACTGTAGCCTTTGGATAGCTCAAAGGCATCTTGCAACATTTTGGCTTGAGCCGGTGCAAAATTACGGCCAATGTTTGCGAAGTAAAGCCAGGCTGATGTGGTCTGCCGTCAGCCTTTCATGGCTTCTCTATACCCAGCTGGGTGGCGTTTTGGGCCTACGAGCATCCGAGAGCGCGACCAAAACAGCCGCACCTTTCCCGTTTGAGCACGAGCTGGTGCCGGACTGGGTAGCAACAGGTGGCTGCTTGGACTTTGCTTGGACTATCGGACACTATTGGGATATGGGATATAATTTGGGATATTAATGGATATTAATGGATATTATTGGGCTACATTGTATAGTATCTTGGGATATGTTATGATATGTTGGAACCAAGAAGCTCCAGGAGCATTTTGCACCAGCCCGCCTTCAGCCCGATTAGCCATGCGACCCATTGACGTGACATTTCTGGTCGATCAAGACCCCCTTGTTTAATTTGCTTATATATATATATTCTTTTAAAGAGCATAATATCCTAAAGGTTCTATAAATCTTTCAGCAAATGCCAGGTCTCCTCTAGTCCTCGGGTCCGAGAATAAATTAGTATTTGGTGTTTCCCAATACCTCTCTCTTTATCTATATGCATCTACAATCATCTACATACGTATAGCTGTATAAATTCCGTATAAACATAATTTTTCGTATACACTTCTGCAGATAGATCTCTACTCCAACATGCGTACTGTTCATCCTATTTTCTTCTCCATTTTCTTCCAACGCATATTTTGAACTCATGGCTTTCTCATCATTTAGTAACTATTTAAAGTTATTTCTGGTTTCTCTCCTTTGTTCTTTCAATGACACTACCAAATCGAAAAATAAGAAACAAGTGGAGTGGCGTGCGCCATGTGACATCCTCTGCAACAAGATGTTGAATGGCTTAAAAACATGTAAAAACTATGTCCAGCAGCCTAAGAAAATACCAAAAAGAGGCGCCATGCAGCGCCTGTGTTTGGAACCACCTCAAGGCTTTCAAATGTAGGGCAGCATATCCCACATGAAATTGAAATTGACTATGAAAATGAAACCGGACATTGGGCGTCAAACTATTAGAATTTCATGTGCAGTTTCAGCCTACAATGAACGGAAATTTGATTTGATTGGTACACGTTTGGCCTTTGTCCTCCGTTCCGTTAGGCTTGTAGACCAGCATGGTCTTACTATACTATGGATCTATAGCCTCTGAAGCTGAGGTTGCACCCTGCATGGTTGGAGTGGACGCTATGAGACTGAAGGATTTCCTGTTCTGAAGGTTGAAGTCACTGGGCTTTCATCCGCCCATTCAGTCCATTCGGTGCGTCAAGAATTCGCTGTGGCCTTGGAGTTCTTCACCCGTTGCGGTCCATGAAACGGTTGCCATAGGATCCCATAGGATCCCATAGGATTCCATAGGAACCTCGCTGATTTCTTGGAATTGTGTGCATCATGCTTTATTGTGTTTTCCATTAAGGTGACTCCCGAACTGTTCACTGCGGAGTTCTTTTCTGACAACCTTCCTGACTACATGGAAGAAGAGCTCCATGAGATTTTCAGCGAGTTGAACGGCCAACATTCACGTCAAGAAGCAGAGGAAACCCAGCGTTGTTCAAATTGATGTTGATTTTCCCATATTATTGGCACTCAGTGTTCGGATACTTGTAATTTGTCATAAAATTGTGATACTATATATGATATATGTACAGAGATTTTGTCACAAATCCTTGGCATGCATGATTTGCGTCAAATTTGCGGTGTTCAAGTACGGTGGGTTCAAGTCAACTGTCATGGTGTCGTAGCATGTCGTAGCTGCAATCCATTACAGTATCACCCAGACAGCTCGGCCTCAAAGGGGTGTTTGATGTGATGTTTGGCTGCTTCCAACATCTTCCAACCTGTTTCTGACATTTCACGTTACATCGTTGAAGCATTTTGAAGCTGTAAACCAAAGGTCGCTTGAAATCTTCCAGCCTGACCCGGCTGCTCCAAAACCTGGCGCACAGGACTTGCTTTGCAAGATGACTGCAGGGAGTGCCGTGACCGCCTGCAAGGCATGGTCTGCAACTGCCGAGTTGTGCCCAGAGGCGGTGGTGGACCAGGTGATTTGGCCATGATTTTCTGAACTCCAGTGGTTGATCAAAGTGGTTTGCTTTGGACATCTTTGGACCCATCCTGGAAGAGCTTCCTTTGTGTTTCCTGAATGTTGCTAACATGTCCTGACATGAGTGACACATAGTGACAATATGGTAACAATGGCTTTGTGGAATTCGAACTGCCTGATTCCATAAAACGACATTCGACAGATAAAGTGGTGGTAGATTAATCGGTATGCATTCCTCTGATGTCTAGCCGCTTAAGCAACATGGTGGTTTCGCCACGTTTCTCTAATGAATGAAGTCTATATAGATAAATAAAAGTTCCCCCTCCACATATGTTACAGTAACTGTTGTTTGCAGGCCAGTTCGGATATGTTCGGATAATTCGATCTCGCATCTTGCAATGCTTTGAGCCCATGCTAATTTGAATTTGTAAGTGCACATATTCATGTCATCGGTCGGCTGAAGTGCTTTGCAAGAGGCCGTTGAATGGGACATCAGGCTCAGTGGTAATCATTTGAAAGCAACTGAAGGACTGATTGGAAGACGGTCTGATATGTTGAGATTGTTGAGTCGCTCCTGAGAAGTATGAAGCTAACTCTCCCTTCAAAATCTGCAGAAATCCCGCTGCCATGAGTCCAAGGTATTTGATCCCTGGGAAAAGATGCCTGGTTGGTCAGCTGAAGGTGTAAATGCGTGCTCGTTCAATGGATGGAGTGGCCGTTCCGTGGTGCAACTATTATGCAGCTATGCAGATGTGGAAAGCAGATGCAAGGGATCAGAGAGACTGAATTGATTCCTCGCACCATGGTGCGTCGAGCAATGTTTGGAAACTGCACACAATGGATCGCAAAAAAACATGAATGGCATGTCCATATACTGTTTCCTTTGGTGGTCATATGTGGTCGTAGTCATGGTATGTCATGTTAGTGTGGTTTTGAGTGGTGCCACCACAGAGGTTACAAAAAAGATGGCCAGCCAGTTTTGATGGTCGACATTGGCCTCAGCTCTACGACCATCAAACTGATGCAAGATCCTGAAGGCTCAGATATGGAGCTCCTAAAAGAAATGAGCCTTGGGGGCAACACAGAGCACCATATCCGTTTGTATCAATTGATCATATTGAATGAAACACTCATTTTTTTAGAGAATTAACATCAATAAACTATATTCTTCAATATTCTTCATCCATTCGCTTGAGCTATTGTAAAAAGGAATCGGACTATGGAACCATTTGTAAATACCTCATTTGTTTTGGTACAGTGGGAGAATGCCCTTTGCCAGTGTAGATCAGATCAGTAGTAGTGCCGTATGTCGAAAGTGTTGCTTGCCATTGGCAGAAGCAGACCGCCGTTTGATTCTTACAACGTTTGGCAGCCAAGGAGTGGAACGCATCCAAATGCCGCCTTCTGTTTACTTCAGTCAGGCTCTTTTTTCACGTAGAAGTAAAAACATAGTAAAACTCAAGACTTTGGCTGGGCTCCTCATACCCACAAAAAAAGTTTTGAACGATTTGCCTTTGCAATCTCAGATGGAATATTGAATTGAATATATTGCTTGAGCTGAGGACGTAGTCCGGGACAAATTCTGCAAATTCCGTGAGGGTCGCTCAGATGTTCATTGGAAGGCTTTTGATACCCTTTTTGTCCCAATATTTGGGCCTGAGCCTAAACCCACCAAACTTGAGGTGTTCCCATGGTGTCCCCCTAAAATTTGGTGTTCATTTATGAATTTCATTTCACAGCTTTAAGCTATGCTTGGCTGGGTTTTCCTGCTACAAAAATCTTCAAATGGTGGTTTCCTTTTGGGTGTCGATGGATGCTATGGGATGCTTAATTCTGCTTATGTCAGGAGCCTGGGATTACTTTGCCTCAGACCGAGCATGTCACCTGTGGACCCATCACCGCCTATGCCATGGCGCTGAGGCAAAGGGCCACGTGCTTTTGCAGAAAAAAATCATGGATAAATGGGATGGTATATCCATGTAATCTGATAAACTCAATAATGAACCTAGCCATTTATGGTGATCTTGAGGATATTTGATGATGATTAATTCTTGGCTTTACCACAGTATTTCTATTGTCAGGTTATAGAATGGTTAGATTACAAGAGCGCAAAAGATGTTGAAGTTTTGACCTTTTGCACCTGAACTCTCACGCAACCACTCCAGCAGGACATGCCGGCCCCCATACCGGACCCCTGGCAGCGTCTAGTGACATCGCCGGGGGCGACAGACAGAAGCAATGGCTGCGAGAACGGTCACTGGATGGGGATCTACACTATGAATTCAGCAACGGTGCTGAGTGTCGACGTGGGTCCAGCAACCAGTACCATCGAAGTCTTTCCAGAAGCGACCAATGTAGATTTGCTCGACGCAGAAGACTTGGATTTGCTGTGGAAGGCGAATGGAACCAAATTCAACGATGAGCTTATTGAGATTCTGTGCGACATCCGGCGCAGTAATCCTTGGAATGTTGAAATCTCTGACAAGGCATGTCACTTATGGTCACAAACTCGCTGCAAGCAATTGTGTTCAGAGCTGGACGTTGACTCAGAGCCAGACCAATCGTGATGTTGTGAAGTGCAGAGCTAAAAACTGCTCTGCATGCCACTGGAGGGAAAGCAAGAAAAGCCTTTTGGAGCATTTTGGATGTTGGTAAGGCCAAAGAGAGACACTTTGAGATCTTTGAGTTCCGATTTCATTGGTCACAAACATAACTTACTGCAATATGAACAGCCCAACAAATCATGACCAGAAATAAACAATCTCATGGAACATTCCAGACCGGGGGATCTGTTACCAATTCCGGCAAGGCCTCACAACTAGCATTCCATTGGTGCAACATGGATCAACATGGTGCTTTGTGTGGCCAGGTATTGGGACCTTTGCGCGACTTCTTGAAACGAAACCTTGAGAAGTGCCGGAACTCAGCCTGTTCGGGTCCCTTTTGGTCAGCCTGGTCAGCCTGGATCATAGTGATGTATAATGAAGGTCAGGTGTGAAGAGATGTACATCTAAAAAAGGTAAAGAGATCCCAGGTGCTCCCTGGCGAACAGCGGGTTTGGAGCTGCAGCTCATTTCAGAGTTGCTCCATGTTGTGCCCTTGGGCTCAGGTATGCCAAGTACCAAGATGCTATTGCGCAAGGCTGACCCTGGTGATTTTCTTGGACTGTTATATATGATAATTATGGCTGTCATCATTTGAGCCAGGATATCTCATGATGTGGCGATGTTCAGATCGTGGCAGAACTGCAGCTCTATGGAAGACAAATTACAATTTCATGAGGAAGAGAGAGTATCTGAAATGCCACGACATACCAACATTCATCATGATTCATTGGCAGCGTTCCCTCGTGAGATCATGTCAGCTGGAAATCGTGTCCCTTTACGTTGCTTCGTGAAATCTACCCAGTTCCTCCAGCTCCCGTTTAGGTGCAGAGATTCGAGAAGTCACAGATGATGGCGACGATTTCCACACCAGCAAGGAGACTCTGAGACTCTTTGGGCCCGGCCCGGGTGAGAGGATGATTCACGACCATGATGCACATGATGCACGTTAATGAGTTGTTTATAATCTTTAATAATATATAAAGATTATAAAGTGACACTGATGTAGCAGCTTACTGCACTGGAATTGAGCCTGGCCATATACTTTGCAATTTTTGCACAGGTTCTTGTGATTTTGCATGTGCTCTAGGCCATGATGTTTGGGCTGAGACGGCGTTGAATTGCATGCTATACACCATCACCTACTGGATGCCGCAGCCTGCATCCAGGAGAAGGAAGAACTGCTTGAAACTTAGAAGCAAAGGCAACAAAGCGCAAGACAGGTAGACTGAGTAGATTCGGCCCTAGCTGGAAATCACTGTTTGGGCCATATATTATATTTTGAGCGAAGAGTCGAAGGCCGTTCACGTACGCTACTCCATGGCTCTAGGGTGTTTGTGTGTGGCGGCTCTTCCCCAGACTGCTGACATAGACTTATCCAAGAGTTCGGGAAAGTATTTGGATAGGGTTAGAAGAAATCAGATTGTATTTGTCAGCACGTCAGTTCTTCGGCGTGCGCTTTTGCCCGCACAGTGCCCAAGCGAATACACTTGGCAAAGAGTGCTCGTAGCTCGTCACGGCCTGTCCAAAGATGCCTCGTTGATTCGTGGTTGTTCAGATTGTTTTTTCTATGTTTGCAGACATTAAGTCGCGCTGTGGCGACGATTGTGGCTTGCCAAGGCTAGAGAAGAGTCGCCAAAAGGAGGACTGCCAGAATCTGCCAGGGATTGTCCATGGCAAGCACGTGACCCACGAAAATGAAATCCGAAGTCTAAGTGCTGAGCCCATCTTTCAACAAAGTTCACAAGATTTGTAAGTTTACAAGCTCAAAAAACTCATGTCTTGTGCTGATTCAGATGAAATCAGATTTATGTTAAGCTTAATTCTTCAACCGACTGACAAGTGGAAGGTTCGATCCAGTGATTTCTCCAACCCCATCCGGAGGATGAAGCCAGACCCACACGCAGAAGACTGCTCAGGAGCGCTCATTTGACCATCCATGGTTCCCATTTACTTAATTTTACTTATCAGTTGCTAATAGTTGTTCGCAGCTGTGGCTTACTTGCTCAGCAATATGATGAAGCCTTTTGCTTGGGCGTGTGGCCAGCAGTAATTAAAGCATCAGGAGTTGTTTGCATATGTTTGTCAGAGCATTTATGATTCACATTCGATAGTGTTCCATTGCTACATCAGTCACAATGGATTTGCGATTGAATCCTCGGAATTCAGCTAGTCAAGTCTCATCAGCTTGACCCAAGCAAACCTAGTGGGACCTGCAGGAAAGCTGACCGTGCAAACACGGTCTACAATGTGAAAATTAAGGCCAATGGGTTTCAAAGTCAGCTGAGGGAATTCGGACATGTCACACATATTCATACATTGTATTTTCGGAAATTAAAGCTCTACTTTTCTCGCTGACAGTATTCATCAACCTTATATATAAATATCCTTTCTTTATATTACATATAGTTAGAGATTATCCTCCCGATGCTTGGGTCATGTTACTGTGGGACATGGATCGCTACGCAGATGCCGGTGGATTTGGACCTGGAAGAAGAGGAAGAGGCGGTCCTCCCATACGCACCGTGCATTTTTGAGGAGAGAAATGTTGAGAAATGATGAATTTAGAGAAGATAGAAACATATAGAAACCCATTCGAAAAAGGGAAGGGTAGGGACATAGAGACATCTAGTTGTGGCTCTGCTTGGCTGGGCCATGGCTGGGCCACACACGCGCCTTCAGCCTCGCTGAACTTGAGAGATGGCGCTGGAGAGAAAGAGAGAGAGAGAGAGAGGGATAGTGACGTTTTTTTTGAGTTTGGGGTCTATTTGCATGGGCGTCAATGTTTAAAGAATTTCATCTCACATATTCGATCAGCAAATCCAGGCTGCAGTGCTTGTGTTTCCCTGCGAAGGCTGCTCCGCAAGAAAGTCAGGAAGTCAAGGACCCCTTTTCTCAGCTGGCCGTTTGAAGATTTCTGATGCTGGGGTGAAAGCATGTGAAAGCCTATGGCAACAGTATGCAACAGAAGAATCATGGTGCGATCCACATATCATACTCGTATGTAATGTATGCAGGATATCAATGGATGTCATCAGACATCATGTCATGATTCTGCCTTCTGACGATGTTCCTGGGAAAGGGCGTGGGTCAGGAAAGTCCTCCCGCAGGAGGTCCACGGGCCTGGCACTGGGCTGTGTGTTTTCACTGACCCCTGTGACACCAGAGGGAAGTCTGGCACAGAATCTGAAACTAGGATAAACATGGATAAACATGGATAAAGTAGGTAGCTATGGCATAAGTATGGGCCTCGAACTGATTCTGAAATCAACAGTGAATTATGATTAATTGATATTAATTCGATTTTCTATTGGATATCTAAGTATTGGATATCTATTGGATACCTATGGATATTGAATGGAAAGGTCCGTTGGAGATATCGTGAGGCTCGGTTGTTTGAGCTTCATCCTGGCAAAGGAGAGGCAAAGCAAACACTCGCTGACCGTGTGGAGCAGGATTGGAAGAAGTGCGATCCTCAGCTTGTCACAGTAGCAGGGCAAGTTGATGTTGCTTGATGTTACTTGTTGTTTGTACAGGCAACTAGCCTGAAGATGGAAACTCTAACATTGAAGCTTGTTGTTTGGGAAATCTGAGTTTCACACTTCATTGGTGTGCTGGTGGAAAGCGAAGGGAACACCATCCGAATAGTGACAAGCAATTCATGAGATTCCGTCCTTTCTGCACTTTGAGCACGCATTTCTGCAGGTCCCCATGGTCATGGGCGGCTAGTTGCTAGTTGTCCCCTGGTTACTTCGTCTGATGCAGCATCTTGACAGTTTGCAAGTTGCAGTTGCTGCCACCATCGACATCCTAGTGATTCCTAGTGTCATTGGTATGATCTCCCAATCAACGCTACAAGTGCAGCGTGCGAAAAGGAGTTGGAACTCTCCAGTAATCTCGAATAGCATACCCACTTTAAGCCCAAATTCATCCAAATTCTAGGGCCTAGGGGATACAGCCCCAGTAGTTGGGGACAAAAGCACCCAGTGCTAGGAGTTCATGATGACCCCCGCAGACCATCCCAAGTGTACCAGAAATGGGTGGCATAGACCATCCATCAAGGCCTCAGCTGGTGAAACCAAATGAGACCTTCGCCGTTGCGTTGGGGGACTCGGATCGTCGGATATCGGCTGACCATGACCAGTGACTAAGCAGCCAATCTGTGGAAAGCTCAAGACTTCTGTCTCAGAACCACTTGGCTGAACTGCAAGCCATGCCAATTGAATACCATTCAGAGCAATTGTGGGAGACTGCAAGTGCTCTGAGGTAACTTGCAGTGACCAAGCTATTTCACCCAGTCTTGTGTCTTCGGACTTCCTAGTTGCATCATGTTGCATCAATTTGCTCTTATTTTTATGGGTGAATTTGCGGTATGACTTGAGACGCACGGAAAATAGCAACCAGAAACCAACAGACTTCCCCCAGCCGTTTGCCAAAGGCGAAGCAAATTTTCGGCACCGCTCTTGGCAGTACAGTCGTCTTACAGTCGTCACTGCAAACTTTGGCACTTCGACTTCTCCAATCTTCTCCATAGACAAGATTTTTTTCCGAAGGAAAAGGGATTTTCATGGATTTTCATGGATTGTCACTATTTTTCCATATACTGTAATGCCAACATCGGATTAATCAACCCCCCCTCCCTATAGGTCAGGGTATACCTTGCAAGGTCTTTCCTGAATCCTCCCTAAATAAACGGCCCCTGACATGGGGGTTGATTAATAAGGGGCAAACCCTGATTATTATTAATGGAGGACATGGGCTCATGGGGGGTACCCTTTGGGAGCTATCCAAACTGATGATTTTTACAAAGAATTTAATTAAAAATCGATCATTTGGGGAATAGTAGTTTTTTCAAATTCTCATTGATCAGCAGTGATGGGTTCTGGTGTTCATGTGGTTTCAACTTAAATATAGCATAAGGAAACCATAAGGAAACCCTTTGAAACTTTTGGATAACAAAAAATCAATTTCAGCACTGGTGGTTGATTAATCATGTCCCAGCCAAACGGTTTATTAATCCTAACTTGACATTATTGGGAATAATAACCCCAACTGACTAATATTTTTCAGAGGGGATGAAACCACCAAACAGATTTCATTCCCACTTTGAATGCCATGGCATGCCATGGCCTGAGCTTGAGGTCTTTGGTGGCCTTCGAAAAGGAGAAAAATTTACGATGGACAAAGTCGTGATCCTTCGAACAGAGGTTGGGAATGACCAGGCTGTTGGATCCAGAGTACGAAAATGTACGAAACTGCTGAGCAGCTACTGAGCAGCTATTAAGCTACTGCGGCTACTGCGTCTTTGCATGTTTTTGCTGGATTATCTTGGTTCTGGCGTGTGTCATTCCGACATTGGCCATCAGCTCACCTGTACGCACCTGCAGACCCCCTCACCTTTCGTACCTCATAAGTCAAGAGATAGATATAATATGTGTATAAAATTGTATAAATATATCGCAAGATTCAATTACCATCAATTACCTTTATACTATCTACATACATTCATATAATTACATATATATATATAGACGCTTATGTTTTGGCGTTATCACTGCTGTGTAGCAAATACTAAGTTTTACTTGGGTTAAACATCGTATCTATAGATATATATACTAAGTTAAACTTAGTCTTTGAGCAACTGCGAAGTTAAACATAGCATTTGGAATCTTAGGGTATATATTATATTTAAAATGTGTGTATTTATGTATCAAGGTCTCCAAAAGATTAAGACCTTCATGGCTGGGTGATGGCACGGTGCCTTTCGAAGGCTTCACAAGGTGAGGGTGTTGAGGACTTGGGGATCCTGGGAAGTGAAGTGCCCGGAAATCCCTCCAGGTTTTACTAAGCGAGATTTGAAGGATGGTAGGAAGTTGAAACCTATGAAACTAATTAAACTAAGTATTAATAGCTGATCCTTTCAAAGACGTACTTGAATGCACTTGAATCATATTGCTGTTTGATCTTTGAAACAGGTTGTGGCGCTTCATCAGTGAAAGGTAGTGGACTGGAAACACAAGGGAGATACCTGAAAGACCCTGAAAAGGCTGGCTGTTCAGGGGTGTACGCAGTACACTGTGTGCCTTTGTGTTTGCCACCACTGGGGGTCACAAAAAGTAATGCAAACATAAGCGAACAACCTTTTGGACACCACTAATTTGTGATGATTGGGTCAGCTGTCGGGCTCGGGCTCGTTTTCATGACGGATGGAGGGAGGGAAATGTAATAGACATGTTGATCATGTTGCATGTCATTGCACAGAGCATGCTGCAACAAACATATTGAAAAAAAAACACACACACACATCAGTCATGACACGTCATGACATTTCCCTGAATCGAGTGGATCTTTGTGCCGCAAGCATAGCCCAGTCCGGTGGTGCATGGTCCAACATCCAACATGCCCGAGGATTTTTATCGCTGGTCTGGACCTACATGGCTGCAGGCCCGGCCCCAGCGATGTGCTACTGACCTGGTCAAGGTGAGCGATCCTGTTCCCCAACTCAGCAAACGGTGAGCAACCTGCCTACTTGTAGCTTTATGCGAAGGTGAATACTTCCCTGTGATACATAATCAATTCACAATCATAATCATATTATATATATATACATATCTATACATTTCATTACATCTCCAAGTTTCACTGAAATAACCGTCACAACATGTCACAACATTTGTCAAGCTGCCAAGCAGCTGTGCTCTTTCCCGGATTTCCGGCCTGGCGCCATGACCAGCTGGTTCCAGCGCACAAGGGATGCCTTGTTTTCCGTGAATGGCTTGACCATCAGCTGCCTGCCACTTGGAGAGCATGTGGGTTGCGGATGCCCTGCGTTGTAACCTGAACACATGGAAACTACGGAAACTAAACACAGCTTCATCAGAACAACCTGGAAAAATTGTTTGTGGTTTGGATCTGTTTGCATTTTTCATGGTTAGTTTGCCAACATCATATCCAATTTTTCTTAGACAGCGATTCTTTGGATTCCATTGCAATGCGCAATGTATTGAAATTAGCTTGAAAGGGATCAGGATAGTCAAATTTGGTTGATAGCTGGTGGAGAGCGGTATTTTCTGAGCTACGAACTAACAGTGCCATCCCTTTGCTTTAGGACCGTGTCCCCTTCTTTTGAATGCAATCACACGCACGCATGTAAGAGTCAGTGAAAGTGTATGAAGACATTGGTGAATAGTTTGCAGTGTCGCCAGAGTATTGCTTATGGGGAGTTCGCTCATAATCACAGGAGGTAGTCGTGCCTGAGCAACAGTTGCTTCAAAGGAAGCACGTGAACATCCAATAATAAGAGCTATTCAGGCTATTCAGAACAACATGTGAAACATATTGGAAAACATGGGGAAGACATTGGGAAACACACTTCAAGCACATTGAAAACCCTACTTGTATAGTGCATAGTATCATATAGTATCCTATAATTACTAGATATTACTAGTAGTTTCTTCTGGCATTTAAGGCAACACCATGCAACACCTATATTTCCACGCCAGGGCTTTTGGCTCGTGGCTCCTGTTGAGAGATTTGCTGAACGACTACTGGGCTGCCAAACGTTTGGCGCAGCGCAAGGCTTTGGAGGTCCATGGCCCAAAGTGACGACGGTGGAGAAAGTTGCCGGAGAAATATGGCCAAATGCAAAATGACAGGTACTGCCGCATCAAGTTTCACGATTGTATAAGGGTAGCAATTAATATAATAATGTATCTGTATATTATACTTCAGGATCTTCAGGAGGAACAAAGTTTTTGTTTCTTGAAAGCCTTACAAAACATCCATCTCGGTCAACTGCGGACGACATTTTCAAGCCCGTTTTGTGTGGCAGGTGTGGGACGGTCAATTATCATCCTCGTTTTAAATGCATAAAAATTTAAAGCTTTCGGAGGGTGGAAATGCGACCGGGGTAAGCTCCATGCTAGGATTCTACGGGGA
>Ga0126342_10001287_pt1 | contig 34494 bp, 26 predicted proteins | sample Cyp1metagenome_FD_92528 | JGI IMG/M metagenome (GOLD analysis project Ga0126342, IMG submission 92528) | Coral microbial communities from Lord Howe Island, Old Settlement Bay, Australia - Cyphastrea 1 metagenome | ecosystem: Host-associated > Invertebrates > Cnidaria > Coral ...
CACTACACTCCACTACACTCCACTACACTAAATTACACTACACTACATTACACTACACTACACTCCACTACATTACACTACACTACACTACACTTCACTACATTACACTACACTACACTCCACTACACTACAACTACAACTACAACTACAACTACACAACTACACTATACACTCCATTACGCTCCACTACACTACACTACACTACACTCCACTACACTACATTACACTACACTACACTCCACTACATTACACTACACTACACTACACTTCACTACATTACACTACACTACACTCCACTACACTACACTCCACTACACTAAATTACACTACACTACACTACATAACACTACACTACACTCCACTACACTACACTACATTACACTACACTACGCTACCTTCCACTACACTTCACTACATTACACTACACTACACTCCACTACACTACAACTACAACTACAACTACACAACTACACGACTACATTCCACTACACTCCACTACACTAAATTACACTACACTAAATTACACTACACTACACTACATTGCACCACACTACACTACATTCATGCCATTCCACTACACTCCACTACACCACACTACATTACACTACACTACATTACACTCAATGACACTGCACCACAGATAGGCAGATAGACAGCTAGACGGATGAAGGAGAGAGAGAGAGAGAGATAGATAGATGGATGGATAGATAGATAGATACACAGATAGATCGATAGAAAGATAGATAGATCGATAGGAAGATAGATAGATAGATAGATAGATAGATCGATAGATAGGTAGGTAGGTAGGTAGATAGTCAGAGAAAGAGAGAGAAATAGTGAGAGAGATCAATCACCTTTCGCTCCATCAGTGGCTTCGCTCTGCCATCCCTGACTCACAACAAACAGCCTCTCCTATAGGTTTCCTATTTTTGAAACTTCCGCCACCGCCTTGTGCGGTACTACTGCTATATGTTTATATGCCAACAAACAAACAATTCTGGGGGGTCCACTTTATGCTGAGCGTCGGTAATAGTCCGCTACCGGATCGAAGTCCGTCTCGAAGGTGTCACCAAAGACTTTGACGTAAAACCTGGAAGGGCTCCCGAACACAAGCGAAAGCATAGGAAAACCATAGGAAAACCATGGGAAAATGGTGCAAACCATAGGAAAACCATAGGGAAATCGTGATTTCAAAAGGAATTAAAACATTTTATAGCTGAGTTAGGATAGCTAGGTTGGTTTGAAACATAACCATCACCAGGGTTTGTGGGGAAACCAACAAATCGCAACTGGGCACGTGGTGAGGAATTTGAGCTAGGCTGAAGAATCATCATATCTTTGTGGGTACCATGACTTTCAAATTATTCATTAGGGGAAAAGGTGACAACATAGGATAGAACACAATTTTTCCGGATCAACGATCTAGGTCTTTGCGAAAATCACCCGCAAAAATGGATGCACAATGATTTTTTTGTCTGCCATGACCACGCCCAAGTTGATGCCCAACAGGACCGCTACAAGCAGCACATTGATATTGGATGATATTGACACCAAGACCCTCGAGTTACCTGTACGCAAATTGGTATTGTCCTCCCTAAAATGACTGGATTACATCACCACTTTTGCTGGTTAAAACCTACAAAGTGGCCGCCCCAGTTGTAAGTTGGCTTATAAACCCCATTACGTATAGTTTTATGTAGGCAATGTAGGGGATAAACCCTAGTTAACCAGGTAACCAAGTTGGCTATCAACATGTTTCTTGGTTAATTCACTTTACACAATTTTCCCATGTTTTTTCTATGGCTTTCACCATTTTCCAATGGTTTTCCTATGGTTTTGCAACAGATCTCCTTCAACCCCCATGAAGTAACCGCCGTTGTCAAGAAACGCAACAAACTCCTCGAAGTCAATGGACCCGCTGCCATCCTGCGACGCGATGAACACCGTAGAACCCCGTGCAACGTGTCCCAAGATATGTTGTTGGTTTATAGATATGGGCCCCACTAGTTATAAGCTGGTTTATAAACCCCATTATAGATATATCTACCATAAACCATACGTAGTTATTGAAGTTATTGGCACCAACTTAGATAACGAACTGGGGCACCACATTGTATAGATATGGGGCCCCCAGTCGAGCGTTGAGGCGTTGAGTTGCCTTAGAAAATTATGATTTATGGCTGTGAGTCGAAACCCTGGTACCTAGGTATCCACAAATAGCCGGTGAATGGATGTTGACGGCTCCAAATATGGTCATAATGGGTTTTGACCCATCCCTATAAAACTCTACACCAACACACATTTCAATGCTTTTGTTCATCTTTAAAAAGCCAAGATGAAAACCAACGTGTCTAATTTTATAATGTTATAAATATACCCACCATGGATCCAAATACTTCCTGAGACGATACGGCTAACCTAACCCCTTTGACCTTTCCCCAGCCACATTTCCGAAGCTACCGCTGGATCCATGGGGATAGGTAGCTAAAAGCTTGCAATATGAACCTATCTGTATAGGTCTATGGTTTATATTAGTTAGATAAACATAGATAAACCTATCGATCTATATTGATGTGTGTGATTTTGTATAGTGGCTTATTCACCAATAACATACAGTAAAACATAATGGGAAGATCATGGGATACAACTCAATAAATATCATGAGATGTTCCCTGTGGTAATTTAACATTGCTATTGTAAACAAACCATGTTGAAAGGAATATCAAAGGAATATCATAATATAATCTATCAATGGCCTTTTCCGCTATGCCAAATTAACAATACAGGCGATGTAAAAATACAAAAATGTGGGCGGTCATACGCTTGCAACATGTTATTACCATCCACTTCAAGGATTGCAGACTTACCCCATTTATAGCCATTGATGCGCCATTCGCACATTCTTAGCCATTCTTTAAGCATTGATATATCATTTATATATCATTTATATACCACTTATATGCATTTATATGCCATTTGCCAGCCATCTTTTAGCCATTTATATGCCATTCTGCCATTTATGCCATTGATTCGCCACTCATTGACCTTCCATCCGTCCTTGTCGGCGTTGCGCCACATGGACATCACCCGTTCCTGGGGCAAGTCCAGACCTGTGGGGATCTTCAGCAGATCCAAGATGATGTTCTTGAACTCGCTCTGAGCGAACGGAACGGAACGGCGACGTTGGTCAGTGAAAACGTGTCGTTGGTTGGGCGATTGAACATGGCTTTCTGATGGTGCGAAGTACACGAATTCTATGGGTATTTGATGGTTTGCGATGTATGGTGTATGTATAATATCTATATGTATATATACATTAAATATATATATATATATGTATATATATATATATACCAATCACCTCCTCTATGGGCAATTGACAATTGATGGTTTATGGACGTTTATGGTATGGTAGTACATATGTTTGATTCGGTTTAGACACCAACTCATAAGTTATGGGGCTCCACCACGAGGATCAGAAGGTATGTGCAGCACTAAAAAATAAAGCAATCCAGATGCAAATGAATCTCCAGCAAAAATCCGAGTGATATTACTGTATAGTCAATAAGCTACACACCAACTATGTAATGTTCTTTCATGTTCTTTCCATTCACATGTATTCGGTATAAATCTAGCGAGTTCCTTGGATGGTCGCGAAACTCAGCAGTGGAGCCCCATCGGGTTTTTGCACAAGAACCAGGGATATTACCTACTTTGTGGGATGAGGCACCAAGTATCCACCAAGAATATGTTTTTTCATGAACAATTATCATCAATTAGTGATATTCGATCCCTATTATACTATATGATTATATACAAAGTTTATTGTGTATCCATATCATATCCCCAGGGCGTGGATGTTTGTCGGTTTATAAACCATAAAAAAACACCTTGTAGCTGGGAGAGTGGGTTTTCTGAACCCCGCAATAAGCACTGATAAAACTCAATAATGGGAATATTTCATAATATTTCATGATATCTGGACAAATTATATTAATTCACTATATAATCTGAATTAAGGCCATTTGGGGATGATTCCCCTTACTAACCATGATTTCCAGTGAGGTCGTAGCGAGGTCGTTATAATTTACCCAGATGATATCATGAAATTTGGCAATTGGCCACAGTTTGCGAAAATCACCAGCTTTGGATACACCAGCTTTGGATAGGTAAATCATCTGTGGGCCATTTTCCCTATGTTGGGTTATCAAAAGGGGGTCGTTGTATCTACCCTGCCCAAGGCTTCTTAGATCTGGCCATGAATCCTCTCAAAGGTGGGGCTAAGTTGACACACACCTGGTGAACTGTTAGGTTTCCCGAGGGGCCCAGAATCAAACATGGTGAGCTAGTTGGTGGCGAACTACCCACGGATCGTAAGTAGGTTAGTTCACCCTAGTTATATTTGTGATAAGTAGAGTTAATCCACCTGTAACTATAGGGTGTATAATATATAACCTACTTGCGATCCGTGGGTAGTTCGCACCCAAGTAGGTGAAGTGTTGAATATGTTTCGATAGCTGGGCTTTTGAAACCAAGGTTAAACAGGCAGACACAACTACCGCTCCGGAGAACGAAATGATGATCACACTTTCTTCAGACATACCACGCCCACAGAATGTCTTCTGAAAACGGCCGGACTCTCAAAACATACTGTTCCTGTTGCTTAAATGTCATTCTGTTAGCAATAGGTGATTCTTTTCAACCAACAACACAACAAAAACTCTGCAGTTTTGGCCCTTTACCAGTTATAAGTTAATTCAAATCCCATTTACTGTAAGGAATCGTAAGCCCATTTAAAACCGTTTAGAACCATTTATAACTGGTAAAGGTCTTAGCCTTCATTAACTGTGGTTCTGAATGACGTAAACTGCAAAAACACCATGCTGATCATCTATTTCTATGGGCGTTTTTGGCTTCCATACTTAACAAGGCGAACTAGCCACGGATCATTTTTTGCGTAGGTTATATATCATGTATTATCATGTTATATTCCTAGTGATTTCAGTGGGATAAGTAGACTTAATCCACCTGACTAACCTACCGGGTGCCCCAACGAACTCGATGACGCCGTTGCTGTTGAGGTCGTATCCTTGGGGCCAAATCATCACGTGGCAGCCATGGTGACGACTGATCCCCAAGGATCAGGAAACCTACGAGGATCTAGTGCATAGTGAACTGGAGATTCAACCAAAAAAAACAGATGCTTGTTCAAACCTTTCGAGACCTGAACATATTCTATAAGAAAAACACTGTATACCTTCTCAAACGATGAGGCTGAAAAACATCCCCATCTGCGAAGCATGGTGCTGGAATATGAATCCCAACATTTGCCCCTGTCCAAAATCACCCAGTTTTGTAGGTAAATATACTATACGAACATCTGGGATCCTGGGATGAACATTTGGGATCATGATACTATAATATACTGACTTATACTGTAGGTAAATAATATACCCAGTACCATACATAGAGCATCTGGGATCATGAAGTCTGTGAGGGATGGGACTCGTGACATTGCTCCGACCACAAAACTTGGCGTACCGTAGAACTGGACGGGCGAACCATCACACTTTGGGTCAACCGAAACACTCCGTAGAGAATTCTAAGAATTCGGATATTGCAGGATATCATGACTATCCAGATTTAAATGTTGAATATCCAACACATCATCTCACATCATAATAACATCAACATAACATCATACAACTTCGTATAACATCATAATTCCAAGAAGCACCAATTCCAGTTATTCTTGCTATTTTCAGCTAAACAAAATGACAAAATAGAACACAGCTGCAGCAGGGTCACGGTCGAAGGCCTTCTTATAGCCTAGGCGGCCAAATGGATCAGGAGGTCAATGTGTTGGCACCCAATGTCACAAATGGTTTGGTTGACAAACGATAACAGTAATATGAACTGGTTGGTGGTTTCAACCCTCCTCAAAAAATGATGGACTTCGTCGTCAGTTGGGAAGGATGACATCCCGGAATATGACATGGAAAATTACCCGGTATGTTTGAAACCACCAACCAGTTAAGGTTGACATCGGATTCATCCTGGGATGTCATGAGGCTACCCGGCTACCCCTCAGTGACCATGACGACTCGTATGAAAATTTTAGTTTTTTGCTTCACAAAAATGGTGAAAATTGGGGATCCCTGACATTTTTAAGAAGCACCAGAAAAACATTAATTTATATATGTGATAGATTATATTCTACTGGGATTCCTGTTTTTTGGGTAGATCCAAACTGTGGCGAAAAATCCAGTCTCATCCCGAGATCCACCATGCTTTCGGAGTGTTGAATCTTGGGGGAAAGGGATTATACATTTAAGTGTATATTGGATATATTATAGATATATATATATATACATATATATATATATATTATATGTTATTTTGCATATATATAAATATAATAATCATATATAATCATAATATATGTATACATATATACATTTGTCAAGGCAGTGGTCAAATGATACAAACATGGTGGTTACGTGCGACAAATATTTCAATGTGTGACTTTATGCCTGTAAACAGGGCCTTTGACATTTCGATCCAGATCCTTTTATGTCCCAAAGGCATGAGGGTAAAACAAACCCAACTCACACTAACCGTCGAACATTAGGTAATACCCTCTGGTAAACTAACATAGCTATTGAACATGGCCATTTATAGGGAGTTTTCCCATTAAAAATGGTGATTATCCATAGCTATGTTAAATTACCAGAGGGTAAGCCCATGGGAAGGGTTGATGGTAAGTTCCAACTTCCGGAAAGATCATTTCTATAGTAATCTCCCCCTAAAGGTCGATATTTCCAAGGGCATCTTTGAGGAGTGAAGTACACGGCTGGGAAACGAAGAAACAATGTGGGTAGCCCAATGACTTGCTTTATACCTATATAATCCTCTATACATATTTCTGTACATGTAGGTGTGTGAGAAAACAGGGTATCCAGGGTATCCTAAATCCGTGGCTTTATCATATTTTTCGCTTTTAAAGATGGCCATTCGGGTGGTCTGCCTGATGGCTCTGCCTCCATCCTGCAAGACCGGTTCTTGGATAAAAAGATCCCCGAAATCACATCATTACCCAGTCTATAACCCATAACTAACCTTGAAACTCATCTTCACTTCCACCAATCTACTAAAAAATGGGAAGATATAATGAAGATATGGGTTTGAGAAAATATGAGCATTCGACTAGACACCACTAGATTCATTTTTAGCATTCCACTAGATTGATGTTGATATATTCAAATTGAAATCAATCCTACTAAAATTGATATCAGCTTTGCAGAGCAAGTTCCAGCTGCTATATACTTGGTAGTTTGCTGGATCTTCCTCCTTCCTGACAGTCAAACACGCCAAAAAAGTTCATTTGTACAAAATGGTGCCCCAAACATTAGCTTAGTTAGTTTTTAACTTAACTAAGATAACTATGGTTTACGGTAGAGATATGGTATCCATAGTTGCCGGGAGTTCTACATAAATCAACTTATAACTCGGGGGCATGGGACATGTGGAGTTTACCCGTACTTTTGTCCAAACAAGCTGGAAAGTATAGTATGCGGCAAGCCAGTCAATTTGAAGATCCCATCATATATTCTTATTAAATCCACCATTTTACAGTTCCCATATGCTGCATGCATGAAAAACATCTCCCATCGGTTATCTCGAAATTCACCACAAATCCATTTTTGGAGAATATGGCCATGGATCAAAACCCTCATACCCTTCACACCAAGATAGCTGGAATACAAAAACTTCATCACCCATGTGGAACATCATGGAGCTTTAACCCAAAAGTTGGTTACAAAAAAAACCTAATCGAACATCCTCGTTATGGTATGCTATCACCCATTATCACCCTAGTTGAATGCTTAAAACCTGGCTATAACCCTGGTGAAATTTCACCAATTTCACCAAGCACGGCACCAAGTGACGCTCGATGTTCAGGATGTTCATGCCATGTTTCCTCGCCACATCGCGTGTCTCGCGGGCGAATTTGTTGACGCATACGGCTTCAGAGAAGCTGAAGGCAGAGTACCTCCAATGATTGGCGAAAGGTGGGGTCTACAGTTCACAGGCGAAACCAAATGAGGAAGTTTTGGGATTTATAAGTGATACTATTGACTATAGTTAGGTGCAATGATATAGGTCATATTTGGTAGTACTAGGTGATATCAGGTGATATTCGGTAATTTATGATCAATTAACCAACTTAAAATTGAAATATCATGAAGGGTTAGGTCATGTTTAATTTTATGGTGGCACAATGGGTCACAAATTAAGATACGACTTTGCTATAGCGAATATTTAACCAGCAAAAATCAGAAATTAAGCAACACCAAATCACAAATTACTTGTAACTTGTCAAATGAGATTTATGGTATAGTTACAAGAACATTGTGATGGGCTTCTATTGGACAATGAAGTATATACAAATGTATATGTGTAATCCTTAAATCTCTACTGGCTGTTTGACATCACAAAAAATGAACATCCCTATGATATACATTACATATTTAATGTATGCTTCATGTGTTGTGATTGTTGTCCACACCAATATGCACCCATAATATGAATATATATGATTTGAATCATATACCGGCTGAATTTTAACAATGCACAACCCTGAAATGAAGACATTATTGGAGAGTCACCAGAGATAGTAGTCATCATTAGTGATGACTACTATGGTATCCAAGCCCGGCCGGGGGTACCGAGGGGTTCCCCGGCCCAGTCTCCAGGGCACCAGGTCACAAACTCCCAAATGTCGATATCACCTGCGTCACAGGATTTACCCTCTGGTAATTCAACGTAACTATTGAAAATGACCAGTAATAGTGGATTTTCCCATGAAAAATGGTGATTTTCAATAGCTATGTTAAATTACCAGAGGGTACACCCTGAGCCTGACTTGGAGTTGTTTGCTGGACATACCGTGGGAAGAAACAAACAACTCCCTGTTAATCGATACTCCAAAAACATTGCCGGAAACATGGGTAGGTTTCGCACTCCAAAATTTCTTCGGAAACATGTCAGGAACATCATGCTGGTGGCGATCCCAAAGGAATCGTCAGGTGCGGATCATGCCAAATGTTGGCTGAACCAGAAAAAAAACATAGAGTTGAAAAAAACACTATGTTTAAACAGTGTTGAACATATAGTAAAAAATCTACAGAAACCACTAACCACTAGCTCGCACAAATATGTGCATCTATAAGCTATATATATATATAAGCTATATGCATATTATGTACAAAGTGGCCCGCCTACAGTAGATAGATAAATTGGTGTAAATCACTCCAATAAAGGACTTTCGTTTAACTACGTTTAAATTACGTATAACATCAAACACCTCAAAAAACGAGAGTTCTTGGGGTCAACATAAACACACAATAATTTCGAGGTGTATAACCAGGTCATACCAGGTCTAAATGCCAGGGGTCTCAAAAGGTCCAAATAAAATGTCCCCTTCATGGCAATAAACCAACAAACCTAAGAAATCTAGTTTTAACCTAAGAAACATCTTGATTTATGGGACCTAGAAATTATACGAACATACTGTGGATGGTTGCGAAATCCTGCACCAGTTGATAGATGGTTTATTGCATCATTTATAGGCTTTCAATAAGTGGGCTTTTTGTAATCCTACTTGGGATTCTTTGAAAATGATGATAAGCAATGTGTGAACATCTATGTCCCTACTATAAATAATGGGATATTTACCACTTATCTACATTTTTCCAGGATTTCGCTGGCCCATCCACAGTATGGAACCCGCATGGGGTCCCACATTGGAACATCCCGTCGCCTGTGTAATTTCGATCTGCCGTGTGAAAGGCCGACTTCAGAAACTCCGGCGCCAGCTCCGACGCCTGAACGGCGGACACCAGAAAAAATGCCTGGGGAACCCGTGGGAAAATATGGAAAAACCCGGGAAATATATAGGGAACATGGACAATATATGGAAATTATAAGAAAAAAGGTAAAATATGGAAAACCAGGGGAAAAGAATCTTAACATATCTTAAGTAGTTAAGGGCCAGAACTGAAACTAATTGACGATATAGTAGGACATCATTTATAATCATCAATCAGTTAGCATCATAAATAACATGGACATATAGTGACATATATAACAGTGCCAATCTTAGATACCCTGCACAAACATTCAATGCTTAGCTGGTTCGTAGATAATCCCGTTGATACCAAAAGACTAGAGGATTAAACCAGCCATCTAAGATTGGCCCAGAATATAGGGAAAATATATGGAAGCTATAGGGAAAATATGGAAAACCAATTGCAACAAAAAAGCAACAAGCAGTATTTGGGCAACAAAATGAGGATTTTTATGATTGAACCAACAAAAATGATGAACTTTTAGTGAACTCAGCGATCCCCATGCAAACTGTCCTCCGGGGACTAGACGCTGCCGATAAATAAATTGAGGGGCATCGGCATTGACCCAAAATACTTAGGTGTTAGTTATCCGCTGATATCCCTATAAAATGACCCCAGCAGATTTCATAGCAGCTCAGTTTGATTCAGATTATTTTCTCATCACTTTGCTTGATTTCTTCGTTTTGTTCAGTTTTGTTCTACCTAACTGCCTTCTTGTCAGCGGCCCCTCGTTGCCTTCCAAGCAGATCCAAGCAAATGAAGAAAAAACTTGTCGGTTGAGGTCCGAGGCATGCAAGTGCAAAGCCATATCTCATGGTCATTCCTCCAAACAGGATATGGGTTGGCTCATCTTGCCCGAGTCTTCACATGGCATTGGGTCGGGCGCCCTTTTGGAGGGCACCTCCTTGAGACATGTTTGATCAAATGATCAATGGTTTCGGAGAATAACAACCTGGCACACAGCGGCCCAACAAAACCCTGAAGAAAGCAGCTGGAAGCCTATAAAAAGGAAATATAGCAGACCATTACCCCCTCTCATTCTATAGAGGATATGTTCATAGGGATAAGTGGTCATTAATATAACCATAGTATATAGTCGTAATCCGGGTTGGATCCCAACTAATGAGGTTCTTGCTATAGTTCTAAATCCCAGAGAAAAATCCCATGAAGGCCATAGTCAGCCCATGGGATAATCACACCGAAAAAAATGACTCCCCAAAAGGTTTTTGCTCCCCCAAAATCAACCAACAAATACCGGGAACGGCAAAGTGCCAACTCATTGAATAACAAAACATATAATTTGAAGAAAAAAACCCAAATTTGATATGAATCCATGCAGTTTGAACAAAGAACGTTGTGGTGACAATACAGTGAATTGAGCATCCAAAGCCAAATGTTGTCAACAAAAGTGTAGATTCACACCCTCTCAGATTCGACAATACCAAAAACACATGAAAAAAAACTATTGGGTGTATTTCAATGAATAGCATGATACAAACAACAAATAGCAGTATTCAGAATCATTAAGAACGCGTCCACCGTTTCCTCGGTACATCTCGGTACTATATTTGAAAAACATTGTATTTACAAGGTGGTACCCCCCCAGTTGTGTTACTTGGTTTCTGTTCATCCCGCTAACGAGCTCGATCTACCAAGCCCAATCCCGTGGCACAATTTCATTGAATCCCATGAACAATTCACCATGTTTGTCAAACATTGTGTGGAATTATTCATCCAATCACCTCTAAATCAACATTTCCCAACTTAATTTTACATACAGTAAATCACCTATAAATCACCTATAAATCAAGTATACATCCAATCAAATCTCATGAATTCAATTGAATTCACCACTTTTGCTGGTAAAAGACTCATCAAATCCACATCTTTGTGGCTGCCCCACCACTGCGATTGCCCAGGAGCATCTTGAACGCCAGTCACGTGGCAGAGTAATGACCTGAGGGCAAGATTTGCCAAAAAAAATGGGAACTTTCACAGATTTTTGCACATGTGATCTTGTCCATATAGGTTGATCAACAATTTTAGGCTAACTTTGGAATTCTGGTGGATTTTTTTTTAAAGATCTATAGTACTGCAAGGCACAACGCGAAAAATAAAGTAACCCCACGAAATCCAGAAGCCACCCCACCATTGGCAAATCACCATGGCACAACATGCCCGAAAGTTTAATCAAACTTTGTGATATCGGTCTAGAATCTCATCGTGCCTTTGCATTATGTCAAATATACGCTCTCAAAATCAGCATTTATTGATCAACCGGCCATTGGCACAACAGGTTAGACAATCAAATCCTTTGTGCTTATTCAGAAGGGGTTACATACACTAGCCTAGCGACCTTATATTACATTGCACTGTAAATTCCGACTGAAACATACTAAGCGTACACGCTAAATCTGCAGAAAATGGAAGCCTCAAATAGGGTATACCGCTGATCCAAATTGGTCAAATGTGGCTTGTGTTTGTGTCAGGATGTGGGGGAAAAAAAACCGAGACCTAAAACGAGACCTCTGGGAGACAAAACGAGACTACTCTCCTCTCCTCTCCTCTCCTCTCCTCTCCTCTCCTCTCCTCTCCTCTCCTCCCCTCTGCTGTAGATTCTCTACTTTACCCTAGTCTGCTTTACTCTACTCTTCTCTACCCACCTCTACTCTATTCTACTCTTCTTTGCTCTGCTCCTCTCGCCTCTCTCCTCTGATCTACCCTTCTCTACCCACTCTACTCTATTCTATTGAATGCCCGCAACACACAATTTTCTCTCCCAATAAAAGTCGTTTGAACAATGGAGTGAGGTACTGCGAGAATGGGACACGCTTCCTAGCCAAGACCATCGTGCCAATGTGTTTTGGGTCATAGACCTCAAGCCTTCAGGAAGGATGATGTATAACAAAACTTCCCGCGGATGTGAGGCATTACGGCGCGAACTTTGACCTTCAGGATGGAAAAAAAACATGCGGGAAACATCCTGCCATGGCACTTGACTACAAGCCACATCATCGCAGTAAGGGGTAATTTCAGTTCGAAGCCCTTTGCCCCATCTGTATAAAGCGTTCCTCCTTCTTGCGCCATTAAAAGGATTCAAATTATTTTGCGTTTAGCGATCTTTTTGTCTGATGATAGTGGGCAATCTACACAAACGACCCTGCAGGAATAAGGATTCCCCAAATGAATCCCAGTCCCAGTCCAAAGCATCGTGCCACTGTGATTTGCATCAAAAACTCAACATGCCCCAAAACATATATGACTAATCTGGGATGAGGTGTCTACACTTCTCATAGGCAAGACGGTTGCGAGACGACCTCTCGTAAAATGAGACGAGTAAGGTCTACTACCCAGCATCCTCCCTTCCCGAGTCTCCCTGCTCAAAATCCTTCATGTCCAGGTGTGCTTCAGTGATGTCCTGGCTGCGAGCTTTGCGGGATCCAGACTTTAGAGCAAACATATAAGATCTGGGGATGTTTATAGAAGTTACCATCTGGTTATTTAACATAGCCATGGAAAATCAATGAAAATCACCATTTTTAATAGGTAAACCATCTAGAAATGGACCATTTTCCATGGCTATGTTAAAGGTAACTATGATATTTTATATTAACATGATTTAACATGTAAGATCATATATCATTCGACCTGTTCAAAGTTGAATATCCTTAAATCACATGTAGAGATCTGGAGCAGAATCTGGTGGGATAAAATGATAAAACGATAAGGTTCACATGGAGATCACAGGTGCAGGAAAGTTCCATCAAAGCCGCCGGGGCAGGCTTGCCATCTGTTGAACTGATCAGATGGTGAACCGTAACAAACCATGGCTGGACAATTCCCAACTTAGTTCGGTGATTTTCCCATTAAACCCTTCACTTAGTGCCAAGGAGTGCCTTAATAGTTGGCCGTAAGTCATTCCAACAATGTTCAAGTCACGGACCTTTAGTAAACTAACATGGGGATATCTGAAGTCATGGCACTTTCAAATTGCTGGGAACTGGCTAGGTCTTGAATTGGCACATCTTCGGAGATCAACTGGGCAGATTTGATGGCTCCAAGTGAGCTACATGCTCTGCGTGCTTCGCCTGCTCTTCGTCAGGGACTACAGCATGTTCACCGGATGTCTGCTAACGGACCCAAAAACAACACATCCGAGGACATTGTAGTAGTAGTAGTAGTAGTAGTAGTAGTAGTAGGAGTAGTAGGAGTAGTAGTAGTAGTAGTAGCAGCAGTAGTAGTAGTAGTAAAACCGTCCGAGCATGCATGAAAACAGACGAGTTTCGGCCTTTTTGTGGCTAGAGCGGAACGAAGTACATTTGCGGAGACAGCAAACTTCAACTTGCCCCTTTCGACGCTGAAGTCGACCATGGCCAATCTAATGTCCAGAACAGAACATAACGCCCCAAAGAGTCGAGTGCAGAGACGTGCTGCACGAAAATGTGAAGAAACAAAGTTGGGGTCTGCGTTTACTTAACAAAAATAGGAAGGAATTCGACAGAAGATGAAACACATTGATCTCTATAATTTCCAGTTGCACATATATTTTTCCCCTGGTGCTTAGTACGTGTTTCTATCTACCTATTTATCTACCCATCTATCTAATCTAATCTAACGTCATTGAACCATTTCTAATCCATCCATCTATCTATTTATCTATGTTTTCTATTTATCTATCTATCTATCTATTTATCAATCTATCTATCTATCTATCGATCTATCTATCGATCTATCTATTTATCTATCTATCTATTCCAACCAAACCTAAACTCGTCAATTCAAACTTAATCAATCAATCCATCCATCCATCCATCCATCCATCCATCCATCTAATTATACTTATGTCTATTTACATCTATCTATGTCTATCTATTTCTGACTATCTATGTCTATCTATGCCTATCTATGTCTATCGATTTATCTATATATATATTATCTAGCTGTTATATCTCTATATTATATATATAACTATCTATCTGTTTCTGTATATATGTATCTAGTTCTATCTCTATATATATATACCTCAATCTATCTCAATCTATATCGATCTATCTCTATCCATCTCTATTTATCTCTATCTATATCTATCTATATCTATCCATATCTATCTATCTCTATCCATATCTATTCATCTCTATCTATATCTATCCATATCTATCTAGATCTATCTATATCTATCTCGATCTATCTATATCTATCTATATCTATCTATATCTATCTATATCTATCTGTATCTATCTGTATCTATCTATATCTATCTATATCTATCCATATCTATCTATATCTATCTATCTATCTATCTATCTATCTGTATATCTCTATCTATCGATCTATCGATCTATCGATCTATCGATCTATCTATCTATATCTATCGATCTATCGATCTATCTATCTATCTATGTATCTCTATCTATATCTATCTATATCTGTCTAAATCTACAGTATCTATATCTGTCTATGTCTATCTAAATCTACCTATATATATCTATATAATTTATCTAATATATCTCTCTAGCTGTATCTATCTATACCTATCTATATCTATCTATCTATCTATCTATTTATCTATCTATCTATCTACCTATCTATCTATGTGACTATTAATACTATATATATACACATTGTGTTAATACGTTACGAAGGGTATACCTATATTGTAAAGCAGTAACCTATTTAGCGAATGTGCACAGCATCCTACTGACAGTAGCTGGTTCCATCAGTGACATCGCCAATCATTTTTGCGGATTGAATTCATTTGTTTTGTTGCTTCTATCCCAATTTTATGGGCAACTCACATATGTATGGATCAATTCCCCCTTTCTTATGGCTAAAATCATTATTGTTCTTGGTTCAAACCACCATTTTTCTGGGAAAATCCGCCATTTCAATCCATCGCGCGCGCATTCCGCGTTGCGCGGAAGCCGCGCGATCCGCGAAAAAAGCGTCGCGAGGGTCGTCCTCGGAGTCGCTGCGCACGAAGCGGCCGAAGATGCCGCAAGCCTGGATACAACTGGGGTTTATTTCCCTCTGGTAAACAAACATAGCTATTGAAAATTGCCATTTATAGTGAGTTGTCCAATAAAAAATGGTGATTTTCCATAGTTATGTTAGTTTACTAGAGGGTATATATGGAAACCTCCATATATGCGGATTACAACTTAACTGGGATTTATACTAGTGATCAAAAAATGGGATATAAGTTGTATATATATGGAATAGAATATCAGACTGGAATAGTGTAATGAAATACAATGAAATACTATACTGGAATAGTGATTTGCTGGGTGTTGGTGTTGCCGCTGATAGACTTCCATTTAGTTGATATGTTCAATTTCCCACTAGTTTTGAGATTCTTGTGTTGCTGTGAAGTGGTTTTAAGAATTGACTATTCTGCCGGAATCGCAGATTATGCATGTTTCCTCTCTGGACAAGTGCTAAATCGCTGGCATATTGATAGTGTCAACTCATGATGAACAAAGCACCAGTCCTCCAAGATGGGGAGGCTACAATGTACGATCGGATTTTTCATTTATTCAACTTTTGGGAACCTCCCCAGCAATGGCAAACTGGAGCCAAACATCGATCCTGGGCATTTGTGGATATCCGGTTAACCCCGGCAAACCAATGACAGAAAGCCGCAATAGGGCAGCTTAAACAAATCATAGGAACGAAATAGCGTGTGAAGGTTTCAACAAATTGGGACTCCACAGGATTGGAACATGAAGTAGGGGGAGGGAGCTTAAGAGTCATCAAGCCAAAAAAATAAATTCTGTGAACGGGGGGACTTTTTCTGCCAACGCCCGAACCCAGAAAAGCAAACTGATAGTATTTCTAGTGTCTTTTGTGCTACAACTGTACAGTACTTCTTTGAACAAAGTACCATCCATAGTTGGCTCAATACTGGCACCCAGACCCAATGTAAGCAAACACCTACTGAGAAGCTACTTGACACTCAACATCATGACCATTCCCTCAGACTGTACGTCCATTAAGATACGTTGTTAGTTCACAGGATATGTTGAAGGGAAGCTTTACAGGAAACCCATTTTTTGTTGATAAAACCCATGGTTTCCTGTGTTTTACCCTCTGGTAAATTAACATAGCTATTTAAAATTGCCAGAGGGTAACCCAAAGACCAATCCAGAGTGAAGAGATTGGCGGTTTCAACAAGATGGACAGATCCACCATGAAAGTCATGTCACGGAGAAGCCATGGGAGAACCACAGCTTTTTGTAAATATACCAAATTCATGTGAAAAAACATTAGTAAAACCCATCAAAAAATAATGTTAAAATCCACTAAAACAAACATAACATGTCAGAAAATGACCCTTAATCCATTACAATAATGATAGATAGGTACATGGGCTAAAACCATGGGTTAAAATAATGTTCAAATCCATTGAAACCCCTACTGAAGCCACCGGCGAACCGAGTCGTGGCCTCCTTGAGATCGGACAAGGGCACAGAGGTCGCCGCCTCAGTGATCTTTAAACAACAAAAAAGAATATTGGGTACTATATGCTTCTATAATTGTCTATTGTTACCTAGAATTTCCTTATTTCACCTATAAATTTACCGAATCTTACCTATAATTTTGCCTAATCTTACCTATAAGTTCACCGAATTTCACCTCTAAGTACCATCAATTACCTAAGTTTACCTATAAATACATACATACTAAAATATACTAAAATTACTGTAAAATGGAGATCTATGTGATTTATAGATGATTAGGTAGTTACCTATAATTACCAGTTGATTAAACAATAGGTACTAACTAATTACAGAATGATAAATCTATATGCGCTGTATCTGTTGATTGTATCCAATGGTGCCCCCAACCGTTAGTTAACTAAAGGTATTTAACATGATTTAACAATCAACAAAGGGGGATTCACTGACTTAAATGGAGACTTCTGTTGGTTTATGTTGATTCGTGATGGCACGGATACCAATAACTCGAATTCCACTATGCTTCGAACATGGGATACTTTTAGAACATGGGATATGTCGAAGTACTATGGGGTCAGGGGTCGGCATAAGCCAACAACTGAAAGGACCACCTGTAGGTTTTTCACCAGCGAAAATGGTGATGTAAATGGTGACTGGTTGGTGGTTTCAACCCCTCTGAAAAACAATAGTCAGTTGGGCTGATTATTCCCAATATATCGAAAAATAAGTGATTTATTAGATTTATAAGTGCTTTATTTTGGGACAAATCTAATTCATAGCTACAATGCTACAAGAAGCATAAATAATAGGTATTCAACAAAAACCTCCCCCTAATTAACGGTTCTACCATGTTCGAACCTGAATGGGTTAGCCAATTTTTAGTAGAAAAATCATCTTCCAGCCCCAACTCATGACAAGGTCTATGTCATTTTAATGTAATCGACAAGGTTATATCGATCTATGGGATATAAAGGATGTTGGCCAACTTGCTTTTCATAATAAAATGATGATCAACCATTTTTTGGGGCCCCCGAACAATAGGTAAATTGTTTTACTTGCCTAGATTGTGGTGGACAGAAGTATAGTTGGATGGGTCTCTAAACATCTATAAACCAACCTATACTATAGCTGGGTGGCGACACCTTGTCGGAATACACATGGACATAATCTAATTTAAGACTTGGATAGGTTTTTCTTAAAAACAATGATGCAACAGAAAGGGATCATGTTCCAGGATTGCTTACAGTTGAAACCCTTGCTCTACCCACCAACTACAGAGTTTTCCTGTGAAGTTTCCGTTCAAACAATTCTGGAAAGGTACGAAAGTATGGAGAACATGACCGTCAAAATCAAGCCACCAAGTTCAAGTTTAGGGGTGTCCTTTGAATCTTCATGAACTTCACGAGTCAGTGTTTGTGGGTGGAGGCGATATATGGCATTGTATAACATCAAACCAATCCAATCAGTAAAAAGGGTGAGTACTTCTTCCTACATTGTGGGCCCCCTCAGCTTTAAGTTGCCATTACTAACCTCGTTATTATAAGTATCATAAACCATACTGATTGGAGTTACTTGCACCAACTTAGCTATCGTAAACGGGGGCCCGATTTTGATCGATTTTGTAACCCCCCAAGCCTACATGGCACCCCCACCACATTCCATCAAGGTGTCGGATGCTTCTTGCTGACTGACCCAGGACTAAATTGGGAAACGCAGGACGAAAGGATCAGAAGTACCCCAGTAAACTAACATGGCTATGGAAAATGGACCATGTGTAGTTTATTTACCTATGAAACATGGTGATTTTGCATAGCAAACTGCTAGAAACTACCCAGAGCGTATCAATTGGGGGTCCAAGTACCAACAAATTTGTTCTTGGTTCATAGCCTTTTTTTGCTGGTGCACCATCCAGTCGACGTCGAATTTTCGCTGAATCACCCAGGATGTATACAAATTAATGATCAGGGATAAAATAAGATTCTAGCCACCAATCCTAACTTCAGTTCCTACGTAACCATCCTACCATCAATTCTACAATGTGGAGCTCCCCAGTGCTAATGCCATCCAAACCACAGCACAGTTCAACCACATTGTGAAAAGTGGCGTCACCAAAGTGACCAAGGACTGTGGAAGACACCAGTAAGTCAAGCAACACAAGCGGACCATCAATCGCAGAGACAATAAAGTTCAGCAAGGAAAAGTGAAGTCCATCACCCGACACAGGAACCATGAGGGGTCCACCAGAAGCTTCCAACCACGCAAAGAAGTCAGGACAACACGGCTTCCCACCATCTCATCTACAGCCGCTTTGGAAGCCCGTATGGAACAAGTAGTCCCACAGGTCAATGATTCTTGAAAATACGCCATGGAAAGGTCAAACGGCCCTTGGTCGAACAAGCTAACCTCTGGAAAGTTGGGTCAAAATTTGTTATTGCAGCTATAAACCAACTTAGGTAATATTTTTGGGCACTACCTTTCAACATAATCGCAAAAAACCATCCCACCACTTGGACGTGGGGGCCCACGGATTGGAGTCATGGTTTATAATCCATATACTAATATACAACCCATATAATCCCATAATATAAGTGGGGATATTCATGGATATTCCATATTTAATCAGGGGTATACCACATCTTTTAAGTGCGATCGATGCAAACCCAAAGCAGCCCAGCCCCAACGACCATGCCACGTGCAGCGCCGCAAGGGGGAACTCCGTCTGCGCTTTTTGGGAGGAGCGACGGTGGAAACCGGTCGATCCTTGGAAGTCCTGGCAGAGAGGAGGGCCGCTGGGGGATGCTTCGTCATTCATGTAATGTTAGTAAATCATCCATATGATTTATAGCACCCATAAAAATGGCAAAAAAATGTAAATTTGGGAATGGTTTACGATCGCTTTCCTAACATCATGTGATTTGTGATAAGTAAGTTTGTTGATAACTGGGTTTACTATGGTATATTTTTTCCTGAACTCATGTTCAAAGCCTTACAAAGGATTGAAGTCCTTATTTCGTATTCACTGTCGATATTCCCTAAAGAAACAAATGTCCGCAAACATAATGATGGAAGGATGGACGGATGGATCGATCGATCGATAGATGGTAGATAGATACATAGATACATAGGAACATAGAAACATAGAAACATAGATACATAGATAGAAACATAGATAGATAGATATAGAGACAGATAAACAGATAAAGAAAGAGATAGAGAGAGAGATGGAGATAGAAATAGAGATAGAGATGGAGATAGAGATAGGTAGATAGATAGATAGACAGATAGATAGATAGATAGACAGATAGATAGATAGATAGACAGGTAGATAGATAGATAGATAGGTAGATAGATAGATAGATCGATAGATAGATAGATAGAGATAGAAAGATAGATCAGATAAATTATATAGATAGATATAGGTAGATTTAGATAGACATAGAGAAATATAGATACTGTAGATTTAGACAGATATAGATAGATATAGATAGAGATAGATAGATAGATAGATAGAAAGATTGATAAATAGATAGATAGATAGATATAGATAGATATAGATAGATATAGATAGATATAGATAGATATAGACAGATAGAAAGATAGAAAGATAGAAAGATAGAAAGATAGAAAGATAGACAGATTTAGAATCAGATAGAAAGATACAGATAGACAAATACAGATAGATATAGTTATACGAAGATATAGAGGATGCAAATAGGTGAATAGATAGATATAGATAGGTACGTAGACAGATAGATAGATATAGAAATAGATTTAGATATAGGTAGATTTAGATAGAAGTAGATGGATATAGATAGATCAAGATATAGAGAGATATAGATAGGTATAGAAAGACATAAGTAGATATAGGCAGAAAAAGAAAGATAAAAATAGGTAGATATAGATAATCAAAAAAGAGATAAATAGATGGATATATAGATAGAAAGAGATAGAAAAAGATAGAAAGAGCTAGATAAATATAGATAGATATAGATAGATATAGATGGGTATGGAAAGATAGATATAGATAGGTATACATATAGATAGATATAGATAGAGATAGATATAGAAGATGCAAAAAGGTGGACAGCTAGAAATAGATAGATAGATAGTTAGGTAGAAAGATAGATAGAAAGATAGAAAGGTAGAGGTAGATATAGACAGATACAGATAGGTATACATAGATAAAAATACTTTTAGATAGATATAGATAGGTCTAGGTATAGATAGAAACAGAAAGATAGGTAGATAGAAAGAAAGATAAATAGATAGATAGATAGATAGGTAGATCGATAGGATAAGGGAAGATAAAATAAGATAAGATCAGATTTAACTATATAGATTAAAAAAAACAATGGACATATATATATATATGGAACAAAACATAGATAGATAGACAAACACATAGATAGATAGTTAGATAGATAGATAGATAAGTCGATAGTTAGATAGATATAAAGATAGTTAGATAGATAGATAGATAGATAGGTAGATAGATAGATAGATAGATAGACAGACAGACAGATAGATAGATAGATAGATATATGGATAGATAGATAGATAGATAGATAGATAGATAGATAGATAGACAGATAGATAGATAGATAGATAGGTAAATAGATAGATAGATCGATCGATAGATAGATCGATAGGTAGATAAATAGAAATATAGATAAATAGATAAACAGGCAGATGAGTGGATTTAGGGCTGGTTTATCTTCCAATTTCCAATACGACGGGTATATCATGGTATGCCAATCCTCATTGATAGGGAGATGACTATCCCCCAATGGGGTGAAGCTGTTTCGCAGCACATCATCCCTTCCCGAAGGGGGTAAGGTGTGTCAGAAAAGAATGGGTGAACCGATCCAACTTTTGACAAACAAAAGCAACTGGGCAAGAACCCAGATTGTAAGCGTAAGTCCCCAGTTCATGGGTTATCCCGCAAATATGTTGGTTAAACTATGGTTACTAATCAATGAACATTTCGGGGGTGTTCCACCAACGGGAGAGACCCAAGAATTGTGTTTATATGGTTTTGATTGAGTTGGCTATGCGTTGCCGGTTGTTACCTATCTTTCTAACCCTTTCTTGTTGGTCAAGTATCTGATTGGGAGTTTCCATAGGGGGTTCACTGATCAATCCTGATATGAAACAAATGTTACGTAGCTATTGAAAATGGCCATTTGTAGTTGATTTACCCACGGAAAAAGCTGATGTTCAACAGCTATGTTAGTTTACCAGAGGGTAAATCACCATCAACCACCACTAAATCACCATTCATCACCATTAAATCACCATTAATCACCATTAAATCACCAAGATATCCCAAGATATCCCACTACAAAAAACGTTGGTTCATGGAAGTGGGGGCGTGTTGATGGTCATCTCCGTTACACCATGGATGGCAGGATTGGAAGATGAACCGCTTCCCACAGTTCATTGGGGAATTCAGGATCGATCATGGCCAATCTTAGATACCCTGCAACAAAAATAAATTCTTAGCCGGTTGGTAGATAACTTTTATGCCAAAAGACTAAAGGACTAGTTTCTACCCATCTAAGATTTGCCTAGCAATTTGGAATAATTGAGCCAACATTTCAAGGTCGGCATTGGCTCAAAAAATCAGGGCTGCAATTCTCGATAATTTTCTGGTTATACCAGTGTTGATGGAGTTATGTTACTTGGTTTCCCCTATGTTTTAACCGTTGGAAATTAGTTGGTGATTTCATGACTCTTAGTTGGTTATGTTAGTTGGTTATGACTCTTAATTAATCATTTGATAGTGATTTCATGTGATTTCCTATCGTTGCAATCAGACCACAGAGTCTCAAAGGTGACAGGCGTACAGTGCTGTACTTTTTTGGCCATTCCAGCCCTCACGGCAGCGCTGCCGATGGAGTCGCGTTGCCGCTCCTTTAGTTTGATGCGGACATCATAATGAGTAGCCGCGCCAGCGCTCTATACCGAAAATGGCCAAGTACTGTGTTGGCAGACCGTGCTGTACTTCTATGCACTTCTAAGATCTCCTAAGCGTTCGCAAGCAAAGCGTCGAAGTTCTCCATGGTGTGCATAGTGATTTGTGATGTGATTTGCAGACTTCGAACATCGCCAGCTGCAGAAAGACAGTGAGTCAGCCCGACGGCTCGCCCACTTGCCATCTTTCCGCCTGGCACCTTGCGAGCCGCTTGCAGCGTGTGGAACGGCACCTTTGTGCCCTCCATTCTTGCAACAGCTGCAAAGCAGAGGGCATAGCAATTTCGGAGAAAACAAAAAGAATCTAAGAGGTGGTGCCCCCTGGGTTATCAATTGGTTTTGACACCCACTGTGAACTATAGATATAATTACCTACCCTACCTATCGTTTATGTTGGATTTAAGCCAACAGAGTTCAACTTTGGGCACCACCTTGATACCTTGTATGGATGTGTTAAGACCCTTCCAAGGAGCACCATTACTCAACCAACGTTTTCGACGATGGATCCCTATTTATATAATGTATGAAACACCCCGTACCATCTTTTAAAAAGGGATGGGTAAATAGGGATCCAAAGTAGGGATTGTCACGTATAGGCCATTCATATTCCTATACTGAAACCACCATTTTCCATCATTTTCCCATATGTTCCCATCGTTTTCCATATATTTTCCGATATTTTCCCACAAAGAGAACATGAAAAAAACAATCCCATCGGCCGCCACTAGCGCCCCAAGGCGGCGTGGCATGGCGGGCCTCTTCATCTCCAAGGTCAGAGCCGCCGTCCTCCAGGGTGATGCCCCAGAAAGCCTAGCTGAACAAAACGCTGGCGATTTTTGTCGGCGTGTTTTGGGGGGGTTCTACCCATCTGAGATTGGCTTAGAAAATAAGGAAAACTATAGGGAAACGATAGGGAAAATATGGGAAACAATTGGGGGGTTGCAGCTGAGTTTTGTGGTGGTTGATGTGTATATATATATATGTATAGTCATATAGTGGTGAAATAATGGTTAAATGATTTGGTACCGGTTGATGTTATTTCGTCCCCTTTGATAATGCTAACGATTGATAATGAGAATGGGTTGCAGTTGAGTTTCATAGTGGTTACCAATGGCTAATATACGGGAATCATGGCTGATCATGATTGATCATATGTGGCCTATATCTAAATAAATATATATATATATATACACACACACTAATGTGTATATATAATTATATATGCATATACACTACTATGTAAATATATATATAATTATTGATGTATATAGATATATACTATAGATATAGTACTACATAATATGTAATAATGATTAATTAATATATCTATATATTCGTATATGGTGGCTGGTCAAAATGTCTTTTCCCAGAAGTGTGCAAAAGTCGTGAATAGCTGGGGGCCCCTACATAACTTTACTTCTGCGTCATGTATCTTGATATGTCTTCTAAATCACAGGGAATCAAGGGGAAGAGAATCATTGTTGCATTTCGTTGCGAACGTCGCTAGAGCGCGGCACTTTCAACCACTCTCGGATGAGGAGGATGGCGTGCTACTGTCTGATTCTTGTGCCATGTCCTGCAGATATCGCCTTCGGTATGTGCTTCTGGCACGTTTTACTTTAAAGCACGCCCTACTCTTTGGTACTTCCCAAAATCTTTGGTACTTCCATTTGACGTCAACCCCGCCCATGTTTCGATCCTAAAGAAGTGCCACAACAAATGTTTAACTTCTGGGCCAGGGCTGGTATTGCCACATGTTCGCTAGCGCGGATCTAGCGCGGCGCTAGCGCCAGGCTAGCGCGGATGACTGCACTACTTTTGGAAATATGTTTAACAAGTACTGGGGTTCTCACAAAAATGCAGTGGCTGAACTTTGCGAAACTCAACACGTCCATACCAATGCAAAGCATTCCGGTCCTTGGTGGCAAACAACAAACTGTCACATCATCTCAATACCATGCCAATTCCACACAATACTATATAACCCATAGGATCCATGTATGCTATATATGGTAACATTTACCATCAATATACCCCCAATGTATCCCAATGTTAGCATATATACCATACATAGATCCTATGGGTAATACAATCTAAGAGGAAGAAACTTCCTTCCAATGCCAAGCCAAATGTAGAAGTGAACTACTTCCTGGGAGTGTTGAAACCAAAAAATGCTCGCGCACTGCTAACACGAACCTAGCGCCAAGCTGCAGAAATGCAATGTTTTGTTGGGGGCCCGCTGCATAATGAAGACTAAAAACCTATTGCCTGAAATTAATTTCGCAACTTGATTCACTTTTCCTTAGTAGGGATTTTTGCCCGGATCCCATATAAATATATATATAGATATATATTGTATATACTGGTTGGTGGTTTCAACCATCTTGAAAAATATGAGTTCGTCAATGGGAAGGATGACATCCCATATGAAATGGAAAATAAAAGCCATGTTCCAAACCACCAACCAGATGATATTTATCCCAACCAGTTGATATATATATATATATAAAAATATAGGACAGTAAGTAGCATGAAATGAATTGATACACCGTGCGTTCCGCATCGCACTGAACACATTTCGGCCTTCGAGTTGGCAGTTGGCAGTGTTTTTTTGTCCAAGAATGAGTTGATGATTGGTTAATCATGGTTAATAATGGTTGATAATGGTTAATTAATGGTTAATTAGCTGTGAAGCATTATGTTACATGTCATCTATGGTGTATATAATTATATATGTTGTGAAATGTTACTTAAATATATGTTATCAACTATATCAGATTGGTGGTTGACCAACCCCCTTAAAAATATGACTTCGTCAGTTGGGATGATGACATTCCCAACTGAATTGGAAAAATAAAATTCATGTTCCAAAGCACCAACCAGTTAATAATGGTTAATGGTTAATTGTGTCATTACAGAAATGTTGATTACCATAATGTGTGGCATTTAAAGAACCATACCCTCTGGTAATTGAACAGTTCGCTATTGAAGCCAATGGCCCATTTAGAGATGATTTAAGGAACCAAGAAATGGTGTTTTTCCACAGTTATTGTTAGTTTACCAGAGGGCAGTCACCCATGAAATGTCCAAAATTAGGCGATTTTTTCTAGTATACTCCTATTTCGGATGATATCTGGTAAATCGACCGGTTGACTACTTTGCTTCTCGTACAATTTCCATCTATTTCCCTAATAATCCCTAACCGTGGCATTCCCAATGTCCACAAACGTCTGGTGTGCGCAAGGCTACGGCTCTTCCTGTATCCGTCGCCGCTCGTAAGGCGCGTGAGTATATCCCCCATGTCGATCAACAAGTTTCACCCATATCTAGGTAGAGCTGTCTGTCTGTCTATCTATCCATCTATCTATCCATCTATCTGTCTATCTATCTATCGATCTATCTATCTATCGATCTATCTATCTATCAACCTATCAATCTGTCAATCGATCTATCTTTCTATCTGTCTACCTATCTATCTATCTATCCATCTATCTATCTATCTATGTATCTATCTATGCATGTATCTATCTATGCATCTATCTATCTATCTATCTATCTATCTATATATCTATCTATCTATCTATCCATCTATCTATCTATCCATCTATCTATCTATGCATCTATCTATCTATCCATCTATCTATCTATCCATCTATCCACCTATCTATCTATCTATCTATCTATCCATCTATCCATCTATCCATCTATCCATCTATCCATCTATCCATCTATCCATCTATCTATCTATCTACCTATCTATCTAATAAATATAAGCTATATATAATCTATGGTCTCTCTAATCTCTTAATGTATATACATCTAATCTGTAAAATCTATCTTATATATATATTTATAATATATAATCTATCTAATCTATCTAATCTATCTAATCTATCTATACCCCAAGCAAGTCTCCCCACACATCCCTCCCATTCCCAATTGATATATCAGTAGAATATCTCCCTGACACAACTCCATAAAACCTTCATGTGAACCATCCTGGAAATACCCGCTTATCTTTTTGGGAATAAACAGTGGTAATTCAACATCACCCAACGGCGATAGAATCTCCAACGACGAGTGAAACTGATATTCAAAATCCTGAAAACAGGGCATTTACCAAACCCTGTTACACGGTGAGGCTCCCCCGGTGACATGCACAGGTTTATAAACTCGCCCCATGAATAGCACATAAATATATCATAATAGATCCTCCATAACCATAGTTAAACTTAGCCTACATAAATCACCTGTAAATCACCAATATGGGTTTGTCTGAAGACAGGGTATCCCTAATTCCTCTGGTCAATCATCATTTTCCCTATAGAAAATGACCTTATTTTCTGGATATATACCCCATTAATTCAAACAGACCCGTATATTCCTTGGGTTTCGAACAGTTCTCTGTTGCTGTAAACATGGCCAATCTTAGATTTACCCTGCACAAAAAAATAAATTCTTAGCTGGTTAGTAATCCCCTTGATACCAAAAGACTATATAAAGGATTAGCTTTTACCCATCTAAGATTGGCCTAGAATATAGGGAAAACTATAGGAGGGAAAATATAGGGAACATATATGGGGAACAATTGACTTACTTGTGCTAAACGTAGGGAACGAGGGAATGATCCACAATAGCTATCAAGAACTATCAATAATGATCCCAGCAACCCCCATTCCCATCCATTCCCTACTAAGCACCAGTAAGTTAAAAAGTACAGCAACAAACTCGTCCCAAGGAGCTGCCGCGGCTGCCCGCGACACCGTCTGCCCCTTGGAGGAAGGACGCCAGTTGGGCGGCAGCGGTCCGATGCTGTCTGCGGACGGCGAAAAGGTGGGAAATTGGAGCCAGAACTCTAGGACGTTTGACATCTTTTAACAATTGAAGCAGTAGACTTTGGATTGTTTGAAGGTTTTGGACCAGCAGAAATGGTGATCTTAAGAAGAGTGGGATCTACGCAAGACACATTTGAATGCTTTGAACTAATGCTAATGGTAAGGATTTAACATGATTTAACCAACATGGGAAGTGCAGCTAGTGCTGATCCAATTGAAGTTAGTACAATGTGTGGCACCTCCAGGAGAAGTAGCTTTAGTGTTGTTTATTGCAGATAGTATAAATCCATAGTTGCCCTCTGGTAAACATACAAAAAACAATGGAAAATCACCTTTTTAATTATTAATGGGTAAATCCACTATAAATCACCATTTTCAATAGCTATGTTAGTCATTGCCAGAGGGTAGATGGGTGAACATGAACCAACCACCATTTCACTGGGTGTGCGTTTTCATTTGCAGATGGATGTGAATGGAAAAATGGAGTTCGACAGCCCAAGCCTTGACCAATGTGGACAAAAAAGGCCCCGATTGATGTGAACCTTGTTTTAAAAGAACATCACTTCCCAATAACTATAAAGTCTATAATCTACCATAAATTAACCATAGTGAAATTGAAGATAAAATTATCTTAACTTATCTATATGATTATCCTTTGACGTGCAGCCTTTTCTTTGTAGCGACCCGGGTCCCCAAAAGACCAGGCCCACGACTTGGTCCATGTGGCGACCCATTGTCCATAGATAGCCCGAGCATGAGGACGTTTGGGCAAAATTTACGAATTACCCTCTGGTGATTTCACATATAGCATCATATGCTATAGCCTAGCTATGGTAAATGGTCCACTTTCTGATGATGTTTGATGATTTACCGATTAAACATGGTGACTTTCCACATTCAGCGGCATCGCGGCATCAGTTGGAGGGTGACTTGACTAACAAGCACTGGTAGAGTGGAGACATATCCTGGACAAAAACACAATCATAAAAATTGTCAACAATGCTTCAAAGATCATACATATATATATATATCTATATGTTTGGTATTGTTTGGTTAAGGCGCGAATACGAGTATTCAGTCAGAGTTTTCTTGGGAACAATTTATCCCTCCCAAGAAAACAATGGAATCCCCCAACAGAAGCGAACATGTCACCAAAACGTTGCATTCAATCAAGAGACAGGATTCAATCAATGTAAAGGATATCAACATGGGAAAACAAGATCGAAGATATAGTGTCATTTGGTTTCTTTATGTTTGATGATAAGTTAGATGTCCAAGTAGAACAACAGTAATTTCACATAAAATGCGAAAATCCCTAGATTGTCACCTTGCCAATGGCGTCAATCGCGTCGGGGATGTCCTTCGCATTCTCGAGCATAATGGAGAGTCGCCAAATCTGCGCTGTGTGCCGTGCCAGGCCCTGGTGCCCCCAAAAGGATGTCATAGAGCCGCTTGCGAAGCGGCTCTCCAAAGCCGCCAGCTTCGCGGGACATCCCGAGCTGCTTGAACGCGTGAGCCAAGCGTTCGGTCTGCCCAATGCTTAAGGTTGACTCAATTGCATGTTGATGCTATCTCCTACTTGGACGTGCACTTCCAAACATGGGGGAGAGAATTGCGATGGAGTGCCATAGAAAAACTCACCTCTTTCCTGCCCAAGTAGATGATATTTCCATATATGTCCCATTAAGTCACCATGAAACCCCAGTAAAGTTACCATGAAATCACCATTTTTTGAGACGTGAACTTCGATTTTTTCAGGGCTTCGCAGGTGCCCATCTCGGGCACCTCTATTGCTTCTTTTCGTCGACGACAGCTTGGGGAGTTTCGCGTGAGTTTTCTGCAGTTCCTGCAGGGCTGGGGCAGTGGTCACTGCCTTGGTGCCTCATGCTACAGCATCGCAAACATAAACATATAACTGAATATATCCTACTGAGATACTTACTATATTATATTATATTATATTACACTAAAAAATATTATATTATATTATATTATATTAAATTATATTATGTGATTAATGTATTTTATTTTCAATATATATATAATATGGATATAAGCTGTCATAAGTCACTTAAAGATTCAACAACTACGTGCCCCATCTTGGGGTGCAGTACGGTGCACTTTATTCCAGGATCATCATTTTTTTGGAAAGCTGGATATGGGAATTGTTATTAATGTGTGCTGAACAAGACCTCCAATGGACTAAAATTATACTAACATATATTAATTTAATATTATATATCTGATTACAGTTATATTAGCATATATTGCTATAAATTTTTAATAGCCACAAACTATAAACCCCATAATTTATAGTAACCATAGATCCTGCTTTACGTAGTTATAAACCCCTGTTGTCTGAAACTTCACTCAACCTGCGTGGTACCTTTCTGGGACAGGAGAAGGTTCTCTAGATCCCCTCAAACTGGTCTCTTGGTCCTATGTCTAAGCACGAAGTCCGACTACCTCACATATATCAACTAATTTTCAATCTCCACAATCAATTTCCGAGATTTCCATGATTTTCCTAGGTCATTGCTAGCAGGTACTAAACCAAGTCATCTCACTTTCACGCATAAATCCCAGTTTAGATTTGCTACAAGGAAATGAACAACCTCACCTATCAACAAAAATCACATGTAGAAAATGTATAAGTCTGCGTGTTTTTGTTGGCTAAATCTCAATTTGTTAATTCCGGCCACTTCTTCTGCGCAAAAAAACACCGACAAAATTGCCTCGGCCGCCGGCATGGGAGCTTGCTCCACGATATCTTCCCTGGCCATGGCTGCCATGGGCCAAAAAAGTACAGGTACCAATGGACCCAACGATTTTTGTTTAGTGTATTTACCATATATATCTGGTTGGTGGTATACCTACCCCTCTGAAAAATATGAAAGTCAGTTGGGATTATGACATTCCCAATATATGGAAAAAACAAAATGTTCCAAACCACCAACCAGTACATACATAGATTTACATATATGGAATAGAAAATCAGACTGGAATTGTGAAATGAAATGCTATTATTTGAGGTTTCCATAGTCATGGGGCTACCCCAATGGCTAGATGGCTAATGGAAAATCCCAATCTAAAATGGATGACTGGGGGTACCCACATGGATTGGAAACCTTCATTTGGGTTTGTCTGAAAATACCCTTTGGCAAGCAAACATGGCTATGGAAAATCACAATTTGGAATAGGTAAATCAACTGTTCATGAGCCATTTTCCATAACTATGTTAAATTACCAGAGGGTATCTGAAAAGACCACAATATCCAGTGGTTCATCATCACTTTTTCCATGTTGTCATCGTCTTGCATGCCGTTCTCCCCCATTTTTGGCCAGTTTGATCCTGAGAATCACCATTTTTGGAGTCTTTCAACTCCCCTGTAAAGGCAGGGTCTATAGAGTCTATGTGAGTTGGACGGGGGATATGAGTATTAAACAAATCATGTTGAGACATAGTCTGAAATCCTTTTCCACTGGTTTGTTAGAAGGGACAGTCCGGCAACCCGCATCGAACTACCAAACTGGCCCCAGTCGATTTCCCTAAAAGACATCAATTCCAGGGATGACTCTGATGGAAACAAACATAGATATGGAAAATCAATGGCTTCCCGTTCGGACAATCTGCTTGGACGGTGGGTTTTACACAGCTATGTACACGTGTACAGGAGGGTAAATATTTTGAATAACAGTGCCCCAGGGTATCCTGAGTTTCATGGTACGTTCCCGGTTTTTGTTGCTTCTATCGCACATTCATTCAGCTCCACAATACCAATATATTTCCACTACTCACTGCTTCAATCCCACTTTTTGTGTCCGTTTAACCCCAAGTCTTGCTGGCTAAACCACAATTTGTTGGCTGCAACATCACCAATTGTGATGGTCCACATGTTGGGTGGTTAAATCCATCTTCCATTTTTTCTAATCTCAAGTGTTGCTGATTGAAATCCATTTAAATCCATTTTTGTGGGTTTAAAATGGTTTAAATGCGATGTTTGCTTCTTAAATCTGTGCTTGGAATCCATTCAAATCGCATTTAAAGCTACTAAGTTGAGATATAAGTGGCTTAAGTATGGTTTATGGCAGATATAACTACGTATAGAGAACTATACTTAATGGGGGTTAAAAACCAACTTATAACTGGGGGGCCCCATCCTGTACTCAATCTATTCAAATCCCAGCGCCTGATGGGCTGAGCCATTGGCCTGGGGTCTCAAGCGTAACGAAAATAAACTAAAACCAATGGGAACTGATGGTATACCCATGGGGATTTGATAGGAATATGGGAAAATAACGAACATGAAACATCAAAAATCAATGGGAATATGGGTGATTTACGCTTGACTATGTGATTTATATAGATTCACAGGCGATTTACAGGTGATTTTGGGGTGATTTAGAGGTAAATTATCGGTGATTTATGATAGGCCAACTGGTTTACGACTAGTCTTGCAACCTGGTTTATGGTGTAACTATAGTTTGGTGGGTTTAGATACAAACAAACACAACCAGGGGGGCACATTGTAACCATTTCAGCTCAAACAAAGACGTGGCTATTCAATGGACTAGCTTAGGGAACGGCAATTAAATTTACAACGATGCATTGTTTAAGTTTCCAGTAAACCTGATCATCTTCAAAAAATGTTGTTGCTGAGTGTGATTGCTTCAAGTGGACTTTATTCTAGATTGATTCGCACTTCAAAGCCACTCAGTCAGCTTTTCGAACATGGCATACCATACTGGAGCCATGGCTCTGGTGTAATGTTTTTTTTCTATGATAACTCTGAAAATTGGATGTTTGTTTTTTCAAAAACACCACACATACCCTCTGTTTATTTAACATAGCCATGGGAAATGGCCCATGTATAGAGGTTTACTTATTGAAAATGGTGATTTTCCATGGCTATGTTAATAACCAAATGGTGATTATATTTACGGATTTACGGTGGATCCCGAACTATATTTTATCTATGGGCGATATATATATATATATATATTTATTTATATATATATATATGTATATATATATATATATCATGATCCAAGTCGACCCTGAAACCATGATGGGCTTCGTGGACGGTGGAAAATTCTGTAGTCGCCAGGGCATCAGTGCCATGGTTCCATCATGTTCCATCACTGTTTGTAATACATCTCCATTAATATCCATTAAATCATTGACGACGCTTGGACATTTCTGTAGAAAACATTGGTCAACCAGCACTACTTAATACTACTTGTCGCATTTGGCCTTTGTTTGATACACCCAGTGGCCTTTATGTGAGTTGTTTTATGTTCGCATTCTTAGTAGACGATCTCCATTTGGGTTCAATCCCCCCCTTGTTGCTACTGATATTCCACTTCTGACATTGGTGTCTGTTGCCGCTTTTGCCTGATTTATATTCCTCACTACCGAGTCACTACCCCCTATGATCGGTTCTAGTATCTCCCATACCTTCCATGGCCGCTATTCTTCTCCTGACCCACCAATCTCACTAACGTCAGGGGCGCCTTAGGGGGTTCAAGTCCAGGCCAAGTGACAGTCTGGGAGCTGAAGTGCTGACTAACAAATTCTTTGACTTCAAGACCTAACAGCCGGAGATGGGTGAAACCGTCCATGTGTCGCACGTTAGTACTGTTAAATATCAAGATATCACAAGTCGCAGGGTACCCCCCAAAGGCAACCCCCACCGAATAAGGCCTGAGTTTAGGGACTGTCCATCTCCATCAACTCTTACTGCGTGCGGGCTTATTGGGGGTACCAATAGATTTCCATGACAATAAGTCTGGTAAAGCCAGCCATGCCAGTTTTCGCATCTGTTCTCTTCAGGGACAGCCAAACATGATGGTTCAGCATGGGGCTTACCACATCATCATTCTATTTGCTGCTTCATACTACTGTAAACCTATTGCATAGTCACTGGTAATTTCAGAATCCTATATAAAATGGAGGCACTGTACCATATGAGGCCATATTTTGTGTAAAATTCACATAGGCCTAAAATTCGGCCTTATAAATGGTAGGTACCTCCAATCAATCGGTTCCTGTTGCATCGCCATTGACATAGTGCAAGTACGCTGGTGGATACAAGGTGGTGCCCCCCCAGTTATAATTTGCTTTATAATCCCACTCACTAGTTCGATATGTCTACCATACGTCCTAGTTATTAGAGTTCTAAACTTATCTAGGTTCAAGATAGGTGTGATTATAGATACTTAAATCCTGGTACGGTATACCCCTGGTACGATAGGTACGGTGGTACGGTACGTTGGTACAATGATATAGTATATGTATGGTACCATGGTACGATTGTACAG
>Ga0126342_10001288_pt1 | contig 34462 bp, 30 predicted proteins | sample Cyp1metagenome_FD_92528 | JGI IMG/M metagenome (GOLD analysis project Ga0126342, IMG submission 92528) | Coral microbial communities from Lord Howe Island, Old Settlement Bay, Australia - Cyphastrea 1 metagenome | ecosystem: Host-associated > Invertebrates > Cnidaria > Coral ...
ATTATTTATAGTATATTATATTATATTATATTGTATTATATTATATTAGAGTATATTATATTATATTATAGTATAGTATATTATATTATATTATAGTATATTATATTATATTATGTTATGTTATGTTATATATTATTTATATTATATTATATATTATTTATATTATATATATATATATTCAATATATTATATTATAAATTATATACATATATTATCTATTATGTATGTATCTATTATATGTTTTATGTATATATATATGTATGTTTCTTCTGAAATGTTACATTGCAAAACCACGGTAAACCGCGCTGTTTGCTCTAGATGTTCCCCCTGAATTCCCGAACATGGCCAGTGGCCAATCCTACCCATACCATATCCAGGTCCTATCCCATCTCATAGTTGATAGGTTTCTCTACAACAATGCTTATCACAAAACAATATAATTACTATATATAATTAATATATATATAATTCATGAACTCTAAATATGATTTACAATTTTTCACCGATCACTCAGTGGTTTCGAGAACTCACCTGCTCCATGGCGTGCTTGCGCACGAAGTTCATCTCCACTGGCTCCTCCGCCTCTGCTGCAGCCTGGCGAGAAACCGATGACTTGCAACGGATGACGGAAAGGGGGGTACCCCGATTTTGAAAATGGAAACCTCCATAGCTCTACGCGTTTTTAAGGTCTTTTTGGCTATAAATCTCTATAATATATATATATATATATACATATAATAAATAAATATGTACTCTAAAGACTCTAAGCAGCTGAAGTTTATTCTTCTGGATAGCCAATCAGGGTGGCCATGAACTGGGTCGGACAATTTTTTGGGATCCGGTCCACACGGGTTTGTCTCAAAAGAGGATACCCTGAAATTCATTGGTTTATCATCATGTTCCCCCCAAAAAACTAAGGACACAAATTGGGTTTATCATGGTTCATGGATTTTCATGGATTTTCCAGAATTTTGGAAAAACCGCATCATGTAGAGTACCATTAGATTGATTTTTACCATGAAAAAAATGGGGGGTTCCGGTTCCAATTTTCCCATCATCCAATCTATGAGATGCCACTGGGTATGGTTTTTTTCAATCAGCCCATCCCAATGGATCCAGCTGGATAGCTGCTGGTTATTGGCTGTGCCCTATGGCCATAGAGCTTTGTGATCTGTTTTTTTCACCCAGCCATATTCATTAGTCACTGGTTAAATCACTATGTTTGATTGTAAAATCATGTTCAAGCATGTTAAAACATGTTTAAATCACGTGACATCACTAAATCATGATTAAATCCCATCAAAGCACGTTAAATCATGTTAAATCATATCAAACTCATGTTTAAAATCCAGAGTTCACTAGGTTTGTCCATTTTTCATCAACAAATCCACATCTTTCATCATCGCTTCGTCGCCTTGATGGCTCGGTCCAGAAGATTCATCTGGTTGATGAAGAGGTCACGGAAGACGCCCGAGCAATTGCAGACCACCTGGGGAGAGTCGCGCCGAAGCCGGGGGAGCATCTTCCGAAAAAGGGAATCAAAAAGGTAGATCATCACATCCATAATCTGCCTGTTTGATCATTTTTGGATATTAAAATTATGGATGTGATGATCTACCAGTCTCAACCATCATATATGATGGATCAATATTGTGTTGAGACTGGTTTCACCCATGGTTTCAATATTGTGTTAGTAGACAAATAGATGAATCTGGTACCTTATGAATCATTGTTAATTGTGATGAATGGTTAAGACTGGTTAAACAAAGAAAAAAAACATGGTTCATCTGTGGTTGAAAAGGGATCATATATGGTTCAAACAGGTTTATCTATGGCTGATAATGCTGAATGTACTGAGTATATAATATTGTAGACCCAATAAACCATCCATCCATCCCCAATTGAGGTACGTATTTTAAGGGATTGGATAATCAGAACGGGATGGACAATAGTTAACCAGATCATGGTTAACTTGGATTCCCAATGACTAACTACCACCTTTCTCGGATATTCACAGTAGATTCCACATTTCAAGTGGATTTAGACATGGAAGACAAAACATACTCAAGCAGGAGGAAGGAAAGGCCATGGATCGAGAGAAGCCGGGGATCATGATTTGTTGCAACCACTGGAAAGTCAGCCCAGAGACACTTTGGATTTTCAAGATCTCAACCGCATTTTTCGGATTTACGGTACACGTTTCACCTCAAATCTGGGACATGACCCTTTACTTTCGATTGATTCAAGCACAACTTATAGGACTTCACCAAGGATATTACAACAATGCATCCAAAGGAGTCATGGAGATTGTCGGAGATTGTCGGAGATTGTCCACTTGTCTAGAAATACTGGTTTATCATCAGATTCAAAGACACATATCATTTCAGGGCGACACCACATGTTCAGAGACACAAAAAACTGTCATGTTCGCTACCACATGTTCTTGCGAAAAATGGTGGTTTTATGTCTATATATATTGTCTATATCCTTACCCATAGGATCCATGTATGCTATATATGGTAACATTTACCATCAATATACCCCAAATGTTAGCATATATACCAGACATGGATCCTATGGGTTATATCCCCAGTAAATCCCCTAAAGATATCCCCGTCCAAAGCTTGGTGATTTCACACACCATTTTTTTCAGAGCCATGTCTGCGGTCTCCAAGGAACGTCCACACGAGGCCTTCCCAGTTCCTCCAAGGGGATTAGCTCCACCTGATGCGCCAGGGGTACCAAGGGGCTACCCCAGCCGAGCCTGAAAAAGAGATGAACACCTGGACGATTTCCGGAAGTTTTAAAGTGTTGCGATCAAAATGGCAAGAATTGGGTTCATGATGATGGAGTCGATAGGTTTTCTGGGGTATCAACAAAATATCAACATAGTGTGGGACTGTGTGGGATACCCCCGATTCGTGGTGTGTGAATGGGAAGCGTATGAAAAATGCTCTTCAAGCATAACATTTGAGGATACATCATACGGTGAATCATACCCTATGTTCAGACGATGTGCTGAACCCAATGCCATAAACCTCAAATTGGGGATGATTGAAACACAATCCATTTCTCGTTTCACAACTTTGGGCGGATTGATCATTGGATTTACATGGATTTACCACATTCAACTTCGCCTATTGAAACATATTGAAACCATACGCTACAGGTCTTGCGTTTTGACCCATCCATACCGTACCTTGGATGTACAAAGTGCAGGCCCGAATGGGTGGCCAAAAAGCAGGCCCCGTTTGGAATCATAATAATCCTATAGGTTTTGGTCTGTGAAAATAGAATTCCCCGTTTTCCCCGTTTTCCCCCTTTTCGTTCAACATTTCTGGGGAATTTCCATTTTCAAATACACTGGGGCCCCCATAGATTTTCCAATTCCCCTATCTTACTTGGCCAAATTTCCCATGGTGTCCTCTCCCCGTAAAATGCGAGGTTGATGTTGGTCCTACCATCTGCGCTTTTAAGATAGCTATGGAAAATGGTCCATTTATAGATGACTGATCAGGATTTACCAATTAAAATCTATCAAAAAATGTGATGTTCCATTAAAAAATGATGATTGATTTTCCCATGACTTTCCTGTGAAAATAGCTTGAGGCGTCCATCACCGACCCTGGCTGCGGCCTTGTTCACACGTCCCAAGGAATCTGGGACAGGGCGGGCACCCACAAGGGCCAAGACCTGCAGGGATGAACGTAGACCTGCAGTTGATCTGGAATATCCATGGTGTCCCGGGAAATGATCAGCTGGTGGTTGAAAAAACCACATCGAATTGAAAATGTCTACCCTAGAGTAATTCTAGGGCTAATTCAGTGGCTAATTCATTGTTAGCCAGGGGTAATTCATTTATTTATTCATTAAAATTTTCAGGGGTAAATCTATTTATTCAGTGGCTAATTCATTGTTAGCCAGGAAAACGACTTGGACTTAGCCAAAGAGTAAAATATAGAATTACCATGAATTATATACCCTATTTGGGTGTGTCTGGAAACGGGATATTCCCATGAAATATATAGTCTTAGATAGTCATTTTGCATGGAAACAAAACTGATTACACACATTGAAAAACCATCAAATTTAAGGTACAGTACCCAAACCTCCTATTTTCTGGGTTGATCATTTTGAACCATACCCAAACTTCATGAACTTTGTGTGTGTGTGTCTTCAACAAACAGAAACATCAAAGTTACGACCCATCAACAAACCATCTTCAACCGGAGATGGTTAACCTCCAGCTCCGTCACGAAAGCAACGCATCCCCCTTTTTTCCGCAAAGCAGTGGCCAGTCTCAGTCGACGTAGCCTCGGACATGGGCGAAGCATGTAGCGAAGCAGTACGGCTCGCACCATCAAATGGAAGGTGCTGTTGGTGTTCGCGACAATTCATGAGTCATGCAATCTATGTCTATTTGCAATGCCCAAAACCCAAATCGAAGACACACACACACATATATATATATAATTATATATATACAGTATATAAATGTATATCAAACTACATGAACCTAAACCAGCCAACTGTAATAGGTGAATAAATTTCCCATGTATCAAATGAGCCTATCACAACCTATTTCATGGGATAATAATTCACAGGGATAATAATATTACTCTACAACTTAATCATGAATTCTTATCCCATGTATCATCTTGGATTTGCTTAAGGGCTCCCCAAAAATCTCAAAAATTAAAAAACATGTTCCCGAATGTTCCCTATAGATTCCCCATCTCTGGTGCATTTTCCACTGGGAACAGGGAAAATCTCGCCCAGGTGCAGGCGTAGACCCAAAGCTCATGCCGATCCCAGGTCATGAAGACGGACTCCTGGGACATCCCAAGTGAGCGTTGCGCATAGATGGAAGAAATTCATAAAAAATCCTGCAGCAAAAGGATGGTTGAAACATGTTGAAACCCTGTAAAGATATAAACCACCTATGAACTGGTGCAGGATTTCTTCCATCCACAGTAGGAAATAATCATAGGACATTGGAGGTTAAAGATGGTTAAACAATCAACACAGAGAGATTTTTCAGGGAATTTAATGGATGGAAATGAAGGTTAAACACTCAACAAAGAGATATGTTTAATGAAATTTAATGAAATGGGGGAGCTTCCAGCACGCCGTGTTTGACGCAGTCAAGGGTAAATCAAATCATGGGAACTTTCTGTTTCCCACTCGGTCTCCTAAAAATGGAGATGATCAGAAAAGCCATCGGCCCTACGGCCCTACGGGTTTTCCCCCGGACGGATCGGGGAAGACCGGATGGGTTTTCCCAGGCTGTCCCCAAGCAATGGACTCCGCGTCCTGCCCAGGGAGCAAACTCAAGCCCTGCGTGGGCGCTGGACGCCTGGGGATCAGCTCTCCAGTGTTCAGATAGGGCCGCCGCCGCAACATCTCCTGCTGCCGAGATCCCAGGTGCCCTGCTTATAACATGTTAGAACTGGGACGAGTTCGGGTCATCCACTGAAAACTGGGGGTATATAACTTACTAAGGATGAAGCACCAAGGAAGATTTGCATGGAAACTCGAAACTCTTGAACAGAACCAGTGGGAAATTACCAATCAGAAAACTAACAACATAGTTCCACTGCTCAATGGTTTTTTTTTTGAGGGGCCGGGGTCCTATTGCAAAATTAACCCACTGGAATAATGGGCTATTTGCTTGATGAAATGACACAGTCCCAGTATATCAAAACTGCTCAGTTTGACTGGACATAATCAACTACACTACACATGACCGATGTAACCAAAAAACAGGGCATAATGCCCTCCCAAACCGCCTCCTTTGTTCCCGGCCCTGTCCATAAACTCTGTCTGGCGAGGGCGGTTGAACCACCGACACACGCGCGTGTCGGACCACCAGATTTGCTCCATGAAGAATGAGATGGGCTTCAGAGTGAAGTCAAAATCCTCCTCCGAATCCCCTGGGTCAACGGGGAACCACGGGGAACCATCACGGGGAACCATCCTGTCATCCATGTTGTGAATCCGAAAATGCTGGTTTATACTGCTGGGACCTATGAGTCTCCCATATCTTACTAGCACATCTAAGATACCAGTAACATTACACTGGATCGAGTTCTCAATGAGACGGTCGTTGCGGCTAGCATTCCCCACTCCACGACTATGACTAGTACAAATGAACATATCATAACATATCTATCTATATCTAATTTCAAATCAATAGAACTGCCACCACAACATTAATCATGTTGAATCTGAGTCAGAACCCAAAACACCAGCAGCAGCACCGCCCCTTAAAATTGTCAGCCGTTGGACACTCAGATCCCACGTCCACATCTTCATCTTCGTCCACCTCCATGGCGTCCCCGGTCCCGGTGATCCCCTCCTGCCACTGCGACTTCGTCGTCAAGCGCTCCACGAAGGCCTCGCAGCTGGAAAGCTGCGACAGCTCGCGCGCCTCCTGGCTGCCGGCTTTGGGCCAACGCATGCGAAGGAAAAGGTCACCTTGGAGTCAAAGGACTAAAGGACTGACGAAAGGATATGAAAGGATGACAAGTTGACTAAGTTGACAAGCAAAAAATGTCAACAAACCAAGTGTTTTCGAAGGATGACATATGATGAAATCCGGTATAAAAGATTATAAAAGCAGTTGAATCGAGGTATCAGACTCTCGGAAGAATGACAGAGGTTGGAACGGTTGGACTGAGTCATTTGGTGGATCATCCCATTCCCAGAACAGAAATTCTGTTTGGCCAACTCCCGACCCCATCCAACCCCCCTAAATCGAAACTGCCCAGCAGAAGGATATCTATGTAAAACATGTAAAACATGTGATATCCAAAGCAATCAAAACCCAAATTCACAACAAGTGGTTCTTAAAAGTCATCTCCAGCAGCTCAAGGCACCGAAAATGCGTTCCAGATTGAGGATAGCCACCGGAAGATCAAAGATCCAGATGTTGTAAGAGCTGTCGCCAAACTCAAAATCTCAATACTCCTGGCGACAACTCGAACTTCACATGCTGAAATTGCGGGAAAAGAAATACAAAACCACAAATTTCTCTTGGTTTTTCGTTTTAACCCATCCAAAAAACATATTCTGGTCATACAATCATCCCTTTTCTATGGTTTTCAAACGACTAAATATTTCAACCCCCCAAAGCAGTTTTTGAACTCTCTCCTTCCATGGCACTTCGCCTTCTCCGAACCAATCCTTTGAGGGCCAGCATCGGTACCTCCAGACGGCCAGCGGCCAGCGTTCATGTGAATTGTGGGCCACCCAATGTTTCATGTATGTCTGTATGACTATGTCTGTATACTTGTATATACATACTATATCATACTATCAATTAGGCTTGATATGGCTTGATGGCTTATAGATGTTTTGCTGCCTCCACAAGTCATTGTACAGTCAAGACATCGTAACATGGAGTCTTTCACGCTGCATTCTCACAAAATCTCTTACGTCCATCCTCCAACCTACAAGTCAAGTGGGGATCGTCAGTGTCAGCTAGGGTTTACCAACAAAAAAAAACACCAAATCCACCAATCACTATACAGGGTTGCCCCAAAACCCCAAATACCGGAAATGGGCTGAACATAGAAAATCTTAGCAAATCAGCCATTTCGCCCTGCCTCTTGTGGCTATCATTTACCTATAATTGATTGGACATGATTGGACTAACCCTGCTATGCATATCCAGGTCCAGCCAAATCGCAAGATGGGCAGCCGAAAAGTCCCCAACATCCAAAGGTGACTTTGGACCGAAAATAATTAACCCCAATTGGCCGCGTCTGAAAATGGTATGTACCCGATATTGGCCAGTTGCTGAGAAGTAAAATACATAATATAATATAATTATAATTAAATATTTTACGTACATCATATATAATATATAATAATTGGATTTTTCGCGTACCCTATGTTCAGTCAAACCCAATTGTGGATGATTAAATCCCTGATTGTCATTGCAAGAGATTAAAAGATAACAAAAGAAACAACAAATCTTCGTCGATTAGTTCTTGACAGATTTGGAAGCCAAATCCTAGGGGCACATGTCAGCAGCGGACTGGATCTTGTTGAACTTGGCGCCTTTTTGCCGAATCAGACCTGATTTCACGCGCTTTTTCGCGTTGAATTCAAAGAGAAATCACGAGGCAATCCGATTGACTTACTAATGGAGCTCCGCGCTGCAATGTGGTTTATGCTTTTGTTCTTTAACCTGCATTGAATTTTTGAGTCAATTAGTGTCATCACAGCAGGCATAGAGATGTACACGGACTAACAAAGAAACCACCAACAATATAGAAATCATCTCAAAATATCTCAAAACGAGAAAGGTACCACATCTATGAGGCTAACTTGGCAAGCTCTTAGCATTTTCAATGGAATACCCACTAAAAAACAAGGGTGACGTCAATGAAACCCGAGCCACGCCTTGATGTTTCTTCCACAGAGATCCCAGCCTGACAGCATAAACATGTGGAGTTGAAGTCATGACCACGTCATTGGTGAATGTTGCTATAGTTCTTCAAAACGGGTTTAATAATGGTTTAATGATGGTTTGATGATGTTTAATGATGTTTATATAACAATGATTAATGATGTTTAATGAGGTTCAAGTATGTTTAATGAGGTTTAATGCTTAATGATGTTTAATGTGGTTTCGACATCAGTCGATGATTTGGAAGTACCTACTTTGAGGTCCGTGTTTCTCCCATGCTATCTTGGCTGATAGGTCCAGTCTTTTTGAAGAATATCAGTGAAAGGGATTGTCATACCATCTGTTCGATGGACGGTAAATAGTCGAAAAGACAAACCAAACGATTAAAATTGATTAAGTATTCGGTAGATTTTGTTGGTTAATTATTGGGCATCTAGACCTTAAAATTATGGGCGCATGACCATCCAGTCAAAGGATCTAACAGGGAAAAATAACCCTCAAATCAATCACGGAAGCGCAACATTGGCCAAGCAAGTTTACCCTCCGGTGTCATCGACGGTGGCGGTGGAAAAAAATCCCCATTTTGCTTGATGATGTTCCCAGTGAAACGTTTTCTTTATGATCATTTATGTTTTGTTTGTTTTTTTTTTCCGTTGCCACGTTTGACTACCAGAGGGTCATGGAAACATCATCAGAGGGTAGTGGACTCCGTGATGATGATGACGTTTCTCCCCACTTTCGGTTGATATATGATATATCATTCGTTTCGGATACAACGGGTCTTGTTGTAATCTCCCGGAATGAGGACGTGTTTTTTTTTGTTTTCCTAGGCTGTCACAGATGATAGTTGTGTATATGCAAAGAAAACATAAATTCATCTCATGTTCCGGTTTCCAGCTTTTTAACATCTTTATATGTTGAAGGTGCTAAACAGATTACAAATGGTCTCCATGACCACCAATCGATGTGAGCTTAGGCTTCATATACCTATATTGTATAATTATGTGTTTGTCCTTTTATAGTTGGTTGTCACACGCACCATTTGCGTTGGTTCATCAATTCTCCTTATCCTTGCATTTTTTTTGCATCAACCAGTGCTGATATCATTATATCCAAGTAATTCCAAGTATATCCCTAAATTGTAGCTCTTAAATCCATTCATCATGAGTCTTATTTGTTAAACCATGCTAAATCCATGCAGGTCTTGCCAAGCAAAATCCACATTCTTCTTGGCAACATCCTGCAACTCCCATTTTTTTTTCGGTTCAAAATCATTGAAAAACAACTAATATGGCTATGAATCAAAACCCACCCCAGGTACCCTAAAATCACTGGTATATATGGATGTTTCTTCCCCAAAATATGGTAGTCATATGGATTCATATGTGAATGGTTGCGAAATCCTAAGCACCAGTTGGCGATCCGGGATTCCTATGAAACAATACCAACTAGTCGATTTGTAAATCTAGTTGTAAAATCACGACCCTTTTAAGAGAGGGGAATGTACCCTTAGATATAAGCTACATTTTAGACATACTTTCTAGGAGGGGGATGGAAAAAATGTTAGCATACATTTATTTTTCAAAACACGTTCTAATTGCAATCTGCATTTTGACAAGGTCCCCTGGCTTTTTTTAAAAACCTAAGGGGATGTCTGAAATGTAAACTACATGTTCGAAAAGAAAAATATGTAAGTAGGTAAAACAAAACGTAAAATGATAGTCTAAAGGTCTGCAAATAGCTACAGAATTGCAGAAAATCAAACATGTAAACTAAAAGTTTGTAGGACCCCGAATTGCAAGGTATTCCACATACATTCTACACTTGTTTGATCATTTCCACATGTAACATAGAGGTAGAGGAGGTATATGTTTCCTTGCAAATTACGGGAAAATCCTTGAAACTCCAAAAAATGAAAACATGTTGAACAATGTTCGGGGATTTCTCTGTCATGATATGGCAGTGTGTCAAAACCCTGGTACCCCTGTAGTTCACGTCAAAACAGCTGGGATTTATGGATGTTCATCCCCCTAAAAATGGTATGTATAGGTATTGATCCATAGCCATGTTGGTACCTTTCTTGTGGGGAGAATTGTTATGGGATCGTCCTGGTAGCTGTAAATCTTATGGGATGATGGGACAGTGACAGACCACCAAGGTGCGTCTCCCGCAGACACCGCTGGCCATCCTTGCTCCAGCCCTCCAACGGCTGCTCCCAGGTCCTCCGGCCTGAAACGATAGGAATACACTGTGCCCAGGAGAAACCGTAGGAATTGCCATGAGTAATGGGATTTAATGGGATATGAATGGGATATGAATGGGAATTCATGGGATTCTATGGTGATTGATATAGGGATTGAACCAACAAAAATGGATATATTAACGGCATTTACTCTCTGTTAAACTAACATAGCTGTGGTATAGATGGTCCATCTGTAGATGACTGACCTATTGAAAATATTTGAAAATAGTGTTCTTTTCCAACACTAGTGGATTAAAGTGGATTACCCTCCAGCAATTAACAGTACGACATAGTTTGACCCTGAAAAAAGTCAACTGTTTAGTGGAAACGAGTCTTCCAACGACCTGCTTCGCAGGGTCCATGTTAGTTATTGGGGAAGGTAATTGTAGCTATTCATTACACTGATTTAACTGATGGATTTGCATCCTGAACAGTGAGCAATTTGGACGGTAAGCATCCATGTTTTTCTTTTGTTTGTCATTTTAAGGTTGTGCTTTTAAGACTTTTAAAGCGGATACATGTGTATGTATGTATATATATATATATATATAACGTGTATACATATATATATATATATAACATGTATATTTATATATATAACATATATATATATAACGTATATATCATATACGTATATATATATTATATGATTTAATTTCTTTATCTATCGGGCAACCCTCCATCATTTCTGGTAATCTCAGCTGATGGGACAAGCCACGGCTCGCAGCAGCGCTTTGTGCCACTCTGCAACAGGGGCTCAGCACCTTGGAAGTCATGGGATGTGTCCAAAACATGGTGCAGATTATCAGACCAGTTGTTATAATGATGGTTAATGATGGTTAATGATGGCTAATGATGGCTAATGATGGCTAATGATGGTTAATTCTATTCATGAAACCACCATGCCCCCATATCACTGGATTGGTTTTGTTGGGAAAATCTTAACCGGAAACCCATGGGTTTTTACCATCAAATTGATCGGGCTTTCCGGTTAAAATGTTCCCATCATCCAATTCTATGATATTAATTAGTGGATACCCCCACCTCCAAAAAAAATAGCTGTTTCATAGGAAACATGTAGGAAACATTCCTGGTGATTCACCATCAACTGAATGTTTTTTTCCATAAAATTGATCCACGGAATGTGTTTCGGGATGTCGTGGGTATGGTATGCATGGCTAATATGTTTCCGGCCATTAAGATACGCAACCTCCAAGGTGTAGGTGTCTGCAAACTTCACCACCTCATCGAAGGTTCCGCCTGGCGCTCCAGTTGAAAACATGGTTAATCTATGGTTAATCTATAGTCAATCTATGGTAAATAATGGCAAATAATGGTAAATAATGGCAAATAATGGTTAATAATGGTTAATAATGGTTAATAATGGTTAATAATGGTTAATCATTGGAATAATGTGGGTAAACCAATGATTTTTCTACCACCCATTTTCCTGGGAATGGGAACCATACCACCTATAAACATGCTGATGACGGGGGGATGTGCCATGATCACTAGGGAAAATCATCAAATCCACACCGATTTCTTTGGGCATTCCACGGCTTTCATATGTTCAATATGTTCAATACCCTCTGGTAATTTAACATTAGCTATAGAAAATCACCATTGTTCAAGGGAACAAATCCACTATTTCAATGGTGATTTGTCCATAGTTATGTTAGTTTACCAGAGGGTATGTTCAATTTAGGGGATACATGGAGGTCTAACTAAGTCAAAGGGACATACCACAGATTTCAGGATCCAGACCAAAAAAAATGCTATGAATGAATCGATATTAGATGTTGAGCTAGGAAACAAAACAAAACTGGGCTGTTTCATTGAGGTGGTTTCCTCTTTTAGACACTGAAACAGAAATCTCATCACTTTCGGATGATGACCTGCTTGATTTAGAAACAAAAAACAAGGTTTCTTATCAATGAGTTAATGATCCTGGTGCACAGTCTCTAACAACAATCATTGAAGATCATTGAAGATCATCCATCAGTGGTGAAATGATCTTGAACTTTTTATGGTGATAGTAGGGATGGTGTATTATTGGTTTTAGCACATTATCCTTTTGTATTCCCATGGGGGAACTATATAAACACCCATATCAACCGCCAGAGCCAGGCGACGCAAATCCATCAGGTTTCTTTTCGCTGGCTCCATGGCGTTTAATGCGGCGACGCGGCAACTTTTCCACCGGACACACCGGACACACCGCGCGGTCAGGGAGAAACGACAGTTTTGGGTCAGGGATGGTCAGGGTCCATGTATTCATCTGCAGTGTTCTGCCCTAAAACCAAGCAGTGGGCCAATTGATTCGGCCAGTGGCCACTTAATCAGTTGTAGGGTCAGTTTCGAAGAATGTGGATGCATGTTCAACAATAGTCAAACTTCCGGGGGCATAGGGGGGCATCAAGACTGCACATGGCAGTTCCGAATGGAAACTGTTTCTCTCAAATTTGGCCAAAGGGAAATTCGTCTCAAACCGCATACCGCTGGGTCAGCAATGAATCAAATTGTTCTATTTGCATTTGTTATCCAAACGTGTGTATATATAGTTTGACATATATTGAAAATATTTATACACTATAGTCATGCATTTGTATAGGTTATATACTCATGTATGGTGGCATTGCTGCAACCATTTCTCTCAAACAGATTCTTGAGATGAAGACAACTTGCTTCGATCCATGAATCGATCTATGGTGCCGTGCTCTGAGCCACAGATCTTCCTGCTGGATCCATTTGCAACCACTAGTTTCTTTGATTTGCTCAAGGGGTCCTCAAAAATATTCACAAAAAAAAACACCCAAAAAAAATCGCCCAAATGATTGATGTTCCAGTGGGAAAATCAGCCAAATCACCTTATATAAGCAAACCATGAGTTTTGGATGGACCTCATCAAATAACCCATCACCCACAACGAAACACGCAAAAGCCTGGCGACCATGGCAGTCGGTCACAGTGACAAGAAGGAACCCATGGAATTGTTTGCTCGTGTTTTGGTACCCAATTTTGAAAACTGTTGGTATACAAAAATCCTTTTTTGTTGCCCATGTTCATATTCGATTTGTCATGTATGGTAATCTGATATCCCGGTGGCCCGGTACTCATCAATCATCAATATCCCCCACACAAAATCCATTGTTCCATGAAAGGGTACCAACTCTCTTGATTCTTACAGATCTTCTAACCGCACCAACCCCCGAAAAAACTGTCCCGCCTGGGCCAGGCTCTCACCATAGGTCTTGATGTTGTCCTGTGACTTTTCGTTTTTTTTTGGGGTGAAACCTGGGGGCCCCATAGACATTTCCAAAACAGAGCCACTGTTGATGACACTTTCACTAGAAAATGCTCCTTTCAACATCCATCATCCACTATATCTAGACTAAATAATTGTGAATAGTAAGACTCGTAGATCCTTCCATCCATCATGTCTCTGATGTATATCTAGTCATATTGTCTATATAGCCATTCATTGTGCTGAATTCAGCGCATTGGATGCCGGTACCATCCTGACAAGTCTCTCTCTCTGAAAACCTGGAGTGGGATATGAAAAAGGTTCCGTTTATCTGATTTTGACATACCATCTATATGTAGAAAAGAAACACAATCCAATTCCAATTTTTGAATATTGTGCCAATCTACAAATTGGCATGAATATCAAAACAGTTCTTTAAGAAATGATAGTGCCATTCCATATCACATAAAACAAGTATGATTCTTAAATATATATATCCTTTCAAGCTATAAACCCCTATATATATGAGATTTCCCAACTTGCCATGTTTGATTCCCCAATCGTTGGTGAGTTATATCCCATTATACCCCATCATATTCCACTAAAATCCAATCAATCCCCATATCTATTGGTGAAATCCCATATCAAAAACCATTCAATTTGCCATCTGAATTCGCAAAATAAGTCCCTAGTTGTTGATGCTTAAGTTACCATCTGGTTATGACTAACAGTTCGCCATCGAAAATCACCATTTGTAATAGGTCAACCCAGGTAAACCATCTATTTCACTGGGCCATCTGTACCATGGCCACGTCAAATATGCTTAAGTTACATCATGTTAAATCCCTATGGCCCTCACCACCATTCACCCCGTTGAGATCTCCCATGAAATCACCATGTTTTGATGGTACCAAGCAGCCGTGCCCCACAGAGTGAAGGCGATCGATTCCGGCATCTCGCCCTGGTTTTTGGGAAACTTCGACATTTAGGGCACTTTAATGGTGATTTAATGGTGATTTAATGGTGATTTATATGGATATAATAGGGATATGATGGTCATATTACCGTAATATTAGGATTTAATGGATATAATAGGGATATTATATATGTATAGACAGATGTCATGGGATTTAATATGGATATAATAGCGATTACATAATCCGGATATAATATGATATAATGGCAATATTAGTGGGGATAAAATGGGATTGGATTACAATTGGGATACAATGGGGACAACAAACATATTGTTCTTGGATACAGCAGCTCGCACAAAGATAGAACAGCGGTTTACCACTAATTACGATTTGCAGGGCTTTTCGATCTTTATGAGGGGTTCTAGAATAACACCCATAGCCCATAACAATCAGAATAAAGCAATGATATACAACCAAACATAAAAATCATAGTAATAATGCTAGCAATAATCCACACTCAAACTCATGATCACGATCAGCATCATCCTCATCCGAATAAACATAGTAATAACAATTAATATAGCTATCATGATATATCATGATTCTGATTGTCATCCTTATCATCCCCGGGCCCCATCCCAAGATATCCCAAGCGTCCCGGTGGACCATGATGGACTATGGTGGACCATGGACCAGGTCGGCACCTGCTGCTGTTTCAGGGATTCCAAGAGCCGTTCGACCACCACCAGGGCCACATCACAGGCGGCCTTGTTTTTGCGGCGTCCGGCTGTTTCAGCTATGTGCTTTGTTCAAAATCTTGGATTTACCCTCTGGTAATTTAACATAGCTATTGACAATGGCCATTTTTAATGGGAAAATCAATTATATATGGTCATTTTATGGTCATTTTCAATAGCTATGTTAAATTACCAGAGGGTAATGGTGATGTGATAGGACTTGATGTGATGTGAAACAGGGATTTGATGGATCCCCCCCAATCAACATAGACTATACGAATAGCTGACTTTTAGATGGAACTAGTCTTCCAACCCTTTAATTTGCCAGGGTCTATGCTAGTTAAAGGATGCTTAGATAATTCATTTATAGTACTATTGTAATATCCCACTCATCGATAGTACTTAGCTCCCAATCTCCATTGAAGCCCCATGATCCGCAACCTTCTCAAACCGTTGCCCCTCAGCGGTGCCTTCGTAGGGATGGAGTTGGGGTCGAGGGCGTGCATGTTTTTGCCCGTTGGAAGCACCTCGGGGGGATCCGTTGGTCCCTTGATGATCTTGCCATGGCCTTTTTTGTTTCCTGAACCAATGATCACCATCATCATTCGAGTATGTTCCAATCATCTCCAATATGTTTTTTTTTTCCAATGATTTTCTGTTGTGCTAGTGCTCTCTCCGAAGTCATCCATGACACGTTGCAGAAGCACAGGAAGCGATCAACGGATTGATCTACAGGAAACCAGGGCTTTAACCCCCACACTCCGGTAATTGCACATAGACATAGCTATGGTACAAGTGGTGCATTTATGGATAACTTACCTACTATAGCTACCAAAAATGTCGATGTTCCATTAACCATGGTGATTTTCCTCTCCATTCAACATGGTGATTGTCCATTAACCATGCTGTTTTTTCGTGATTTTCCATGACTTTTCCGATGAATTTGCCATGGCACATCGGGGTTGCGGATGGGGTCGCCGCCAGGACCTGAGATGCCATGACATATATAGATAGATAGATAGATAGAGAGAGAGAGAGAGAAATAGTATTAATATATAGTAATAATATGTATAATATAATTATATATATAATTATATATATACATACAGAAATAATATAGATATAGAGATAGAGCAATATAATGCAATATCTAAATCTATATATATATATAGTATATTTTGTAGTGGCATGTATATATGTATATATATAGATACTATATATAGTCCAAGTTGTTCATAGGTAAAAACAAATCTATATGCATGTAAAGAAATATTTATGAGAATCTCAATATCTGACAGTCTCTCTCTCACTCTATATAATTATATATGTATACATATATAATTATATACATATATATATATTGTCTTTATTATCAACTCCGATAAGCAATTGGCAAATTTGTGGTACCAATGGTCCAAAGCATGATCCAAGCAATTCATAAATGAAGATGCATCTTTGGTTTGACATTGCATGTTTGGGCGAACAGAAACACATAGAAACACATAGCTAGTCATGGTCGTTCATGGAGTAGCTGCAGTCACTAGATATCAACCATCATGGCTAAATTAAACATTTACCATCTGGTTATTTAACATAGCCATGGAAAATCACCATCTTTAATAGGTAAACCATCTATAAATGGGCCATCTATACCATGGCTATGTTAAATAACCAAAGGGTAATTATTAAACGATCTTTAAAGCCATGATGAGCCATGATGGCCATGCCATGCCGTGCCTGGGGTAGCGGGTAGCATCGTTCCTTGCAGCCCTAGACTCTAAAAACACGTGGAGAAGAAAAATACCATAGCCGCCATAGCAGTAACAATTATGACAGTGACAACAACACAATATCATACATATATTAAAACATTAAAACATAGAAATAAATGAACAACACAAACAATCCTGAACCTGTTTCTGATGTCAATCTAAGTATTGCATTTATAGTTCTTCACATTGCACAGAATCATCAGACTTATATAAATAATCACAATCATCATATCGAAGTTTCCAACTAAACTCTGATTGTGATATTATTATATATCATATATCACTTAAATAACATCATTAATTGGATCATCACCCTCCACATCTTTCCAATCTGTCCCTTCCAACGTCGGACGCCCACCACGCCCACCTGGTTCGATGAACTTCCCATCCAAAGCATTGATCAGGGTGGGCACTTCGTTGTTGCGCACCACCTCACCGAGGCAAACCTGCAGGTACCTCAGCTGAATCAGCTGTTGAATGGATCCAAAAACGACAAAGAAAATGAATGGCTGAGTTATTATTGAACCTGAAGTTGACTTAATCTATATGTTTATATATATATATATGTATATAATTATATATATATATATATCTGTTGAGTATCATAGTATTGGCTAATGATTAAATACGCTACGTTTACTGCAGTAGTAGTGGATGCTTTTAGTTGACTAATGTGACTAATATGTTTGATGATCAGGTCAATATCATAGTATTCATGGTTCATAAATTATCTGAATACACTGAATACCATGACAATAACTAATGTAAAACAATACTATAGTGACTATAGTGAGTACTCTTTTATAGTGATAATGGACAGGAACTATGAGTTGATAATACTAACAATGGACAATCCTATTGATAAATATCACGGGTGATACTATCCTATACTATACTAAGAGGGTATACTAAGGGGGTATATTAACAATTGATAAATAGTGATCATGATCGATACCCTCTGGTAATCGAACAAGGCAAACGCTGGCAACTCCTCCAGCGATTTTAAGGGTGGAATTTGCCATGGCTCGGTTTACCAGCTGGTAGGAATAATGGACAATAATGGATACTCGTAATTCATAGTGGATTCATAATTGCAATAATTATTACAAAGTATGATAATAATGGATAAGAATAATTCATACAAATGTATTGTATAATGATAGTGAATATTAGTGCAACTACATTAACATCTACTATGTCCCTATCAACCAACCAGTAACCGGTAATTTGGGGCCCGTTTGGGATTGCAAAACACCCCAAGAGCCTTTAGGATTTAGTAAGCCCTTAATAAGCTGCCATACTATTCCTTAGGAATTCCTGGGATTGCAAAGCACCAACCCAAATCACCAGCTGGTTGAAAACAGCCAAGTCTGGGAATGATAGATCGCCAGAAGTTCTTCTCCATGAATGTCTAACCAAACATCTTGGTCTCCCATGGTCTCCCACCGAATTTAACCATCAAAAAATCATGATCTACTTGGGGTACAGTTCCAGTTGTAGTTGTATAGATTCCTCACATGTTGAAGGGGTTATATCCCAACTTGTGGGGGTTTAAGTCCCATGGTTATAGCCATTATCCGCCTCAACTCCACCCCCAAGTAGATCAACTAGGTTATATATCCCATTAAATCACCATGAAATCACCATTAAATCCATTAAACCCATTAAACCCATTAGTCAGTTGGGATTACTATTCCCAAATATTATGGAAAAACAAAAAAGGTTCCAAACCATTAAACTCACATGAAATCAGCATCAAATCCCATTAAGCCACCATTGAATCTCTATAAAATCCCATGAAATCGCATGAAATCAGCATTTTCCGATGGGTTTTCGCGCTGAGAAGCTCAAAGAGGGGCTTCAGGTCATCATCCGAGCAGTCGAAACCGCACTCCGCCAAGGCCTGATCGGAGTGCAGGGGTTTTCCAGGAAAACCTTGAGGAAATCCTCGGAAAATGATGGGAAACCCTAGGAAAATCATGGGAAACCCTAGGAAAATGATGGGAAAACCTAGGAAAATGATGAGATGTGGAAAACCCTTATTCCTTCAGCAAACCATCTACAAAATCTACAAATTCAAATGATGTGGATTTTCCACATAGAACTCGTAGTTTACCCCAGGGTAAAAAGTCATATTTAAGAACATCACCCAACTATTGGAGGTTTCTTTTAATATCCAACCGATACTTGAAAGAGATGTTCAAAATCCACACAACGGGACATTTACCAACCCCTCGCGAAACATGTGGACTTCATCAACAAAGTCACATTGGTGTTCAGCAACTAAATGTAGATGAAGAACATATTATCCGCTGAAATATAGCCAGACATGGGGACTTAACCAAGAAGAGTTCAGTGTTTCATTTGATGTAAGCAACAAACATGTGCAACATTGGAGATTCCCTGAAATCGTTGGAGGTGATTAATCATATAATCACCCAATTTCATCCTTGTTTTTTGCATGAAGATGACAAATGACTTGGATGATAGCCACAACCTCTTCCGTTAATCATTAATACGCGTGCTAGATCCCAATTGTTGATGGTAACATCAATATTTTCGCTGGTTTTATCATATCCACATTCAGCTTGATGAAGTCATCTAGCTATCCCCATTGCCAGTTTTTTTCCCCCCAACGAATCTTTGCCTCAAAAATTGCCGTCATGAAATCTGGCCGTCATGAACACCCACCGGCTCTGTCAATGGATTGGTTTAAGGGAAAATCTACCGGAAACCATCGATTTTCCCATTCAATATGGGGCTTTCCGGTTAAAATTTTCCCCTAAAACCAATCCATTGACTCTGCCCATTGGTTTATAAAGCCCATGAATACTATAGTTATATCTACCATAAACCATAGTTATTGGAGTTATAAACCCACCAACTTAGCTAACATTGACGCCCATTGGATGGGCCTTTTTGTAGACAGATCCTCCGGAGAAGAAGTCGAACATGCCCTGCATCGGATTCACCGCCTCCACGCGGCCGTCCTGTTTCGTCCGAAGGACAGTGACCGTCGGGCTTCAAACGGTTCGTTTTAAACGCCGCCGTTCCGGATGATGGGGGATGGAACTATATATATATATATATGTATATGGATGTATATATATATATATGGATGTTAATGGGTTTATAAAGCAACATAAACCAACAAACATAATATTATCATAAGTGGATGTATATATATATAACTATAGTTTTGGGGATGTAAATGGATGTAACTATTCATATAAGTTGATGGGCTTATAAACCAGCAAACGTAAGTGGATGCAACTATCGTTAATGGCAAGTGAATGGGCTTATATAAACCAACAAACATCACGGGGGGCCTCTGGTTCTTAGGGATACCTTAGACCGGCCAGGGAGTTAGTGGACTAGTTCATAGAACTAACTCCATGGCCGCGAGGATACATGGGAACTTTAACAAGCTAAACATAGGGTGGATTTGGACTTGCAAAAAAAATCACCGACACATACACATGTGATTTACTATAGTTTCCTGAATAGTGTTCTGAACTTCTACCACACAATCTCTCCATCATCATTTGGGTATGGGTCAAAATTAGGTACCCCAATAATTGGATGGTTAATACTCAACTAGACTAACACCTGTGGTCCCCTAGGTCTTCCATTTTGACCCATATCCATTTGAATACAGATTGGTATAGAAGATTTCGACGAGAGAAACAGCCAAGTTTGCTCCCACTGGAAGGTACACTTCACCGCAGGAGGGTAAACTATCTTGCCTGTCTCTTCGAGATGTTCAGTTTGGACCCAAAAATAAAAACAACTAAGTTTTGCTCAACTGCACTTTCGGGTGTTAGTCCTCTACAGTATATGTTCAGTATGAATAGGGTCAAACCTACATGTTTGTTGTGAACCCCTTGACCTTTGTCACAAAAAATCCAGACTTTTATGTGGCAGCCACATCTTTTCTTGCGACACTCCTCCATTTCTGTTCCTTTGACCATGAATCATTGCTGATTAAACAGATACAATCCACATTTTGGGTTTCTTTAATCCCCATTGATTGAGGGTTTAAACCACATTTTGTTTCATTACATCTTTTCAAACATCATATGGTTTCACCAAGTAACCGTTACCAACATTGGTCGATTCCAGTCATGCTAAATCATACTACCCTAGGTTAAACATTTACATAGATGTGGAAAATGGCCCCATTTATGATTCATGAATGAATTACAGCAGCTAAGGCTATTACCTATAAAGATCTATAAAGATGCTGATGGTCACATCAATGTTAACTATGTTAGACTAAATCCCCCAATTTCGTTGATTCCAGTCGTTTTCATCTGTCACATTTTGGTGGATTCCAGTCAATCATCCTACCCTACCCTCTAGTAATTCAACATACTTATTGAAAATGGCCCATGTGTAGTTGATTTACCTATTAAAGATGGTGATTTTCCATAGCTATGTTAGTTTACCAGAGGGTATATTCCATGACATTCCAGCAAATCCCATCATAATTCCTCCCATCATCCCATGATTATCCCATGATCATCCTAAATCTACCATTTTTTTAAAGAATTTCCCAGGATTTCCCATCATTTTCCTAGGATTTCCCATCATTTTTCCAGGATTTCCCCAGTTTTTGAGGGATCCCGTCCCACCCGCGCCCCATCCGGGCCCCACCGCGTTGGTGGACTGCTGCACCAACGCGCCCACGGCCGCGCGCGAGGCCAGGGTGATGTCCTGCACCAGGGCCACGTCCTGGCGAGTCAGGGAACCTTTGGGAACAAAAAAACAAAAAACATGGGCAAATTAACATGGTACTTACCCTCTGGTAAACTAAGATAGCTATTGAAAATGACCATTTATAGAGAGTTTTCCCATTGAAAATGGTGATTTTCCATAGCTATGTTAAATTACCAGAGGGTAACATGGTACTTAGTTATTAGTAAAAAAAAAGTATATTTACTGTAATAAGATTCAACATGTTTAGTATAAATAATTTCTATAATGATTTAACATGTTTAGTATAATTACTATAATTATGTTATATAATGTTATATAATGTTATTGGTAAGATACTAACAATATAAGTTGTCATATAATCATAAATGATTAATAACAATATTAATTATTAGTAAATATTGTAACGAATAATGATTAGTAATATGTGTAATCAATTGAAACTACGTGTATTAATAATATAATAAGCAATTACTTATAATAATAAATATTGTAAGTTTAACTATATAATCATTACACATGATTACTATAGACGTGTTACCGATAGTCATATAATAATAATGATTAATAACAATACACGCAAATCCCCCCTTGGCCCACACACACACACACAACTTTTTAGGGATTCAAAGGATATTGATTCAAGGGATCTTAAAGATGATTCAAAAGACTTTCTAGTGAATCATCAAATCCCCACCCCCGTTAACGTTTATAATCACGGGAATCTTAAAAATGTTTAGAGTTTTAGGAAATCTTCAAATCCCCGCCCAGGTTGCATTTTTTATTCGAGGGATTTTTCAAGGAGCTTAGGGTTTAGGGTTTTAGGGTCCTTTTCAACACAGGCTGTCGCCCTGGTTTAAACAGATATGTTTTTCTCTGTCCGCGCCCTATGCCTTAACTCCACTGGGATACCTGTTCTATTGCCTCCAGCGCCTTTTTGAAGCAAAAGTTTCCATGGATCCCCCATATAATATATATATATCCATATATACATCTGCAGATGTGCGCAGGCATCCACACGCGGGCATGAATTTCCATGGCTGTCGCTGGGTTTCGCCAAGCTTCGATAGGATTCTGTTGTTTCCACAGATCACACTGAACTTCCACGGCGTTCCATAAAGGTCCTTGATTCTCTTAAACCTGCTAGCTAGCGCTGTTTCCGGCTGCGGAATTGCTGCCGCGCAAAGAGGGAATGAGGTACCTATACCTAAACCCTAACATCGCCAAACCCTAAAGTTACCAACCCCTATAACCACCAAACCCTAAAATGACTAATCCCTAAAGCCACCAAACAAAAAAAAAATCAAACCCTAAATCAACAAACCCTAAAACTAAATCCATCACACCCTAAGTAACCAACCCCTAAAAGCACCAGACCTCAAAATCAATAAACCCTAAAAACCGCAAACACCAAGACTACGAAACCCGATTCCAAGCCCAAAAAACAACCTGTGTGATGATGATGATGATGATGATGATGATGATGATGATGTAGTAACATCTAACGCACAGGTTGCTAAGCTGTGCGATGCAAGATGAAAGCTATGATCATGGACATGTGCATTTTATCCCACAAAACACAGTGTTTTTTGATGTTAGGACACGTGGTGGACGTCGGTGCAGGCACGAGGAGGGGTTTTCCCGTAACAATAGTATACAAAAACTATACTATATAGTAACTACAATGTATAACTCTATAGTAGTATACAGTAGTAACAGCAGCATGACTACATGATTTAATGTGGCAATTATAATAGTAATATAATAACAGCAGTATATAATGTCCCAATAGTATTATAGTTATAGTAATGTATAGTTATAGTTACTATAATGGCAAAATAGCAACAATACAACAGTAGAACATGGAGATTAAACCAAACTTTAACCCACCATTTTATGGGTGATATAATGGGATATATTGGGATACATAACCAACTTTATGTGTGCCATGGTCAAGTTACATCGGAAACATATAATGTATAATGGATATATAAAAATCTCTATGAAGGGATTGATGACCATCTCTCAATATGTATATACAGTCCAACTTTTGACTCGACTCTCGCATGAACTCAGAGGTCCATAATGACACAGGCCCGGACTCTGGTGCTGGGGTCAGTGCATTTGAAACTATGGTGAATGAATATCGTGAAGGTCAAGAGAAGACCGGGGCCAACAATCGGAGCGCCCCAAGAGATGGTATACCATAAGAACATGCATCATGCACATAATTGTAATGTCGCAAGATTTAATCCAAAGGGGAGTGGGAAATAAAACAGAACAGGAAGGATGAGGAATTGCAAGGCGTCACAAAATTTTCAAGTGCCAAGGTACAAGGCAACCTCCTTTTTTCAAAATCACCCCTAGCATTCCTCCTCTGCAGTCTCATGTAATTTGCGAAACGCTGCCTCGCACTATCTTCTGCCACATCATCACTCCAACTTTTGACCATGGCACATATGGCACATGTTTGGTGTTTAAATGTGTTTAATGATTTTTTTTGATTGGCGTTTAATGGGTTTCAGTAAAGCATATATATTCATAAGTGCTATCAATTGACACCAATCCATGAAGCGATTATTGTTTCATGATGCATTTTGATGCATTGTTGGTATCTCAATAGTTGATGCATGGCTAGAAACAAAAACAAAACAGTCAATTCATAATTTCCATGGCCTCCAAGATTCACCTATACCCATGTTGCTTCCGGGTTTCGATTCAACGACCCCTTTTTCCAGGGCCCACCAGGCTGGCAGATCCTCAAGGTTGCCATCGTTGTTGCCCTTGTAGACAGCCTGGCTAGAGAATGTCTATCCGAGAGGAGACCCCCACAAGTGGCATAGCAACCACCTAGAATACATGGACATTAAACGGGAAAATATGGGAACATATCATAACCTTCTGGAAACAACATGGGACAGCTATATTTTCCTTTGTTGTGTTCAACATCTGAAAACTAAGTGTTTTAGTCCTTACCTGTTTGGGTTTATATAGATGCTCATCTATGCTGTTAAGAGGTACAGGTACAGTAACTCTCTAAATATTCTTGCTGGCTAATTCACCTGGCTCGAGCTCGATCATCAAGTCTATGATGTCTCTTTGGCTTTACACAAGCGAGTTTGTCTGAGAGGGTACCCCAAAATACAATGGTTATCTTTTGGGATCCCATCCCGAAGTTTGAGCTTAACAACTTCAATTTCTGGCCACTCGAATCCCACTTTCATGCTGGTGAAGTCCAGTTTTTGTCCAGTTTTTGCAGTTTCAACCATGGTTTTCTCATCAGTCCGGGAGCGCCTCGATGTCCTTGCCCCTGGACTCCGCAATGATGCGGGGAAGGCTCTTGATGCTCATGTCCTCAGTCATCCGGATGATGAAAGGAGATTTCACGGACATTGAACCATGAAAACAGGGATTTTTTACGACATTTAACGGGATATGACATGGTATATTCATGGGATATGACATGGTATATTCATGGGATATCAATGGGATACACATGGAATTTAAAGGGATATTAATGGGATATCAATGGAATTTACTGTAATGGAATTTAATGGGATACATACTAATTATTACTAACCAACTATTGCGTGATCAAAAACAGCTGGCTGGGGATCCCCCATTGCCACCTTTGGTAATTTGATTACCAAAGGGTACCCTGGTAGCCCTGTGAACTTCCGTGAACATCATTATATCGCTAGATCTATCATACAAAAAATGGAAGTTCAATGATGTTCACGGCCCCACAAACATGGTAATAATTGGTATTTAACCCACCCCAGATGATATACCATCAGATTCTTCACTTGGAAATGGCGCCGAGCCACTCAACGCAAATTGGCAGTCATAGTCTCACGGGAGTATACTGAGAAATGGTAAGAACAACATGTGATAGAAATAGAACAGTTTGGGATCTCACCATCTGAAGCTGGCTTTTTGAAAAAATGCCATGTTAGTCATATCCAAAGAGTGGGGGAACCCCAATGGCTTTGGGTATCTCCGGCTGATTCTCCCTCTGATCCGATTTGTTTGGAAGCACCAACGACATTCAGCTGCCCTTCGATTCCAGTGGGTACCCTCTGGTAATTTAACATAGCTATTGAAAATGACCATTTATAGTGGATTTTCCCATTAAAAATGGTGATTTTCCATAGCTATGTTAGTTTACCAGAGGGTAGACATTCAAACAACTACGTCTCGTATCTAGCTGAAAGCAGTGTTGACAGCCGACAGTGCTACATAGAGGCCAATACATATCGGTCATGACAATTCCAGCTGCCAAAGGAATTCTGGTACAATGGTATGCCCACAATCCTTTTTTGAAAAAACATGTCACAGTATTCCTGTTGATGGCTGTTGGTCAAAACCTGCATTGTGTCGGATTGTAACGTATAGCCGTACAGCAATTCTTGGACACCCCCCAACTCCTTGCTGTTTGATGGTGATTTCATGATCACAAATTACAATAATCATCACGGCATGCATATGTATCGCCATAAGTTCGCCATATATACATATACATATCATCAAACAAGCCACTAGCAACTTCAATCACCTGCAAATGACCCCCACCCCATTTTTGCACCAACGCGGGCTGCAACAAAATTGATTTTAAGCATCCCCAGCCCAGGTAACAATTGGCTACTCAACCAAGGAATATGGCTGCGCTGCGCTTATCTTATCAGCAACTGACACTGGACAGTGAAGTTCACAGTTTAATATTAACGAATTTAATAGAAGTGGGACCCTTGAAATTGCATGGTGGTGGAAAAAAAAAAACACTCTCTAACCTTTCCCTATCCTGCCACCCCCCTGGGGGATCCTCCACTTATCCCCACCATCCCCACCATCCCCAGCCATCCCCAGCCAAGCATCGGGGCGATCCAACTGGGCGATGTTGACCAAGGTGGCGATGCTCTCCTCGGCACTGGGCGGAACACCCACCTGGTGCAGACCCATGGGCAACGCCCGCGACTCGATCTCCATCAGCAGGCGGTAGACCTTCCCCACCACCTGGGGAAACTGTTGGTCGCTCCGAAAGGAAACTGTTGGTGGCCGGAAAAAACACAGAGCCATAATGCCATAGTTAATGGCAATGATTTTAATAGCAAAATTGTTGGTGATTGTGAAGATATATTTGGATGTACTGCGAGGCTGGGCCCAGAACATTTGGAGATTTGGGGGGCACAAGTCGACTTTTAACGTGTTTTTGTGCTTGATTCATAGGCGTTTTCACATTCATAGGCGTATTCACTGATTTTTCCAACATTGAATGACAAAACATATCTTCCAGCACAGTTCCCGTCAAACATGTTGGACTTCTTCAAAAGAAGAATATTGAAAACCCTCTGTCATTCCATGAAATACATTGAAATACTAGTTAGTTACTGTTACTGTCGTCGGCTGAGAGCGGCAAAAAAAGCCAGATCGCCCAGTGACATCATCACGCTCTTCCATGGTCACCTTTGCCATATCGTCCTGGCATCCGATGGGAATCCAAGCATCATTGGTATAATGAAATCCCGGTACAATGGAGTTGGGAATGGGGATAGGTCAGTTTGTTTTTCTGCTTGTTGTTTCTATCTTTCATCATGTCATATCAATTAAACTCCTCTTTCTAGTCATCTAGGCTCGTAGGTCAGGAAATCCCACCCCACATTCAACAACAACCCTTCAACCTTTAACCAAAAAACTGTTGAGGGGTAACCTGAAGGGTTGGACCTGAGCCATCCTGAGCCCACCCTTGAAATTGCCTCCTCACTAGGCAGATCATCAATGTCCTGGGACGATGGGCAAAGTGAAGGCTTTGGGGCTCAACGAACTGCTAACTTTTCTTGGTTAGATCTGGGTCTGAAAATGGGGTGTATCCCCAATGTTTCAGGTACCATTTATCCGATTGGATTTTGGAATCCCCTAGTTTCAAGTCGTTAATCAAATGGGATCATCATCCTAGGTCGGGACATAAAACATGTTTCCAACCCTTCAGTTTGGCGTCTAAAAAATCTCAATAACATCTGGGGTACCCAAAAATTACAGTCAAGGATACGTGTTTCCTATCACCCACTAGACTGGCAAAGTCACCTTGCTGACACTAGGGCTGCAGTGCTTCCACCTGGCGGTCTAAGATAGATCAGGTGTGTTTGAATATGATTCTATACCCAAAAACATATCATCTTAAGCGGAAAAAAACATGTTGAATTTGGACAAACCCGTATGTTTGTTAGTCAAAATCCGATCCTGGATTGTAATAATCCCCGTTTTATATGGGGTAATTACTGTAATTTCATATCATCAACCAAGAGGTGTTTAGCAGCCACTGCTCACATGTTTGTTGGTGCATGACATGACTCCTTGTCCAAATTGCACTGTCGCGCAGTGGCGATGATGCTGTTCACGATGGAAGCACCTGACCGTTGCGTTGCCGGGATAAACATGTGGTCAAGACGTCAAAGGGAATGAATTCGATAATTTTTACATACAGTATGAAGATACGGATGTGTCTGAAAATGGGGGTATATTTTCTAAACGGCCATTTGATTTGAAGAAAACACCAACATCTAGAACATTGCTCAAAACACCAATACACATACAAAACATACGGGTTGGTTGCGAACAGGATTCCCCGCGCATGGATTGTGACCATCTCCAATATTATATGTGTTAGTACAATGCCCACATGAATTTTCAAACAACCGGGGTTTTGAACATCATATGATGGTTGGTCGGTTAAAACGACGACGACGACGACGACAACAACAACAACAACAACAGCAACAGCAACAGCAACAGCAGCAGCAGCAACAACAACAAAGCATAAATTTATTCCCATATCAACCCCATGATTTCCCATTAAATGTGGTGGTTACTCAATGGCTATCAATCCCGAACAATGAATTCACTAATTTTCCATGAATATTGAATAAATCCTTAACCATCACTTCACTGCTCGGACTTAGTCAACCTAACCACAAGCAATGGTTATTAACCATGTTCAATCAATGGCGGCTAACCTAAATCACTGTTAATCAATGGTTATTAACCCAAAATAAACCCCCATTGAATAACAATGGTTCATTGCTATTCACCTCACATGAATTAGTGCCTACTAAACCCAAATTAAATTCATCAAAAAAACATCAACTCTATCCACTTACATCTACTTATATCATTTTATACCTCCAACATTTTTTGGATGGCTAATGGTGACTATATTTAATACCTCTATTAAACATAAAATATCACTAAATGACCAGCTAATCATCAACCCACCGACCGTCACTTCACGCCGGCGCCTCGCTGCTCGTTCTCCCTCAATCCCTGGTAGGACTTCACCAAGTCGCTGAGCTCCTTGAGGCCCTCACGGTACGGCCGCTTTGGTCACGGATTTTGGAGGGAAAATGATGGGAAACCGTGGGTTTTTGCTGGCAAAACATGAGAAAATGCTGGGAACATTGGGATTTGACTGGCAAAACATGTGAAATCTGATGATTTTTTGGGGGAAACATGTGAAACCACGTTTTTTACTAGTGATTCTATGGGTCACCAGCAAAGACATGTATGTAAACTATAAATGGCCATTTTCAATAGCTATGTTAAATTACCAGAGGGTACATCCCCTACACCATCCCCGATATATCCCACAAAAGTAGATCATTTCCAGTGAGGAAACCATGGTTGTTGTCCATATCCATTGGTTCATTTTCCATATGGAAAATCTAGCATCCCTACGGCCCTTAAAACGGCACGCCTTGTAGAGTCCCGCATTCTCGGCCGGCGGAGTCAAATATGAAATGGTAGAGGCCTGATTGGGCGCTTCAAGGAAGTGACTCCCAGCCAATCTCACACTACTTCCATCGTTTTCAAAAACAAAAACATGTTATCCATTTATATAGTCCCAGAAGGATTGTGAGCATCTTGTATCATATATGTATATATAAATATGTGTTGCTCTGTGTATATTTAAAAAACAACATATATATATATACATAGGTTCCATGGTCGGGACCATGGTATATGACTTATCATCCCAGCCAATTTCCAGGTTGGATAATCCAAGGTGGATATGTGGATCCAGTATCATAAACTACAGAATATCATCCAGATCTGGATCAAACATTTCACAAAATCTAACGGCTATATATATACATATGTATGATACAGTATATGTATGTACATGTAAATGATATTATGTATATATATATATATATATTATGTATATATATATATATATGTATATATATATATATATATATATTATGTACAAAATATTATGTGTAAATATTATAGTATATATATATATATATATTCATTACATATATATATATAAGACATTTAGAGATATCCCCAATCGGATGATAAAAACATACCCAAGTGACGTAGGAGCGTCGCTTGGCAATGGTCGCCTCTGAGGGGTTGTTCGCCTGGGCTCCCAGTATCTCCCAGGTTCGCTTCACCGGTTTTCAGCCGTCAGAACTGGACGTTTTGAGCCATGAAACGTGTGATCTACCCTCTGGTAATTTAACGTAGCTATTGAAAATGGCCATTTATAGTGGATTTACCCATTAATAATAGTGATTTTCCATAGTTATGTTAGTTTACCAGAGGGTACCTATTAAACCTCTGGTAAACTAACATAGCCACATAGCGATCGGAAAAAGATGGCCCATTGAGTTCGTTGATTTACCGTTAAACAATGTGATTGTCCAGTTCGTTATGTTAATTTACCAGAGGAATTCCACTACGAGTTCGATGTGGACAATCAACCATTGAAGTAGACGATTTTCCTGGGGTGTCCCCATGGACTTTCCACATCTATAACCATCCTTCAGCCTCATCAAACAGCACAATGGGCATGCAAGCAACCACTAAATGGGATTTAGCCATCACTAAAAATCATTTGGGTTAAATTGGGATTTATTTAACTTTCTAAATAGCCCTCATTCACCATCATGTACATAAATCTGTGGCCTATTACAATCCAGAAGGTCATGGAGTTACCGAAGTTGGGCTTAGTACATTGACCACGCCCAACGCCTTGGGAAAAATTAGGGTCTTCCGAACGCTTTACAAAGGCAACTTCGGGGCATTGATCTCCAAACAAACAACCCCGGTTTGTAGAAAATGGATCGTGGCCAATCTTAGATACTGTGCCAAATAAAACTGTATGTTATTATTAGTTATCATCACTAAATTCTTAGACTAGTGATACTCTAGTTGCTACTACCATTGCTATGATTGCTCAGATTGCCATCATAACATGATCCAACGAGGTGCTGCGTAGTAGTAGAGGTTGGGCAGAACCGAGATCAAGCGATCAGGGTAGCAGCTGCCTGGCTGAAAAAAATAGACATTGGTATATGTTGTTGTATCAGCATTACTATTAATGATACAGTATATATTATTATGATTAGTCAATATATATATATATATATATCAGTATTATTGTGATTAGTGATTGTTGATTACTATTCTGATTATGACGATGATGATGGTGATTATTATTCTGATGATGACGATGACGATGATGATGGTGATGATGATGATGATGATGATGGTGGTGATGACAATGATGATGTCGACAACGACGATTATGAAAATTAAACATGTATATATATATATATATATACATACCAATATGTTATTGTATCAGTCTGATTATTAATGATTAATAAATCATCATCACTTCTGATCAAAAAGCACACGAATCAACATTCTGAAGCTCCCCAGCCTCACCGCCCGATTCGCATCGTTTCGCGCCTGACATGCCCACCTGCTTCCCAGGCATGAACTCCAAGGAGCCGTGGGTGCCAAAGTGCAGCAAGGCATCCGCCTTCGCCGTGGCCCCGCTGGGGGATTTACTGGGAATCTCTGGAGATGGTCTGACCAACTGTCGACTGATCAATTTTCCGGTACCCTCTGGTAAACGTTCACATAACTGATGGGAAAATCACCATTTTTAATGGGAAAATCCACTATAAATGGCCATGTTCAATAGCTTTTTGTATGTTTACCAGAGGGTAAGTGATGTTGGGATATCATGGAGAAATGTGTGATGGTGACCTGGTATGATATGATGATTTGGGTGTGGCTCTGAGGAAGACTTAGCCAACAAATATCAGGGGCATGCTGGTAAAAGGGGATATGACATTATGTCTAGCCAACTTGAAATGACATTTGGCTTTGTCTAAAAATGGTGGTACCCCCAAGTTATGGCACTTTAATAGGAAAAATATGATACAGCATGGTAGTTGCGGTTGGGTATGTCATCCACAATTCGAACAAGCTTAAAGATATCTCCATGGGTTTCGTTTGGCTCCCACTATACCACTGGCATCGTCGATGTTGTTGCTCCAGAAAAATTGTTGGTGTCAATCTTCGTATTTGCTGCTTGTTGGTGCGTTTGCCGTTCTTGCCAATTACCCTCCGGTAATCAAACATGGCAATAGGAAATCCCCTTTATAACTGGAAGTTTTAAGGGTAAAATCATCTATAAATTGCCAAATTATCTATAAAATCATCTATTAACTGGTAAAATCATCTATAAAATCATCTATTAACTGGTAAAATGATGGATTTTCCATTGCCAATTTGGATTACCCGAGGATAACCGGGTAGATCAAATTCTTGGATGTACCAGCAGCTGGCCATCTGTCCTAATCAGCATCGAGTGCATCAACCACCCCTTCGGGGTCTCATCATTTTTCATATGAGTTGAATTTAATTGGTGCTTTAGCAACACGTTTTCAGATACACCATGCATGATACACCAGAATATCATCAACCATCATATTTTTGGATATACAGTATATATGGTGTATCATGGTGTATATCCAAAAATATGATGGTTCCATCCAGAAACATGTACTGTATACATACCATCATATGTATATATATATATGTACATATATATATATATACGGTACATATATATATATATATATACAGTACATGTGTTCCAGCATATTATGACGACATGTTCCATCCAGAAACATCCACACAGTGAACACTGGTGGCCAGTGTCGCGCCTTGAAGATGAACTCCAAATAGGTGTAGAAGGCCGCGAAGCCGTGATGAGGCGATGCGCTCTTGGCAAACAGCAGCCTGAGGCGAGGCTTGGGAAAATCCACCAAAAAATGGCGCTTTTGAATGGGGCTTTCTATGGGAAGATCAGGAACTACTCAAACCTATATATGTTGAATAAACCAGAATGTTTCAAAGTGAGATTGTCCAGTATACCCTCTGGTAAACGTTTACGTAACTATGGAAAATCACCATGTTGAATGGGTGAATCTACTATTTCTATGGCCATTTTCAATAGCTTTTTGTATGTTTACCAGAGGGTAAGGATCGAAGTTGTTATCTCAACCAGCTGCCTCATGGGATCGCCCTCATAGCCGAAGGTGGGCTGCACACCCAGGAAGATGTTGCCAAACTTCTTGCCTCGACACGCAGTCACTGGAGGACATTGAACTCTCATCATTTCGATCATCAATAAATGGGTAATTGTCCATAGCTATGTTAAATGGCCAAATGGTAGTTCCCATTATATAATATCCCCATGTTTCATCATTGTCGGTTAGATCCCTACAAATCACCATTAAATCAAATTAAATCATCAAAAAACATCACCATGAAATCACCAATGAAGTCACCAATAAATCACCATTATATCACCATTAAATCACCATTAAATCACCATGAAATCACCATTAAATCACCATGAAATCACCATTAAATCACCATTAAATCACCATTAAATCACCATGAAATCCCCATGAAATCACCATTTCCCACCGGGATTGGAGCGCCATTTCTTTTGCCAATGCACCGTAGATCAAGAGGTCCTGGCCATCGGTGTTCAGCTCGCCAGGTGGAGGTCCCCAGTTCTCATGCAGGTCTTCAGAGAAAGGGCACAACTCCTGGCGGGGAACAAAAGCCTTGGCCCATATATATATATATATATATATATATTTATGAATATGATATGATCATTATCTAGTTAAACTAGTTCGCTGCAACCTGGACGTTTGCCCGGAGTTGATGTCCCGCAATCAACGTATTGTTCAGAGAGGGTGGCTAATTTTGATCCCTCATGATGACAAAGTTGATGTTATTTCCGCAACCAAAATATTGTTCTGAGGAGGTGGTGAATTTTGATCCCTCATGAAGATAAAGTTGATGTTGTTAGCCCGTTCAGCATACTGGTCATAGGGGGTGGCGGATTTTGTTCCCTCATGAAGATAATATATAATGTTGATGTAATAACAAGATTCAACATTGGCCATAGAGGGTGGCATGTTGTTAGCCTGTTCAGCATATTGGTCATAGGCGGTGGCGGATTTTGATCCCTCATGATGGTCAGGTGATATGTTTTGATCATGAAGATAACTGTATTCAAGGTATCTTTCACATGCCACCG
>Ga0126342_10001289_pt1 | contig 34459 bp, 22 predicted proteins | sample Cyp1metagenome_FD_92528 | JGI IMG/M metagenome (GOLD analysis project Ga0126342, IMG submission 92528) | Coral microbial communities from Lord Howe Island, Old Settlement Bay, Australia - Cyphastrea 1 metagenome | ecosystem: Host-associated > Invertebrates > Cnidaria > Coral ...
GTTGGTGTTGTTCCCAAATTTGAAGCTGTGGTTCATCTTGGTTTGGCAGTCCTTTTTTTTCCTATTTGAGTTCTGGAACCCTATTTTTTTCCTATTTCTGAATCCTATTTTTTCTTATTTTTTCCAAAAAATAAATATTTATAGAACGAATAGAAATAGCAGCATCTCAACATCATAAACATATGTAAAGAAAACAGAAACAAAAAATAACTGGTAATATTTACAGACCTATGTGCTTGCACATATATTCTCTATATATTTTTCAATCGCCACATGATTGGAAACATCCAAAAATCTTCAGTCCACTGTCAGTCGCAACCACTCAGAAAAAACCGCTCGTGCGCCGCACCATCCGAAGTGCTCTCGATCCGCACGTGTCCGCGCTGCGGCGCTGCCAGGACCTGAGGTCCGGGGAGAGCTGGAAATCATTGAAAAATACCCTCTGGTTATTTAACATAGCCATGGAAAATCACCATTTGTAATTGGTACACCATCTATTTCTATGGGCCATCTATACTTGGCTATGTTAAATAACCAGAGGGTATTGACATTGGGATTTTGAAGCCATGAAAACTGGGGCATGAATGGGATCAATCTAAATGAACTATGAATCCTTGCGATTATCTAGATGGATTCTGAATGAATCCTGGAAAAGCAAGGCAACCATCAAATGTTCAACACTGTTTAAATGGATGTGGAAGAAATCATTGGGATGTCTCCCCACAAATCATTGGGATGCTAAAACTCACACATTGTTTTTCCGCTTATATAATGAATGGTGATAGAACTGGATGGTTACTCTACCGCAAAGGATCAGGTTTCTGTATGTTTCTAGAATTAATCTCAAACAATTTTGAACTGTCCACATCTACCCTTGTAAACTGGAAGGACAAGTAATACCAATAACAATAGTGGATTTAACTAGCCAAAAAAGAGCAATAGGGGAACTAACTAACTAACTAACTAAACTAAACTAAACTAAACTAAACTAACTAACTAACTAACTAACTACCTCTAACCCAAAAAGTGAGATGTAGAAACTCGGGCACTTCCGGAGATCTTCTTGGGATGCCAGGAATCTAAGGGTATAGGTACAGGTATAGGTAATTTTTAGCTTTGGTGATTTAGCCAGGCCACGGAGCTATTCAAATTGGGTTCAATGGAGGTTGTTGAAAGAACAGACTGAGAAAAAAAAGTTGGTTGGTGGTATACCTACCCCTCTGAAAAATATTAGTCAAATGGGATTATTGTTCCCAATATATTGAAAATAAAAAATGCTTGAAACAACCAACCAGAAATTGAGTTGATTTTGTTTACAGGAACAACTTGTATGAAACCATTGATTTTGACCATCAAAAACATTACGTCGTCTACAGAATCAATTTGACCAGTTGTGAGCATCCGGTATGCCCCCGTATGCCCCGTTGAAACTTTAACGAGCTCCCCATGTTGCTGGTGACCCCAGGATAGTAAATGCCATGGCTTCAACATCGAGGCATGGATCGTGAGGGCGTGAAAGCCAGCCACAATATGTGCATAGTTGTTCCTTAGAAACTAATCCAAAACCAATTTGTGTCTTGTACGATCTTACATAGGTTTCCGAATGGGCAGTTCATGTGGTGTAACGACTCGTTTTCCCTCCTTGGCTGTTTAAATTCCAGCCTTTATTGTTGAATTAAATTCCAATTTTGTTGGTAAAATCCTTGTTCTTGCTGGTTGACAGCCTATTTTTTTTCTGGTTAGACGTTTGACTGCTTGAAACCCATCTCCACGTTGAGGGTCGCTGAGCCCCTGGCCATCTCTTCTTGGTACTGCTGCTGTAGCCGCTTCACGAACTCCTGAAACAGCAGTGGACACAAAAAAAAACACTTAGGTCTCCTTACTTCCGCTTGCTCAGGAAAATCAAACACACATCAGTATGCCTGATTTACATCCGAGTTTGTCTAGAAGCGACGCCCTGGCCCCAAAGCTGCAAAGCTTCATAGGGGGAAAACAAAAAAAAACACCGTCTTTCGGGGTCTTCCGTATTATTTTCAGGAAAAACTGTATACACACTAACCGTCCCGTCTGATATATTTCCATGTTCTGCTGATTATAGTCCCATTTGTTGGTTGTAACCTTCTGCGAAATAACATTTGGAAACTCCATCAGTACCATTATCCGAGATCATGTCCCTTGGGTTTTCGCACGGATGTTCCGTTCGGTTATTTCATCGGTTAAAAAAACAAATCATAGATCATATCTCCATATTTATGAAAATATGGAGATATGATCTATGACCTATGGTAATGTAATCATCCATATTCATTAAATAAAGATACCATTAAACATGGTAGATCATAGATCATATCTTTATGGTTGACGATTAATACCTACCATGTGTATAATGGATGATTTTCCCTCTTTCTTGCTGCTTGAATCCCACCGTTGGATTTGTTTCAGTGACCCCCCAACATGAAAAATCACAATTTCCAACGGGTAAATCATTGAACTAACTGGGCCATTGTTTTCACAGCAAACTCTTAGTTTCTACCCTAGTCTATATACGCACAACTCTACAATAAAACAATACATATATATATATATATATAAATGAATACATATATATATATATACACAAGCTATACAAGTATGAAATATATATATACATAATGGATTCCCTAATGACTTCCCAAATCAGACTAATTTTCTTATAGACACCATAATATCGTCATTTTATTCCACGATACAATCCTTCATGTTCGACTCATCTTTCTAGACCTCATAGCCTCATAGGTTCCCATGCAATCATATTAAATCACCATTTTGAACTAAAAATGAAATGCCATGAATATAGTTAATACTCATTTGGGCAATTTAATGTATTCAATATGCCCTGTCCGACCCAGTACAAAGATGAGGCTGACAATGTCACGCCTCGAAGAGCAGCTGCGCTTCGGCAGGCTCCATGACCTCCACAAAAGTGGCGGAACAGTTTGGTCCCAAGGCGGATGAAATCCTATGAGACATGCTGGTTTATGGGGGGCTTAACCAACAGAAATGATGATTTAATGATTTAATGATGATTTCATGGGATTTCACCATATTTCACCAGCAAACATGATGATGTTTATTGGGATTTAAGCAGCAACACTGGTGATTTAAGAGGGTTTAATCGGCAAACATAATGATGAATAAACAATAAACAAAAACCATGCTGAAAAGTTGGAAGTTAACCAACAAAAATTGTGATTCATGGCGATTCTACCATGAAAAAATGGAAGTAAAGTGTTATTTAACAATCAACCCAAGTGACGTTCTGAAAGTAGATAATGGGACTCATGGCAAGGATCACTTAGATGGGACGATTATAGGAAAGTTGACGTGGAACTCATGATTAAACCATGAAAAATACATGCCAGGTGATGGGGAAGATGGATTTGGTATGGTTTAGGCATCACACTTGTGATGTAACCATATTTGCTATCAAACATTAAGTCATTAAGGTATAAAGGGAAAACACAATCTCTATATTGGAACGGAAGATGAAGATCAATGTTGTTTGATCATCATCTCCATCCTTTTACTTTATGGTTTGCTGCCTCCCTGGTAAACTGATACAACGGGTATGGTCTCTGTAGTTGTTTGGGAAAATCAAACGCTATCAAAGAACTATCTATAGCTATTGACAATGGGATAGAGCTGGAAAATTGTGGCCAAGGATTACCGCTCAGGAACCTAGACTGGTTCGCCAGCAACAGCGCGCGGGTGGGCGAGTATCTCGGTTTTGCACAATTTCACATTCGCCGGTTACCACATCTAATGGCCAATAGAACCCCCATGGTGTTTGCTGTCCGGCCCCCATGTTGCATGATACAACTGCAAATTTCAACCTCTTAGTTCTCTTAATCCATTGGAATAAATTAACCAGCAACTATCAATCGATATAAATCTCGAGTTCCAATGATCAACATCATTCAGCATACCAATGATAACCCATTTATCAACTAGTTAACTAAGTCCATGGCCCATCTAAGAATATCAACCCAAAAATTCCAATGATGAACAGTATATCAAGATCAATTTTAGGATATCAATCTCCATGTTCATGGTTTACTATTGTAGTTACTATAAGTACATCATTCTTCAACTTCAATGAAGTTCGTAACTCCCGATTGTATACTATCCATCTATATAGTTATAACCACTTATAACCCATTCGACTCCCAAAAGTATCTCCGATGGTCACTCCCTTTTTAGCACATCCCAACGCCACGACTCAACGACGCTCAGCGCCTCCTTCAAGGACGGTGCTGCACTGGGAAAGGAGGCACCTCAATGCCGGAACATGGTCACAGCCACAACTTTCTACGGTAGAAATGGTAGAAATGAATTTAAACTTTCTGCTGCTATATGGTGCCCCAAAACCAGTTCAAAAAAAACACTAAAGGATGAAACTACCCATGCAAGGTTGGGGATGGGTATAGCTAGGTGGCTTTATAAACAAACCGATATGACTGGCACATCACCTTGACTATGATGCCCAGGCAGCCCGTGGCACCACTTTTTTGGGTAATTAATGCGATAAACATTGAAACCCACATTTCCATGGTCTCATCATCACCTTTCCTGTTCAAATTGAAATTGAACTTAAGGAACATCACATATGATCGGTCTTAAACCCTCGTGGTTTGGCAGCGGAAGCTTGCCGTTGGATTGTTTTCCCAGTATCAAGTCACCATGTTTCCAAGAAAATCACCATGAAAGTCATTATCTTTCGCATGTAAACACCCCTCCCCAAAAGAAAAAATCTTTCAAATCATCATCCTTAGTATCCTTAGACTAAACATTCATGGGAAGTGCACCCCTATGGCCCCGGGCACAAAGACTGCTGTAGCAGAACTAAAACCTCATAGCCCTTGTCCACGACGTTGGCCAACTTGGGCCTCAGCGCTGTCAGCTGGAACTGCAGCGAAGCACAAACGAGTGGTGGATCGATTTCAGCATATTGAGGGGCCTCATATCCCAACATATCGGGCTTTACCATAGTTTGGGGTGTTTATAACCACGGTTATAGCCGCCATAGAAGTAACATCAACTGCAGCCACAAGAATCCACATGTTCAATTGTTGATTTTCCGGTTTGCTGGCGAAATCGGCGAACTCTCCAATGTTTGCTGGTTCAAAAAAGCAGAACCCCTATAATTGTCTTTCCACAATAAAGGGCTTGGTCAAAGTCAATGATTCCCATCACAATGGATCTGGCCATCCCCAAGGTAATACAAAGCCCGAACTTATCAAGGAAAAGGGGCTTTAACATTGCTCAAGTGGCTTTTGAAGCATCAACATTGATTGATTCAGCCACCAAAAATGCTGATTCAGCCAAGGAATTCTACCCACGAAATGAAAAACGGTGGGTTTCTCCAAAAATTATTGCGGACATAATGGGTGGATATAAATTGTCTATCTTTCCATGTGTATATATAATATAATATGTACTGTATACAATAATAATAATTAGACTATATATATATATATGAGTATATGCAAATGGCGAGATCCAACTTCATACGGCTTCAGGATTCTTCGGGTCAAGTCATTGGGGTAGCGGTAGCGAAAAAACAAAACATCCATTCTGGCAATGGGAAGTTCATCAACAACATGAGACAACATATGATAAACATCTGGTTTTTCGATATAGATTCCCAACAAATCTCTTGGCCCGTTCCACGTTCAAGCCTATTTCAAAGGGATGATGTGAAACGGAACTGGACTCTGGACACTTTCCTCCAGTTCAATGGACTTATTTTACGGAAAACATGTAGGAACGTTTGCGTTTCATCCAGGGAAAAAAACGTAGCGATGTAACATAGCCACTTTATCAACACATATCTTTCAATGTGCCATTATTTCCAAATTTATGTTAAACAACCAAAGGGTATACCTCTTTGAGCGACAATCAACCATGTAATGACTTCGTTTCAAGACTTCGGGAACAAACGTGGGTCTGACGTATCGTTGCAGACCATTGGTCGCCCGGGATCACTGGCCATCTCAGGAACCGATTTATTGGAGGTTATACCATATATATGGCCTGTTTTCAGGGCTAAATTTCAGGGAATATCCCCAGAAAATATTGCCAAAAATATGGTACGTTAAGTTAGTACCTCCATTTTAGGATCCTGAAATTCCCATTGATCCAGGAACTCGGGCACATTCGCTGCACCACGCCACAAACTCTATGTCGATTGGAGGAAGTCAATGACTGGAGTATATTCTATACCCTCTGGTTGTTGAACATAGCTACGGAAAATGGCCCATTTATAGAGTTTGTATGATGATTTGCCTACTCATGGTGATGATCGATAGCTACCTTCAATAGCCAACATAATTCAAACACCCCGTGATTATCCCATTTCAATCCAAAATATAGATATTATATCTATCTATCTATCTGTCTGTCTGTCTGTCTATCTATCTATCTATCTATCTGGAGTATTTCGCACACACATACATATATATATATATATATTCATGACCAGGCTATATCATGGTTGTAAGCCACGAATCCAACTCCTCGGACATGAGCATTTCGAATGGCCACGTCTCGAATCTTCGACCATTTGATACGTCCCTTGAATAGGAAGAGAAAACACCAGTGCCTAATCTTGGAATTGTGTATCGGTATGTAACACTGACAAGGAGACCCAACAAGATACGAGAAAGAAGGTTGAAACTTATAACCACCAGAAGTTGAGACAGAACATCTCTAAATTCTGAGGACATATGCCAATTGATCGAAAGAATTTACACCACCAGTTTTTCGTGTGGTATGGAAAATTAATTAAGTACAAGTGCACCCAGTCCAGCAGGTACCTTTCAAAATCTGTATCATCCATACGAACCAACTATATTCAGACTCATTGGCTCATTGGTAGTCCTATCTGATGGGGACCAGAGCGGTTTTCGCAATCTAGATCCATTTTTTGGGGAATACATCCATCTAGACTTACGGAGATCAAATAATACCCTCTGGTAAACTAACAGTCCGCTATGGAAAATCACCATCTTCAAGATCGGTAAATCAACTATTTCTATAGGCCATGTTCAATAGCAAACTGTTAAACAAGTTACCAGAGGGTTTATATGATAATGGTGTATGTGGATTGTTTCATCTACCCGTACCCCAAAATCACGGCTATCTATACAGCAAGTCAAGGGATCTTCACCCAAAAACTAGGCATCCCCAAGCATGATGGCCAAACAACGACCCCCAAATAAAAACTGCAGGAAGATTTGATGAGAAAAAATGATGGCTGGTGAAACCACTAGACATTGATCATTTTAAAGGTGGAACTGTAGGTGAAACTGTTAGTTGGGGGCTGTAATGTCCATTGAAAGAATAAACAAAATATATGGATCCCTTAAACAGCCATGAACAAGCCACGAAAACATCTTTAAAAAGTAAGCTCCATCTCAGAGTTGTTATATCAATGGTACAATTAAATCACGCATTAAAAAACACAAATCAAACCCATGAAAACCACATCAATGGTGTGGGAACCCCCCGCAAAAAAACTTCTATTTGGGGATGTGTTTACCATAGCACCCATGCAGAGCTCTAAGGAGATCACGGTTTGGGCATCTCTTCGCCTGTCATGTCAGGGGTGGACCCAAACATAGAAATGGGTTGGGGTGATCGATGGGAATCGATTGGTGTGGCCCGGTGTGGCATCTATGCAGTAATCCCATCCTAATATGAAACACCACAAAGAAACCATGGTGACCTAGTGGACATTTATGCATGTTTTGGGACAATACAATGCAGGTATTTCATACTAGAGGGATGGTATTCAATCATATGATTTGTTAAAACCAAGAATGTGCGGACGACTGAGGCTACACTAACAACTCAACCAACACTGAAACTGTTGCAAATGAGTGCAAATGGTAGCCGAGCCCCTAAATGGTGGTATTAAACAGGTTAAGTGTGGGGTTTATTGTGATTACAGTATAGCTACAGTATAGTAGCTATAGTATCACGGGTTAATGCACCCACAAACATAATGTTTGGGGGCACCACCATTTTCTTCAAGTGGGTACAGTAAGTCATGAACCCACGTCTGGGTGATGTTCCAGCCTGTCACAGTTGATGATCCGAACACCCTTTTGGTCATCTCATCTTGCAATGGACTAATACACTCCAGCAATCAAACCTCGCAATGGGAAATCCCCGAACGAAATCTCTCTCTCTCTCTCTCTCTCCATCGCCATCTGTCAAGACTGCCGGAAGGCAGTGGCCAGAAACTAACTGGAGGTTTTGGTTTTATATGGGAAATCGGCTGTAAATGGTGGATCTGGCAGCCACGTTTGATTGCTGGAGGGTATATCAAACATGGATATAACTGCTCACAAAGGAGACCGCCCAAATTGAAGATCTGAGCTTATTAAGGGCGAAACTTAACCACCAACAACTATGTCCATAAGGGCTTATATAGTTATTTCCCCAGCGATCATCGGGGGCTTATAGAATTCCTATGAGTATATGTCAACGATAAAACACCACACACACATATATATATATACATATAACAGTTAATTTTGCCCTTCCTGAAAGCGAGTTTCCCTGGCCATGTATCCTTAATTGGAGGTCTGTCCAAGAATAAAATTCAAACTTCGAATCCACCTTGACCGTTTCAAAACCGTTAAAACCTCTGGTGGTTTAACAGTTTGCTATGGAAATTAATCATCTTTCAAAAACAGTACATCATCGAACTTCATGGGCCTATACCATAACCATAGCTACGTAGCAAACTAACGTATGTTCATCTTTCCTCAGTCTATACCACTTGTAAAAATCCCCGTAGACACCTACTTTTGATGGTGAAATGACGTTCTTTTGATGGTTAAGGATGGTTAAACCCTTCATGTTTTGCTCCCATCACTTTCAATGGACCCATCATCTCAATGGGAGTTTCAGTACCCAAAGGTACTGTACCATATAAAGCCATGTGTTGGGCGCATATACCCTTACATAGCCGTTACCAAAAAAATAACGCCGTTGATTCGCACAGATCCAGGTCGACGCACCTGGGAGCGTTTCCGGCCACAGTTTCAGCTTCATGACCTGGCCATGGTGAAACATCCAGGCCCCGCCTACGATACCCTCTGGTGTCATCAAACATGGCTGGCTGGAAAATCCCTTTAAAAAAGGTGGTTTCAATTGGAAAATCATGGGAAATCATGGAAAACATACCAAACATGGAAAAAATGTGGTTTCAATTGGAAAATCATCGAACTAAGTCAACTAAGTTGTGTTCTTGCAGAACGCTATGTTACCAGAGGGTGTATCATCCATCCAACCAACATCCACCCTGCCAGTTATGGGGTTGGAAGACAATTCAACTTAGAACCCATCCCCAAAAAACACTATATCACCACCGTAGAATATCCCAAATAGAATTGAAGCGCGTGAAAATGAAGCAAAGGACAACATATATACATATAATTAAATATATAATTAGATACATATATTATAATATAATATATATATATATATATATATGTATATTATAAGCAACTGGGATTGTCATCCAAGGTTGGGATGAACACAATTAAACACTATGACCACTGTTGCCCTTGCGGCCCCTTTGCCTCCCCCTTGGATGGCTACCACATGTAAAAACCCACATGTTTTCCATATTTTACTCATATCTACATGACTCATCATGACTCAACTCTGCACCCCTTGTTTTGGATGCAATTTCAACCATCAAAAGCAGCAGTTTTCCGCAGATTTCGGCACCTTCGAGGCAGCAGTTTCGATTTCTTCGTCGGAGGTTCCTTCCCTTGGCCGTGGAGTTGGGTAACGAATAATCCAATCCTACTGATATCATGTTCGAAGCTTCAGGGTGCCCTAACGGTACCCCACCCCAACAATCAGGGACTTCATATATCTGAATATGTCGCACTCATAGGGCTTGATGAAGGTTCATAGCATTTGCAGTAATAAGCTCATGTAATCAGGCCTGATTTGGTGATACCAACATTTGTGGTCTGAAACTGGATAAAGTGGATTGTTACCCATGAACTATTGCTTTTGGCAGGCATCTGCTGCAATGTTAACCTTCATCCCATTCGGTATACGTCTATCCATTCCCCTTATTTCCCATTTCAGTTACTGATGTGTGTGTCATCTTGCTTCGCAGTGGAATTATCACTCGTATGGGCAAGTCTCACAACATCTTGGTAACTCAAGAGATTCGTCGTGTCAACCATCTCTCGAGTATAGTTATAGTTACACAGTACCACCCACTGCACCCCAAGTATTTGCGAGAAGGGGTTATGTCTCGACTTCTGGGGGTTATAGGTGTATATATATAAATATGTGTATATATATATATATACATATGTATATATATATATATATATATGTATATACATAAATATATATATATATATAAACTGTGGTTACTGTACCCAGGTCCCCATGAAATTTCCGTAATTCTTGTTGGTTGAGTCACCCTTCTGAGAATGGTGAAACCCACCATTCCATCAATAACTGCGATTACTATACCGGTCAATGGATATTTACTGTAACTGTCGGTTCATGCTATTCAAAACCATTCAAAGCATCACTGATAACATTGATAGTTACTATTAGTATCAAAAATAATCATAATCATATAACTGATACATATAAATATATATATACTATTGTTACTATGGCTACTATACCCATGAACGGATATAATTGAAATCACCACAGCAATCTTAGATGATTGATCTATTATCACTATTACCAACTATTAATGGGTATAAATAATGATGCTGACATCATTATTACGAACTATTATATCACCCATTGGTTATTGATACGGTGTTGGTGATGAGTATCATTAAAAAACAATTAAAGGCCAATATAACCCCTATTAAAACTAAAACTGTTATTGATGGCTTAATGGACGTTAATCCTCAACCCCCCGCCTGATGCCCAACATCAGCACCAGGCCGGTGCCGATGCGTCCTTGAACCAGGCCATCCACCTGATTGAACCAGCAACGATGGTGACCAAAAACCTGCAAACGATAACTGGTTGGTGATTTCAACTCCTCTGAAAAATATTAGTCCGTTGGGATGATTATTCCCAATATATGGAAAAATAATAAATGTTCCAAACCGCCAACCAGATGGGAATTTATTCATAACAGTAAGGATTTAATTATCACACATGCAAACTTCAGCAACAGAAACACCGATGAAGCTGCCTAAAATGCTAGATCAACCACCAACATACAATTGGGATTTTCCGGCAATAAACCTGATTTCTCTTCCTTATCTAACTTTGGAGATTCACCAACAAATGGGAGGTCTGGCCAAGATTAGTTGGGTTGTGACCATCAAGAAACAAATTCGCCACAATAAGAAGAATATTATTGTGCATATAAGGTTTCAGCCAGCACATATTGGAAGGTGACTTCAAAAAAACAACTGAAATTAGGCATCAAGAAGTGGCTGTAATAGCATCCAACCTGCAAATTTCATCCTCAAAACAACGGATATTGCCAACACACATGTAGATGATATGACCAACAATAACAATACTGCCATTGGGATGGAATCTCCAAAACATGGGATTAGATGGCAATAAAGATGGGGATGCATTATAATAATCCAACATGTCGTTTTATGGCGGTTTGAGATCTCTTAACAACTAATGGGTGCCCAGACAGCTCTATATGCCCGGAAACCCGGCTTGAAAGCCAGCTGAGCCCAAATTAGTGGGGTGAAAGAGGTGGCCCAAACCCACACAGCCTCCACTGTGGCGCGGGCCACTTTCTGCCTTGGCTTCAAGAAAAAGCATCGCACATCGGCTTGAGAAAAAGGCAATGGGATGCGATGAATGTTCAATGAAAGCCTGATCATGTAGTATCGTAATTCCCATATAAGAATCATTGAAATCGCCAACTTCGACTAGAAAACAACCAACATAGTGACATATTTTTGTCTATGTTTTGGGTGGCAAATGTTCATAGCTTCCATTCTTTTCAGCCCTTCCCAAGCCCTTCCCAAGTGGGACCGAGGCCCCTGTCCCTAGGATCTTCATCGTTGCCACCGTATCATGGCGTCACGTTCCCAGGGCCATTTGGGCTGGGAAATCCCCGAACTCAATGGAGGTTTATAGCTGGGACAATCATGGGAAAAATTGATAAAATTCATGAACATGCATGTTTTTTTTTTTTGGTTGGGTATACCGTATATAGCTGGAAAAATCATATGTAAATTTAATGAAAAATAATGAAATCCCAACTAAACACTTAGATGGGCCATGATTTGTTAGTTAACTATAGTTAGTCAATGGATTATAAGCTGGTTTTTTGGTGGATTATAGTGGGAATTATAATTCAACTATCAACCAGGAATCACGTTTTTACCATGGCCCATCCAAGCAAGAACTTAAACTATATTCCAAATTGACATTGTAATTTTGGGCATACACAATTTTTAGACACATGCATCATGCATCTATCGTTGGCAGAGGTCTAGAAGAAATTTTTGCCAAGAGAGAAAAAGAGAGAGAGAGAGAGACACAGCTGCTGAAAAGCTGACAATGTGCGGGTGATGCGAACAATCTCAATTTGTGCTGTGAAATGTGACTCCTTTCTCTCTCTCTCTTTCTCTATCTCTCTCTCTCCCTCCATCGCTGACACGTGAATTTGTATCAAACATGTCCATGGAACATTGAGTGAGGCATGCGCATTTCTCTCGCTGATTGGCTTGATCATGTTGATAAAAACAGCTGCACGACTGGTTTTTGCCCTTCCAGCCTCTGGTCATGCCGGCATCAAAGGTCTGTATCATGTGTATATATAAATACACGTAAATACTGCCATTAATATCCTTCATTTGTATTCATTTGTGTTAATCAACATGCAGAAACAAAACCATAATTTAGCGCTACTGTCGCCAACATGGCAGCACCATGCAGCACCTACGTTGGCATGGGTGGCAGTCACTTTTTCCCGTTGGTTCTCTCCTGGAATTAGGATCCATACGGCACTTTGGCCTAGTGCACAACTGGATCGCACCTGAAACTGTCCCAGCTGCGTTGGCAATTCCGGGCAAATCACTGCCACAATTGCGCTGGGGAATTGGTGCAGCAAATTGGCCAGGATTTCTTCGGTGGAGGCCGTGCGGGCCAAACCAATGCGCCAACCCCAAGGTGGATTGGCTATGATAATATCTGGCTGGGGGAGGTTGAAAGGAGTTGCAGCATCATGAACTCCCACATCAAGGGCTGACAATGGGGCATGCGTCGAGAAATGAGCGAAATTCTCGGTGGCGCGCTGCAAAAACGGCTCATCCACATCCCGAGCAAAGACCTGGGAAAAGATCCCTGAAGCTGCCGCCATCGCGGCCAAGGTGCCACTCCCACAACAAGGATCCAAAAGGGTGCTGGGATTCCGCCCGTGTCGGCCCTGGAACTCCATAATTGCCAGAGAAAGTACAGCATTGGCCACCCAAGAATCCAGCCCCGCTGAGAAATGAAAGGGGCGCTTCAGCCAAGCCTCATGACAGGCCATGGGCAACGCGCACATTGGAGACCTGTTTTGCCTGACAGGGGGCTTGTAAAATGTCCATTTTGTTTGGATTTTCTACATCAACTTTGCAACGATTTTCAATGACTATGACCAATGTTAGTAAAGGAATAATAATCCATCCATATTCTTATGGTTTATACCACCCATTTATGGTGAAAAGGGGGATGGTTGACTACTGCTTTACCAACAAAAGTGAAGATGATCCTCTAATTCTGGGCTGTAGTCCACCCCTGCCTGACATCCAGCTCCTGGCCCAGCAAATAGGCACCTCCCTCAGCCTCCAAGAGGACCAATTGCAAATGCTGAGGATCCTCCCTGGCTTCACGCAACTTGGGCACCTTGGTGCTAAATGCTACAAAAAGTGCGGTCCAAAAAGGATCAAAAAGGATCCCTCCTTGGTGACACGGGTGAAAACCACCCCACAATAGGACAGCTAGTAAGGTGGTGGTGTTTGGACATGTTGGCTCTTGACGTGTCTTGATCCCTTGGCAATTCAGTGGAAAGTTGGAAAGTTGAGCAATGATCAATGGGAATTCCAGGATCCTAAAATGGAGGTACGTACCATATAAGACCATATTTTTGGGGTATATCCCCTTACATAGCCCTTACATAGGCCTTATATATGGTAGGTACCTCCGAACCTCCAATAAATCGGTTCCTGTTGCATGGCCAGTGAAATGACCAGCCACCATGCCATACACGGATTCAGCCATTTTGCTGATCACTTTCAGCACCACTTCGGCCCCATGCGAACGCTTCAGGGGCAAACAAGCAGCATTCACTGGAGCTTCACGCAGTTCCACATCTAACCACCAGGAGGACAGGACCTGAGGCATACTGTTGCCAGGAGTATGACATCTATCTACTGAATCAAGCTCACTTTCATGGTGCTAGTGGCGAGGGGATATTTATAATGTATGGGTTTGGCTGAACATGTGGTACCCAAAAAATCTCACGCTTTATCATGATTTGTCAAATACACAAGATTGTGTTCCAAGGCAAACCGTTATTTGTTGATAACCCAGTCTATTCCATCAGTGATCGGTGATCCCACTATATCCCATCAGTTACCGCATTCTATCGCCATTCTGGTGGGTTGCATGGTGTAAACGTCGACATAGCTATGGCAATCCATGTGTTTCCGGTTCAGAGATTGCCTAGTTGTAAGAAGTGGATTTTGTATACATTCTGGAGTTGTGTCACACAGCAATGCAAAATCACCATTGTTAGTCATAGAAGATCTATGAATGGGCAATGTCTTCCATACTTGTGTTGAATTGATCCCCCAGCTAGTTCAATTATTTTCTCAGATGTACACCTCGATTTATCTGCCGAGATTTCCCACTTAGCCATGTCAAAACACCACAAATTGTCATGTAGTTGCATATGATAGTCTTGGCTATACATCCCATTGTATCCCCACACTGTCCTCACTATATCCTCACTAAATGGTTCGTTCATCAACATATATCACCAGTAATTCCCATAATATGACCATTTTCTTCAATGGCCACGTACCCATTCTGGAGGTACCTTCCATATATGAGGCCTAAAAGCTAACTTTCAGCAACATACCCTCAATTTCCATAGCTTTATATGGTACAGACCTCTAGCCTGGCACCGTCTCAGGCACCGTCTCGCCTCCCGAGACGCTAGCAGCTCCTGCAGGCCCTGCGCCAGATCATCCAGCGTTCCAAGCACGTTCCACAAACGCAGGCAGCGGCGGACGGAGACCAAACCAGGGACCAACGTCAGCAAGGCAGCGGCCGGGCTGTCATGCCCCTGCAGGGTGAATATGGAAACCATGGAAGAAGCTCACCATAAACTTTAATATAGAAGCATCCATATGCAAGGATAAAACGTATTGATATTGCCAAGGTCAGTAAATATAGTGTTGAAGCGCTGCATGTTTATACAATGCAATCCGGTCACTTTTTTCATCAGTTCTCAGCATCAAAGCACGTCTGGGAGGGAATTGTCAATTCTTTAAGAAACTACGCGAAAGAAGGGTAAGGGAGGCAGTGAACTTGCAAAATGTGGATTCTATTCTATGAATTCAATTGCAATTTACTGGACAATCTCATCAACCACATTTTTTTACATAAGATGTTCCGTCAAATGTTCCATTAAATCACCATTAAAAAAACATTAAATAACCATTTTCATGCATGTTCACCATCTAAATTCAGTCCTGGGACACCCGAAGTGCCAGCATTCCAGGGGCGATTTCTTGGAGATGGCCTGAAGGATTTTCGCTGCATAAAAACATCACCTTTAAGACGGCCCAGAGTAGCCTAAACATGATATTTTACCCCGGAATATTATATGTTTTGCTAAATAATATTCATTAAATCATTACAAAACTTGAATGCCCTAATCATGTGCAAAATCAGACATGTTACTGAATGTTGAGTTGTGATCATTTGTATCCTCCGCCATGGCTTCCCTAGCGGTTGGTTGATAGGGATTCCCATCATGGATTAATTATAATGATACTATATAAAGGGTAGGTAGTATAGTCCCCGAACTAATCATCGACCAACCATCATGTATCAATTATATCAATTACATCCTTATCTTTAGTTGTTACAGTAAAACCTATGTGAAATCTGTGTAGTACAACCCCCTATTATCACCCACGGGGGTTTTGAACATTGCTCAACTGAACATTCCTTTCTGGCATTCCCCAGTGGCATGAAGCTACTCCAACTGCCATGGCCGCAGTGTGAAACTCCAACGCCATCAGCTGTGCTTCCTTGCTGCGGGAGCCCTGGTTACGCAGGAGAAGCAACCAAAGTTCCTAACTCAGCCGGGTGGTTGCGCAAATCATCAAATCATCAGTCAGTGGCTGCAAAAAAAGAAGAAGCATGGTGGTACATGATGGGATTCAATTCAATAATTGAGATTTCTATGCCATTTAGCCATCCAAAATGGTGATTTAGCCATCCAACATTGAGAAAAACCGTGCAAGAGGTACCCTCTGGACCAACTTTGCTATCCAAAATGGCTGATTTTGCAGTTTTCCCGGTGAAATCATGGAAAGCAGGATGGATTTTCCCAGCAACTATTCATTTTGTAGACACAAAAAATGGACCGACAGAAACAACCATTGACAACTTACTGGTGCTTAGTAGGGAATGGATGGGAATGGGGGAATGGGATGATTATTAATAGTTATTGTGGATCATTCCCTCATTCCCTGCTAAGCACCAGTAAGACAACCATTAACAACTATAAGCTACCAAGGTTGACCAAATAAAGTGGCTCATATTCGGTTTCATCAGCACATCTGAGCTGACCAAGAAAAACTCTCATGTCCTGGGATGAAACCCTACAATATCTCGGCGGTGGGTGTAGCTGCTACATGTTCAAACCCCTTCTGGATACACTATACGGATTTCCTAAAATGATGGTGCCCACTCCACATAATTTATTTTTATAGGATTTTCCATTATAAACCAACCATTATGGCTTAGGAAACCTCCAGTGGAGTCCACCCCTGTTCGGCATCTTGTTGGGCGTTACCTCTGGTAATCAAACATACCAAATGAACATCCTGTACAAATGGAGTTTTAATGGGAACATCTTCTAGAAATGAAAAAAATCACATTGCTATGTTTGATTACCAAAAGGTGCTAACTATCCTTGTGTCCAGCTTCAGTTTCTTCACTTTCTTCACCTTCACCACATCTGAGCGCTTCCAACTTGCACCGCAGTTCCTCCTCCGTCCCGGGCATCTCTGGCAGACTTCGACGCCACGCACGGCGTCCCTCACCCAGTTGACTCGGGCGCCCCACGCGCCCCACGCTGGGCTCAGGTGGGGCAGGCGACGGCGGCTTCAACAGGGTCACTGGACTTTTCAGAAGGTCATCCAGAACGGTGATCTGGAAGGTATCCTAGGTGGTTCACCTGCCCAAACGGAACGTTATATGCATAATAGATAGATAGGATAGGATAGGATAGGATGGGATGGGATAGGATAGGATTAGATAGGATAGGATAACATAGCATAGCATAGCATAGCATAGGATAGGATAGATGGATAGGATAGATGGAGAGGAAAGATGGAGAGGATAGATGGATAGATAGATGGATAGATAGATCGATTATATAGATAGATTAGAAAGAAAGACTAGATAGATAGATTAAATAGAAAGAATAGATAGATTTAGATAGGATATATATATATAGATAGATCGATAGATCGATGGATCGATGGATAGATGGATAGATGGATAGAAGGATAGATGGATAGATGGATAGATAGATGGATAGATAGATGGACAGATGGACAGATGGACAGATGGATAGATGGATAGATGGATAGATAGATAGATAGATAGATAGATACATAGATACATAGATAGATAGGTAGATGGATAGATAGATAGAAAGATTGGTAGATAGATAGATAGATAGAACGATAGGTAGTTAGATAGTTAGATAGTTAGATAGTTAGATAGTTAGATAGTTAGATAGATAGATAGATCGATAGATCGATAGATCGATAGATCGATAGATCGATGGATCGATGGATCGATGGATCGATGGATCGATGGATAGATGGATAGATGGATAGATGCATAGATGGATAGATGGATAGATGGATAGAGGGATAGAGGGATAGAGGGATAGAGGGATAGATGGAAAGATGGAAAAATGAATAGATGGATAGATGGATAGATGGATAGATGGATAGATGGATAGAGGGATAGAGGGATAGCGGGATAGAGGGATAGCGGGATAGATGGAAAGATGGATAGATGGATAGATGGATAGATGGATAGATGGATAGAAGGACAGATGGACAGATGGATAGATGGATAGATGGATAGATGGATAGATGGATAGATGGATAGATGGATAGATAGATAGATGGATAGATAGATAGATAGATAGATGGATGGATCGATGGATCGATGGATCGATGGATAGATGGATAGATGGATAGATGGATAGATGGATAGATGGAAAGATGGATAGATGGATAGATAGATAGATAGATAGATAGGTAGATAGATAGATAGATGGATAGATGGATAGATGGATAGATGGATAGATGGATAGATAGATAGATAGGTAGATAGATAGATAGATAGGTAGATAGATAGATAGATAGATAAAAAGATAGGTAGTTAGATAATTAGATAGATAGATAGATAGATCGATAGATCGATAGATCGATAGATCGATAGATCGATGGATCGATGGATAGATGGATAGATGGATAGGTGGATAGATGGATAGATGGATAGATGGATAGATGGATAGAAGGATAGATGGATAGATGGATAGATGGAAAGATGGATAGATGGATAGATGGATAGATGGATAGATGGATAGATGGACAGATGGACAGATGGACAGATGGACAGATGGACAGATGGACAGATGGATAGATGGATAGATGGATGGATAGATAGATAGATAGATAGATATAGATAGATAGATATAGATAGATAGATAGATTGATAGATAGATAGATTGATAGATAGATAGATAGATAGTAATAGATAGATCGATGGATAAATAGATAGATAGTTGATAGTTGTATATATATATATATATTTGCTATATGCATCCACTATTAGTAAATGCCAGTGAGTTGGGATACTCATCCCATGTTTAGGGGTGACAAAGAAAACCTATCTTGATCACTGGCCAGCATCCGTGGCCTCTGAAATCAGGGCAACCAACCGATACGCCATACGTTTCTTTCGTACTGCCTTCCCAGTTTGTGAAGTGACTGTTGCGCAAGTGCATTCGCTCAAACAATCTGCTAGATGTGGCAGGCGTTGCGCAATCTCTTGCTCATACCTTTGATTTGATGATCTGCCCTTCGCCCCCAACAAATTCAACAATATGTACATCTACAGATTTACTGATTGGTGGTTTCAACCTCCTTCAAAAACTTGAAACTCCTTCTTGGGGATCACTGATGTCACCCCCCGTGTCAGAAGATGTCCCCATGTCAGCGTGAATCAATCACGGTTTACCACAGAACACCTCCGATGGTCAAAAATTGGCATCTGGCAGGACACCATAAATTGCCAAGATACTGTGGGAACAAACGTATGTGTCGCAAAAGCTCCTTCTCACATGCAACGGTCAGCCATGCCACTGGCACTGGCCCACCATTGCTCCCTTCCGTATGTCGCAGCATGCGGCTGCTTAAAGCCTTTCTCACTTCCAGGGATTTTTCTGCAACATCTTCAGGCTCAGAACTGTAGATGACTTTCTCCTGATCATTTAGAGGATTCGCCTTAGGGCCACCTCCAACCTGATCATCAGTTTGTAGGTAGCCTCCGGAAACTGAAGTGTCACAGCGGATCAGAGGCTCGGCATGTGAGCTTGACACGTCTTCCACCGAAAACCCTTCCGCAGTTGCACACAAACGCACCAAACTGGATTCACCTGGCTGGGAGCTGGGCTGAAATTGATTGAAATTGTCTCCCTAGCTCCCTGCTCTACCCTGCAGTATAGTCAATGGGGATGAACATCTAAATCACCAGAGATCACCATATGGGGGGAACCTTCTATTAATCAATCCATCTTTGAAAGTTGATCTTAGGTATAACATGTGTACAACATTTATAATATTTATATAAGTATCCTTCATCTAACATTTATAGATTTAACCGTTTAACCAAGACTTTCCCACTGTCTCCCACCTTGGGAACCTTGGGACTTCCAGGCTTTCCACAGCTCTGGCGACCTTCGTCTCAGCTCATCGCCCAGGATCGAGGCCGGCAACGCCCCGCCGTGCAGCTGGAGCACTTGGCGCACCGCCGGAAGGAGCGCATGGGGACCCTCGTGACGCTGCATGGGGCTTGAGTCCAGACATTGCCAAGCTGAGATGAAAATAGAACATGAAGGGTAGCTGGTTAGCACATATATATATATATATAACATTTATATAGAATATTATAGAATTATATAGATATGAAAGAAAAACACACACACCGAACAAGTACTAAACTATGAGACTATCCATCCAAAGCTTGTTCTGGTTATAGCAGTGGACAGCATTTAAGGGACCAGTGATTGGGGGCACCATTCGCGACCAGTGATTCTTCGCATGCTGGTCCAATCGACCATTTCTTCCGGTTGATACCATAAAGTAAACAAAAATAACGCCTGTACACAAGTATGGCTCAAACATGTGGCACCAAGGAACTCATAATGTTAATCTTCTCGGCAATCACCATACATTTTGGGGGATACACACATACATATCTATATATCTATATATATTTAATATATTGCATATGCTTGAACCATTCGCGGGTGATTTTGTGAAATCACATGCGCAGTCGACCCAACTACGCAAACCAAGATATAGATATATAGGAATGTAAACAATAGAAACGGATAAACACAGGATGGTTCAGCAACCAGTGTTGTTTTTTGATGTTTTTCCAAATAATGCGGGCATACTAAAATTTCAGGCCCGGCGTGCCAAACCAATTACACCAGACATGTCGTGCAATGTTGAGTGATAGAACATTCAGGGTGCAGAAGTATCATATATAATTAAGTGAACTACTTCAACCATGTGGTATTTATGTATCACGATTAATATATATATATATTATAGTTAATTATCATAATTAATTTACACCCTCTTTCCTGCGCTCATAGCGTGAGAAGCTGTAATACGGTGTCCCGGTCGGTCACTCATTGAGATTCGGTCAATCCCCATCTCTCTCCTGGTCTCCGGTGGTGAAACCAATGTACTGTACTGTGGTAAGCCCGGGCTTCAGCACCATCGCCTTTTTTGAGGTTTATGAAATTTGGTATGATGATGTAAAATTGTGTAACATGACCCCCTTCTATGGTTGGTTTTTGGGATGATTAATGGATGAAATTGGGTTTACTACATTATACAAATCATTGTGCTACATGACTCCGCTTGAATCGATCGTCGACCATCAAAATTGCACATGTTCAAAAAGGAAGATCAACTCGGCGGGCTCACTTTCCACAACTCTATGGTTGCTTTATGCAAGATAATCGCCAATAAACAGGGTCAACTTGGCAATTCTCAGATTTTCTCAACATAGCCAACCCTAGATATCCTGCACAATAGAAACCAACTATCCTTTTGCTCCCTTTTGCACTTAAAGACACATACCTTCCGGTAATCAAACATGGTTTGCTGGAAAATTCATCATTTATAGGTATATGATATTGTCCTATCAAAACCTACATAATTCGTGTCAGAAAAAATCCCAGCTAGCCATGGCCACGTTGACTCCGGAGGGTATTTCTGATATTTCTGCACAAAACAAATCCATAAACCCGGCCCACCGATCAGTCACTTTTCAAGACCTGGAAGCTGTTCCCAGCACTGTGGCGGGGAACCACTCTGCCAGAACCTCAGCTCTGCAAGTTTTCCAGGGAAAGTTTACTGAAACAACATGCATCATGCAACCATGCTTTTTTCCCCATCAAAGACGGATGTGTCCTGCAATTTTCTCTGAAATACCATCAAAATCAATTGTGGCAGAACAAAAATACGCCATGGATAGATTTGACCATGGGTTAGACATTGCGGATTCGCTGAGTCTTAAGTTTTGGCCCGTATGCTTAACGGCACATGACGGGTTGCCCTCACCCATTCCTTCCAGTTCAAACCGGGCCTTTGCTTTCATAGCCCGACCGACAAGGCCCTACCATGCTCCAAAACGAACCCGTTACCTGTTGTTTGAAGCAATAGTTCCACGGTTTATTATTGGTTTTGCCATTCCCTATCATCAGTCCAAACCAAATACTTCCTTCAGAAGGTACTGAACCACGCTGAATCATACCTCAAATACTTCCGTATAAATCCTGAGAAGGTATTTGGTCTGATGTTTAAATCTACGGACTAATCACCACTTTCCCTTTGCAATTGCCATTGAATCAGGTAAACCTTCCACTTTTGGGCACAGATTCCATGGGATTGCCATATAGCAAGCACCAAAAAACGATAGAAAGTTACCCACCTGGAAATTGTGGGGAAGCACCATCGAACTCATACATAGTTTCATACCTTCCTGGGAACATGGTCAATGTTTGATAGTCAATAAAAACATGGTCGCCTTTTCTTGCTGGTTGGCTGATTACGTTCCATCAGCAAAAGACTAAACGATGAAACTATCCATCCAGTTGTTTGGGGATGGTGACTGGGTTTCATAAACCAGGACAAATCCCAATGAATAATCAATTTACGAACTAGTTAACTAAGAACATCTAACAAAAAAATGCCCTTCATATTCAAACCATCCTGGACATATGATTTTTTAAATGTCCCCGACAGCAGGGTGTGACCGAGCTGAGGCACTGCAATGCCTTGAGCGAGGCATCGCCGGCATCGCCCGGCAGCACATGGGCCAGGGCGGCTTGGAGGTCCAACGGCAGGGGCTCGAGAACCTGCCACGAAATCCGGTAAATTAGGGTTTTAACGGAACTTCTTGGTGATTTCAAGGTGATTTTAACCATCAACAAATATAGGGATTTAATTTAATGTTTATTGGTGATTTTAAATATTTTTTTGGTCGGACTCCTTTTTGCTCCGTTTTAAGGGTCCTTGGGGGAGTCTTCCCAGCGCGTGTCAAGAAGAAGGGTGGGGGGGGGGCCAAGCCAGACGTGTTAGATGGGCCATGATGGTCCCTTCTTGGCCGAGATCGCGCTTTTGCGTCTTTGAAGAACCTTTTCCAGGCAATGAAGCATTGCAACTCGAGTTTCCTGATCGCTCGGTGCAAGAACTTTCTCCATAAAAAACTGTGCTTCTGAGCGGTGTCATGCTTGGTGAGTTTAATGCTGGAAACCATCAACAAACAAAGACTTAATGTGATTTAACGGTGGGTTTTCAATCCAAAATGGTGACTGACATAGGACAATGGAGGTTTTAATGGTCGTTTAATATGGTTTTGATGTGGTTAAAAAGGGATGTATAGTAATGATAATAATTGAAACATAGTAGAATCTTAAATGGCAATTTAATTGGTATATTATATAATTTTGGAAAAACAGGAATTATATACTATGGATAATTTGGGTTTTGATAAGGAATATAATGTTAATATTAATGAGTCTTCACGGAGATATACCATGCTGTGTTCCGTGGCTGTGGTATAGATGACCCATTTAGTTCGATGATTTAGACCTAAACTTGGTCTGAACACTGATGAACAAGGGTGATTCTAAGAATGACGCTTTAGGCTAAGACATTTGGCTAATCCCTTTCCTAATATTAAACACCCCTCCAGAAACCATGGTTTAGTAGGGAATTTCCACATAATTGAGACCATTGAATGGTGGTGTTTAATAATGGGATTATTAACAATGGTGATTTTCCATTGCCAGGTTCAACTACCAAAGGGAACCGCCGCAGAGGCTGGATCCGGACAGCCCCTACATCAGATGATGTATCTCCATTCATAACCATTAACGGTAATTATATCATATTATATTTTACCATTAAAACATCTGACCATTATAACATGATTATATCATACGAGTACATTAATCATTATTATACTGTATCACATAATGAAAACCATTATGATATCTGTATCACATACTTCCCTATTTGTTGAGAGCGAATTTTGTGCATCTACTGTGTTGATACTTCCCTATTTTATCTTGTTGGACCCTGATGGAGTTTTATCTTCAAATAATATAGAACAATAGAAAATCACCAAACATTGGTATGATGGGTGAAATGTCTAGACATATGTCCGACCCAAGTCCACATATGTAGTAGCTCAAATTTTGGAGTTGTTCAGCTTTCACCCTGAAATTGTGAATGTGTTTTTTTGGTATGTTTTGATATGATATACGGTTAAAAAAAAACTTGGGTAGATTGGCCCTGAACCCAAATGACTCATCAACTGCAAGGTGAACCATCAAAACATTGCCATGTTTCGCTCAATGGCCCCCCAACATGGCGATAATTTCAATTATAAATCGTGGCCCCTCACATCAGCTATATATATATATATGTGTATATATATACGTATAGTCAGTGGTTAATTTATCAGGTTGAATCCATCTTCTGAATCTTCTCATTGGTTCAATCCGGTAAACACTTTCTGACCAATAGCTGGTTTACTTGGCGTGACTGTTTTGCTTGACATGTGGAAAACCAACAATTGAAGCCAGAGTTGCTGTAGCTTTCTGAATCCCCCCAACTGATAAAATGAGGTATGGTCCATCGTTGGGTTTCCCACTTGAACTGGCTGTTAAAGTAAACGGACGGAACTATAAGTTCACCAACCTCAAAAACAGTACAATAAACACACACAATCATGGTGATGACGCCGGCAAATCGATATCATTTGTCTAGTCTGAGACATCCCTATTTTCATCACCCAAATCCCCCCAAGAAAATCAAAGCAAACAACGCCTCCACCTGGGTCTGAGAAGCACCCAAAAATGCCAAGCGATAACGGTGCCTGAAAGGCGCCACGGCAGCATTTTGGTGATTCCCAGACTTAGATCGATTGGTAAGTGAGTAATTGCCGTTCTGTTCCTTAGTTATGGGATATCAGCAATTACCAGACGCTTCTTTGTGACCTTTTTGGTGTTTCTGGATAAGTGGCCTTAATCAAAAGGGTAAATCGTCAAAAGAGGTCACATCCCTCTGAAGTGGTATCGGGGAACTAGGTCACTTAGACAAGGTAAAGGTCACTTAAGCCTGTGGAGAATCACGTATCATATCGCGTCATCAACTTGGATGAAATTTGCCATAGTCCCTCTGGCCTGTTCTATTTAAAATTTACCGGTGGTTATAGCACAAGCTCCTTCACATACTTCATTTCAAGTATATACAAATCCAGGCAAATTCATATGCCAATCCAACATATCGATGCTTTGTCAAATTCACAGTCTGTACCCCAACCCTCAAACCAAGGCCCAAATGGGGACAATGTTTGACTTCCACGTGTAATGTAAGGGGGAAAACCCAGGCAACAAAGATGTTGGACTATGTTTTGGGCCTGTTTTCCAACCATACAAAACTGGCAACTGATTCCCCATAATAAGGTGGATCACAAACTTATGCAAACTATGGAAATAACAAGAGCATCAGCATCAGCAAATCATGGGGCTTTCCACGCTAGGTGATTGATAATAGCTGGATATATATATATATGTATATATATGTATATATATATATATATAGGTGGATCACCTTCCATATCTAGTGGGTTTCCCATATCCTTTCTCGCCATCCTTCAATCAACTTGACTTGACACCGGGGTGCAGGAAGTTTCTACGACACCAAAGCATGTCCTGGTGCAGGCTGCTGCAAAAATCACCAGCATACGACGTCCGCCACTTGTTTGGACCACAACATGGGGTCCGGGTAATAAACATGGAATAAAATGGACACGTTGGAGATTTTATCCACATAATCTGTAGGATTTAACCACATTTAGCCAACATAATTTAGGATTGAATGATAACGATTGACAAGCCTTAAATTTAAGGTTATTCTCAGGTACTTCCCCTTACCAATCATCATCTTGGTCGTTGTGAGCTCGCAATTTGTGCAGGCGTAAAGCAATTCTGATATGATCCCTGGAGTTTAAAGTTTAAATTTGCCGACCAAACTATGGTCAATGGTATTTGTCAAAGCGGAAACCTCTACCATGGTGCAGCCGATACATGATAATGCCGTCCCACGGTCTGAAATGTCTATTCACAGCCAGTCATGCTGGGAACAAAACTCCTATAAAACTCAGCACCAAACCTACCTACCGTGGGTATCGGTGAAACAAAATGGGTTTACCCCAAACTGGATGGAAAATACCACACACTCACAAACATCTGCAAGTTAGGAACGGTTGGGGCCCTTAAGCTTGAACGTCGATGTCATTCAGCGGAACACTTCTCCAAGAGACACCCCTTGGCACGTCCTTCAAGCAGTTGATGGATGAAAAGTATCCTGGACGTCAGCTGTGAAATTGTCAGGCTCAACACATCCAAACAATATATCTGCTGCGGTTTAAACATGTTGAATTTGTTGTACAGTTTGCAACACATCACATCAACGGCCACATCAACGGCCAAATCGACCATTCTGAATTTTCCCGAAACATATTCAAGGTTTGATATTCTTTGTACATTTGATTTTGGTTGGTACCCGGAAAACCTCCCGCAGTTTCGGAGCGCAACAGTCCGCGTTTACGTTTCAGCTAAGCATCTTTTGTCAGTGACCATCGGATGACCCACATGCGCCATCTGCAAGCGAATTTGATGCTGTCGACCGGTGACAATCTGAATTGCCAACCTGCGCAGCAGTGGAATCTCCCTCAAACAACATGGGTTAAGCAAGGGCCATGTTTGCTAGACTTTTCATCAATAAATCAGAAATCATGTTTAATTATCATTTATCATCTATATATGGGCCATGGTTTCTATAGCTTTGCACCAATTACAAGAGGGTCAATTTTATGTGTTGCAACTTCTACAATCAATGCTGATTAGTTGAGTTTTTGCATCTTCGAAGCATGCATGCCCAGACTCTATTTGAATCTTCTTGGAGGTTCCCTGTGTTGACCAAACAGTTGGTGGCTGAGCTAGGACCCCATACTAGCGCAGTTGGAAAAGGTCTCGTGTGATAAACCAGGTTTTCAAAGCCAGGTGTGCTTCGGTTGACGTACTGGCGGTTGAGTTTAAGCGATTTAACCAGCACCAATGGTTTCAACGAGCAAAAAGATGAGATATCAATGACAGATGATGTTTAATTGGCAATATTGACATATATTATATACATTGTTTGTTGATTGTGATAGCCCATGATACAGTACAGATAAACCAAACTCACCTGCCCCTGATGTTGGGTGATGCTGCAAAAATGATAGCCACTGATCAAACGTTAGCAAAAGCGGGAAATTGAACCACTGTTTGTTGGTGATTCAAGAGTTAGATTCTAGATTTGAGCAGTGAATGTAAAGTGGGTAAATGTTTGAAATCACCTATAGGATTTAACAAACAAACTATGAGCAGTGAATGTATTCAGCAATGAGGATTTGACAAACAAACACATGCTGAATCGGTGGGGATGTGGGTGGTTTGAAATCCAATCAGATGCCACCAGAAAGCCTGGTGGGGTGGAGCAAATAGTGTGGGTATTCCAGTTGCATTAAATACTAGTTACTAAAACCCATCGATGGCAATTGTTGGCTGGAAAAGTCAATGTGTGCAAATTACATGATATCCAATGTTTGCCCGTCATGTGCAAGTTTTAATGCATTTATTGATGATATCACATTTTTGGTGATTAAAAACCACACATAAACTCATGAATAACCAATCAGAAGTTGGATATTCCGATTGGTCTGAGAAAAACATATCCGAAAATCAAATAGATAGTTGATATTGGTTGATCACATTTTTCCTCAGCAAAATATCCACCATTTTCAGACACACCCAAGCATCAAGGTAAGTTTGCTATTTGAAACACAATATGGCTTTGTCTAAAGCCATGGTGTCGCCCCAAATCCTTTTGATTTATCAATGGTTTTGTTCCCCATGTTTCGATAGCCCATTAGATCATACTCAGTAGATCTCATTTTCCGACACACCACAAAGAGCATATCAAGTTGGTTAGTTCTATTATGTCCCATTGATATCTCCATCATATCCGAAACATATTCCAGTATCTCCTGTTATACAACCATTTCTTGGTAAAATCCTGATCCCATTAGTAGTCTGATTAATCTCATAATATCCCCCAATATCCCAGCAAGTTATTATTCATTATTTCATCATTATCCATTGTCCCCATATCAGATTGGTGATATATCCCCATTATATCCCCATCATATCGCCATTACACCCATATATAATATATAATGGCTGTATATCCCCATTATATCCCCAATAAATCACTATAAAGTCCCATTAAACCCCAATAAATCACCATTAGATCACCATTTTTGGGATGGCCCAGCCAAGGGACAGGCTCAGCGCCTCAGCTCCACGTCTTCCCAGGGCCAGCCTCGACAGCGCCACACGCCCACCCGGTGCCACGACACTGCCGGCCTGACGCCCGGAGCCGTACCAGTGCACCTGGATAGAGCTGGCGGATCAAATCACCAGGGTTTACATTGGCACACGCACACACACATATAATATAAATATCAATATATATATATATATAATGATTTATTAATTCATGTATTTATTTATCTATCTATTTATTTATTTATTTATTTATGTATTTTTGTATTTATATATATATATATCAACATATGACTTATATATATATATATCAACATATGACTTATATATATATATATATATATATATCACTTAAATATGTGTATACCTGGAAGCGTTTCGCCAAACAAACGCAGGAGTGTCTGTAAGTAACGTGGAAACAAATATAAATAAACTGAGCTTCTACCCTGGGGATGTACAAAATCTTACCCATACGATACAGTAGGTATGTGGGTGTCAACATGTGTTGATTCGATCATAAATGTGTTTAATATGGTTTTAATACATATTCACAATTAGGTTTAATAAGGTCTACTATGGTTTGTGAATCTGATTCATGCGTCATATTACCAGCAACATTGGGGCATTGCTGAGTAAGAGACATGAAGAAGCGGAAATTAGTAACATGTATTCAAAACTGATGTTTCTTCGTGCTATGTCAGTCAAAGAGCCGCACTTTAATTTGAACAGCCAATCGGCATCAACATGTTCTGAAACTCACATGGCGTAATGCTCTGCCTTGGCAGGTTCACGTGCCAGCCACCTGCAACCTGCAATGCGGTCAATCCATTTTAAGCGGCCTGCGAAGCCAACCATCCACAAGGTTTCAAGTTTCAGCTTCCGAACCAGGCGAACAACACATGGACAAAAAAACTGTGCCCCAAGAGATCTTCCCTGTTCTGCCGAATGATCCTGGATTTATCTGAAAATAAGGCAGGCTAAACATGAATGGTTTATCCCGCGTTGTCATCATTTTCACATGAACAGCATTCCAAACATACCCAAATATGTAGTGTGCCAATTGGATATGTCACCAAAATTGAAACCTTGATCAAGGGAACTCAGGCTTCCAAAAAACAACCTGGTTTAGCCACCCATCTCAAAAATACGCTTTGCAGTTGGAATCATCATCCCAGATAAACAATGTATGTGACATAACCCTTTCTGAACACTCAATTTGTGGAAGCCCGGTTTCGAGATCTGGGCTTGTCTGAAAATAGGGTGCAACTATATAGATCCACTCGTTAATCATCATTTTCCCCTTTAAAGTTGCCATTTGGGATTATTACCCCCTCTTCAGACAATCCCATTTCGAGAGCTAGGAAATACGACATCCTCCTTTGGAGGAGTTGTGTTGGAGTTCCTCTCGCAGTCGATCCTTGGCGCGTGCCACATCCGCGTTGCGTTCCGCCAAATGTCTGCGCTGCTGCGCAACGGAGGCGCGGAGACTCTGGAGCTCCTGCCACGGTGCGGGGGGCGCAGGTGGGGTTACAAGAATATAAGCGACTGCTTGAGTACCCTCCGATAGTTCAGTGGAAACAAATATGAGAATAATAGGGATTCGTGGGGATTTCTCAGGGACTATAATGGGAATTTATGGGAATGTTTATGCTTGCCGGTTGAGAAATACCATGTGGTATACCCTCTGGTAATTTGGTGCACAGCTATCTAAAACGGCCCATTTTGCTTGTTGCTAGCCGTTTGTTTCTGCTGACAACTGTTTTGTTTGTTGCTCGAATCATATGGTTACTTCTGGCTCAATCCCCAAAGGAGGTATATACTATATATATATATATGTGATATATATATACTACATAGATATGTGAAATATTATATATAATATGTAATATATGTATGTTATATATGTACACTATATATATATGTGTGTGTCTGTGTTAAATAAATAATTAAAATAATACATATATATATATTAAAATACATATATTTACTTAATAATATATATGTATATATATTAAAAACATATTAAAATATATATAAATAATATTATATGATAATATTATATAATATTATATTTTCATTAAATATATTACATTATATAATATTATATTATATTAGATAATATATATATATATATATATATATATATATATAGATATTATTAAGTGTGTACTGTATATATTTATATGAATGCACTCTGGGTTGCTAAAATGCTGAATCCCAACATCGCGGCTTAGAGATGATCCCCACTCTTGATGTCAAACACGGTAAGACACACACGGTTTGAAGCTTTAAATCCCACACAAATCCCATGAATTCCAAGTAAAGTCGCATTATCTTCCTTACTAAACCACTGAGACAAAAAATCTTATCCAACTGTTATCACTCTTAAACCAGAGACATGATAAATTATCTACTTGTCCTCTGGGATCAACACCCATTAAGATGTAATTAAAATCAATTAAACCTTATTTGAACAAATAATGCAAATCCCAGTTTTCAATTCCATGAAAAATATATAAAAATTAAAAAAAACATGAACATCATTGAACATCCCATTGAAAATCCATTAGCAGATCCCATGAAAACCCCTTAAAATCAATTACAGTAACAATCCCATGGAAAAAAACAATGAACAACAATGAATAAAAACATCGAAATCCCATAAGATCACCATTTTTTGACACTTGAAACATTCATTAAACATTCATTAAACATTCATTAAACAAAAAAAACAAACATTAAAATCACCCGTAAAATCCACCCGTTAAGTTGTCGGATGTCCTCCAACTTGTCCCGCGTGAGGCGCAACTCCTGCTGTACCTTCGCTGGATCCAAGAGCTCCGTGGCCTGGCGCTGCCACGTCTCGAGCTCCTCGAAGAAGGCGGCAATGGGCGCATCGAAGGTGCCCGTGCTGTGGAATATGGGACTTTCGGCCCTGGGAAAATGCGGCAAAACGCTAGGAAAATGCTGGGAAGATGCTGGAAAATGATGGAAAATGTGGGCAAATAGCTGGTAAACTGCGGGAAAGATGCTGCAATATGATTGATAAAATGCTAGAAAATGATAGAACATGCTGGACAATTGTTGGCCGCATGCTGGAAAATGCTAGGATAAATAATGAAATTAATGAGGATATAATATGATACAATATGACGATACAGAACGGTCATATTAATCATCAAAACATGGATTTAGAATGGCATTGTAATGGGAAAATATCATCGGCATATATACAAATATATATATATATAGGAAAACCACTAAGTGGACTAGGGTTACCGTTTTATGGCATCAGATATATCGATTACAGTATCTAAAGTCAAAGGATGCCAAACAGGGTTTATAAACTAATTTAGCTAACAATGGAAGTTCATGGGTGTTCGCCCAGTCAGGTCACCCCCACCAACAGAAGGCCCTAAATTGCTGGAGTGAGTGCCCTTCTGAGATTTTTGAGGGGTTATCAAATGTTGAACATGTAGAATTCAGGCACCAAACATGGAAACGTCATGGGAATATTGTACGTACTGGGTACTTCATGGGCACATGATCAAATCATTAATTCAAATTATCTGAATCTAAATATATACAATGCATACACAGGCTATAATTAGATGTACAAATAGAAAGAAAAACAGTATGCTTCATTCTGTATGTCTGACAGTCGCACATATTGTGGAAAAATCAAGCCCTGTCGCCAGTGTTGATGGTGGTTAATACAGCCTGATTTATTCGTTCGAATATCTCCTAATGGAGATTTCAGTGGGCAAACTGATATATATATATATAATATATATATATATATATTCATGCAAGTGACAGTTTCTAGCGACTCTAGTGTCCAAATATTCAGGTTGCCTCCATTCCAGAAACCTGGAGGATCATCCCCATTCAGTGAGGCACGGCATTTCAATCATTCTGAATAAGTCCTCTAGTTTTTTATCATTCATATTTTGAACGCATGTAAACTCATGTCTATGTGTTCCTTCATGGAAAATAAGAGCGACCTGGGCTAAAAACGGGGAGATCTGGTTGGCGGAGAAAAATAAAAAAACTATTTCTTGGTTGGGTTCTCGTGCGATTTTGAGGTATAAAATGGAGGCCCCCAGCGCGCGAACCCAACCAATAAAACAGATTAAAGTTTAGACACTTGCTGAGTGAGGAATGGTGAAATGATCAATCATCCTATTTCTTGAGGTGCCATATGTTCACACAAAGCCATATGTGCCATGGGGGATGGTCAACACATGGTATATTCGACTCATCCCACCATCATGGACAATGGATACCATTGATACCAACATGAATGGGATTCCTTGCCCTGGGCCTACCAGAATCGTAGTGAGAAAATCAAATGTTGATGACCTTTTTCCGTGGGGAAAAAACTACTGCAACAAACTTGTGTTCATCCCCATGGCACAAATCACCAGCAGTGGCAGCAGTGGTGCCCCCTATCGAAATATCCGCCATAAACCCCGACAGTTCGCCTAGTATATAGCCTAGGCAGCCTAGTTAATGTCAACCCTGGATTGATAAACTCGTAGGCTTTTTAGTTGGGAGGTATCATTTAATCATCTTATCATTATTTGGAGGGTACTCCCATAATCAATAAAACAATGGTTTGCAAATCCAGGGTTGACATTATACTGAGGCCACTGGCAATCTCACCGGGTTATCAGGCCCAGCCTTAGTATGGCTTCATCATGCCCCAGCTGACTTGCCATCAGTTCCAATTCCAGTTCGTCCTGCCGTGCCAGCGCGGCAGTCAATTCGCCAATGCCGAAACTGCCTCCCCGTTGCGAGGTTTCAGCCATGGAGAGAAGGACCAAGGAGGGTTCAAACAAAAGTGGAGGGTCTTAGGCAAACATAGAGATGAAATGAACCTGAAAACAAGAACCGTCATCAATCATCATCTTGAAAAACTGGATTTAAATGGAGTAAGCAGATCAGCTGGGATAAAGAGAAAACAATCTAGATTAGAAAAATCAATAATGTGCATGTGGTCAACCAAAAGTTGTTTTTTTAAATCAATCATGTGCCAAACATTTCCAAACCAGGGAATTGACCAGAAAAACATGGGTTTGATGAGCAAATGACGGTGTAATAAGCAACAAGTATCATATCACACTGTTTATACCAGTTTATCGATACTGGCCTCCGGGAAACACAAGTTTCATCTATTAGCTGCTTGCCTCTTCACCACAGAGATCTAGAGGGAATGCAAGACTTTGACGAGTCCAAGAAAGGCTTACTTGGGGGTGCAGTTGCAATTAAGAAGTATACATAAGTATAGATGTATGGGCAATTATGGGAATTAAATCCCAGCTCATGCGGGTCACCACGGTTGTATCACACTCATACCCATTAAAAAAAAGTAACTTCAACTGCGCCAACCAGAAGGCTTAGCCCTCTCCAGCGCCTGAATCCATGATGATCGTGCCTGAAGCTGAATCCCCGGCCACTTCAGCACAAGCGGAGCCACCTACGGTGGAGACGGATCCCCCCGTGCCGTACTGGCCGCGTGCGGGGGCCAGCTCTGGGTGCATGGGAAACACTTCTTGTATCTCGTGGGGCCGGTGGGTTTGATGTGAAGCAGGACCCAAAGCACCCGGGGCAGAAAGCAACGATGTCTGTGAGATCGCGCCGCCTGCTGGATTCCCACCATGCAATTCAGGCGCTGAGTGAGGGGATAAACTTCCATGCCAAGCAGCCTGCTGTTCAAGCAACTCCCGAGAATCTCCACGAGAAACACCAGCAACATCTGTCGCTTGAGAAACTTGCCGCGACTGATGATCCCCATGATATCTGTGCAGAACTTCATCTGGCAAGGATGAGCCCAAAGCACCAGGTGCAGAAAGTAGGGAAGGCTGGCGCATCGAAGAACACCTTCGGCCCTGAGTGTCGTGCAGTTCTGGTGCCGAGTGCGGA
>Ga0126342_10001290_pt1 | contig 34450 bp, 26 predicted proteins | sample Cyp1metagenome_FD_92528 | JGI IMG/M metagenome (GOLD analysis project Ga0126342, IMG submission 92528) | Coral microbial communities from Lord Howe Island, Old Settlement Bay, Australia - Cyphastrea 1 metagenome | ecosystem: Host-associated > Invertebrates > Cnidaria > Coral ...
ATCTAGAAACCATCAATTTTCATCATTTTATAGTCATGTTTTATAATCTCGAAACCGTCAATTTATATCAATTTCCCAAAAGAATCTAGAAACCATCAATTTTCATCATTTTATAGTCATGTTCCCATAATCTCGAAACCATCAAACCATCATTTTATATATGTTATAGTCATGTTCCCAAAAGAATCTAGAAACCATCAATTTTCATCATGTTATATTCATGTTCCCAAAAGAATCTAGAAAGCATCAATTTTCATCATTTTATAGTTATGTTCCCAAAAGAATCTAGAAAGCATCAATTTTCATCATTTTACAGTCATGTTCCCAAAAGAATCTCGAAACCATCAATTTTCATCATTTTATAGTCATGTTCCCAAAAGAATCTCGAAACCATCACTTTATATCAATTTATAGTCATGTTCCCAAAAGAATCTAGAAAGCATCAATTTTCATCATTTTCCCACATGAAATCTGCGGGCGTTGAGGCACAGTGGCGCAGCTGCTTGGGGTGCATGGCCAGTGGCAGCCGCTGCAGGAGATCTTTGGGAATCTGGAACGGCGCCAAGCACTGGGCGGCTGGTGGAATGCCAAGGCGAAGGGGAAGGGATGGGGTTGGGATATGGTGAGTAAATGATGGTAAATGATGGGATATGGTAGTTGGAAAGAAACCTGGGATGAAGTGGAAATGATTGAAATGCTGGGCCGCTGCTGTCAAATTCCGGAGAAACGTAGCCAGGGGGTGAAACCCATGATAATGACTTCAAACTGGTGACTTGATTCACGCAGGTAGTTTGGAGAAGGAAGTACCCTCTGGTGAACTAACATAGCTATTGAAAATGGCCCATTTATAGTGGATTTACCCATTAAAAATGGTGATTTTCCCTGGCTATGTTAGTTTACCAGAGGGTAATTTGTTAGTTACTCAAACGTGCCGGTTGACACAAACTTCTTCGGCGGGTGTTTCGTTCAATAGATTTTCCTCGGGATTTGGCAAGATAATTATTGATATATTTTCTATTTGGTCAATGCCACCATATGCATACCCTCTGGTAATTTAACATAGCTATTGAAAATGGCCATTTATAGTGGATTTTCCCATTAAAAATGGTGATTTTCCATAGCTATGTTAAAATACCAGAGGGTATTAGCCATACAGCATACAGTATGCACTTCAAATTCTCGATTGAGCCTATCCAATCTAGACCCTCAAGTTGAAATCATCCCGAGGCAATACCCATCATCACACTAAAAGACAACGCTTTCACGAACTCCAAAAAAAAAACGGTTGTGGCAGTTGTGGTAACATATTTGTTTCCAAGAGAACAACGGTCACCTTTAATTTTGTGGTAAAGCATGGTAAAGCCATAAAAAATTATCATCCCCATCACCAAACTGCCAGGTCCTGGACGAGCAACGGCAGCAGAGGACTGAGGAGCTCAGTGCGGCCATTTGCTCAGCGTGACTTGACATCGGAGGGGTCTGAAGGCGATGGAGAGGGAGATACAAAATGCATGATTAACATCTATTAACTGCAGATTAGAGATATATGTGGCACACGCTGCTGAGATAATGGAATATGTTACTGAGATAATGAATATTCTTACGTTATCATGACATTGGTCAAAATGAGTTAGAATGACCGCTGAAAGCAGCCCCCGCGACAAGACAGTTGAAATCTATGCCTTCAATCATGTTAATGTGCTGTGTATCTCGCTAGCCGTTGCCCACAGGCGGTGGCAAGATGCATTGAGCCTATGGCAAGAAATGAAATCCGAGACTTGCATTGCAAGCTTGAACTCCCTTTGGCTTTGAATGCCAAGCATGATCACAGGGACATCTACAATTGATGGGTGAACTGCATTTGGGATCGTTTGGGTGGATTAATGTCTTCTTTTAAAAATATGTTAGTTAATGTTTGGAATGGAACCCCACAAATTTGCTTTGGAAGCTGACTTTCTGCTGAAGAGTTATATAAATATGCGTAAATCAGGTTTTCTCAGTGAACTTTCCTTGCAGACGGACCATGTTTACCAATTTCGCTATAGGTTACTTGTTGGTTTGTTGGAACATGGGATACATATGGATACATCAATTTTCCATGGTTCCTAAGAATGTTTACCAGCATGTTCCCTAGAAACACATTGCCAGTGTCATTAATTTTCGTGGGATTTTCAGGAGAGGCTGGAGCCTCAGCCGCGGGTCTTTGCTCCCTTGCTGACAGCCAGTTGTGCATCCTCCTGGCAAGATGCCTTGCAGATGCTGGAGGATGGGCATGAGAGACCCCCAGGGCAAGCCACAATCACCCGTCCGGATCAAAAAATCCAGGTTGATTCATTAGGAGGTAACAACCCAAATGGTGATAGATTGCAACAATAACAGATGGTTCCCTCCAATGATCAACAGCGCGGTGTGGATGTGATAGTTGATGATTCCATATCCCATTCATGTTCTGCAAAGCAAGGGATCAGAATAGGGCAAAACCTCTGGACGCCCGGGCGAAAAAAAAAACATAAACATTCCTGAAATGATTGGCTGGGATTCCTCCGGGCACTGCTTTTCAGGAGGTGAAGCAGCGAGGCCACGTGCCCAGCAACGAGGCCCTGAGTGGCGTGGTGATCCGCTGCGCGGCGGCACGGCAGTGGCAGGAAGCCTTGCAGTTGCTGCGGCAGCTGCGGGGAAAGGGCTCGGTGCCTGGGATTGGGGATGATGGGGGATGAGGGGCTTGCTGGAGGGGTGTGAGCTTCCACTTGGTCTCCAGATATGTCCTAATAGGTCCTAATATTATTCCACAAGTACATTAAATAGCACATGCTTGGAAAGATTTCCAACATATTCCAACATATTCCACGCAGAAAATAGTGGAGATTCCATACCCGGATCCCAATTGCTGGTTCCAAGGCTGCGGCCTATGCAGCGCTCATCAACGCCATGCCGAAGGATCAACCGCAGCTGGTGGCGGAGGTCTTTGCAGAGATGAAATCCAGGCCATCGGGGGATCAGCTGGGGGAAGGGCCGATGGCCTGGAACCGTTTAAAAAAAAATCAGATGGAAACGTGATGGCTGGAATTTGGGATTTTGTTTGCAACATTACCCACTGGTAAATTAACATAGACCCTGAAAATCACCAATTTTTAATGGAAACTAGTCTTCCAACCCCTATCTGCCAGGGTCTATGTTAATTTACCAGAGGGTATGTTTTTTTTTTTTAAGGTTCTGTTGTTTTTTTTTTTCATGGGAGATGGCAATGGTTGGTTTGGATGCCAGAATCCACTCGGTGTATCCTGAGGATTGATCCCTTGAGTACCAACTCCTTGATGCTTGAGAGCCTAGTGTATTATATAGGTACTGTAGAGTTTAATGGTTTTAAACCATAAATTATATAGGTATTATATAGGTACTGTATTATTATTATTATTATTATATAGGTACTGTACATAAATTATGTCTATGGGGCAATTTGAATCCAAAACGGTGATACTGTACAAGTTGCAAGCCACAAACATTCATCATTAACTGTAAGAATCTTAGGAAGGGGTGCAATACCTCAATGAGGAAGATCATTTTATATATGCCGTCCAAGCTTAAAGAATTTGTTGATTGTCACCCATCTTTCAGATGAGATCTTAGTAAATTATATGTATATATATATATTGTTTGTTGTTTTGAGTGCATATGATAATTGTCATCATCATCATCATCATCATCATCGTCATCGTCATCGTCATCATCATCACCACCACCATTTCCAGGCCCAGTTGGGCCATGGCACGCCCAGAGTCTGGCACTGAAGCCGCAGAACATGCCGCTTCCTGTGCTGGATCCGCGGAAGTTGAACAGGTCGCAAGAATGGATCCAGAACGCCGATGAGATCATTGGGGATGTGACGGATCGGCTTGGCAAATCTGGCAATTGCTTCAGGAAAAAGAAGGTTTTTGATGATTTTTTTTTGAGGTAAAAGATTTGGAACAGTTCAACCGTTTTTTTTTAAGGTTGACGAGTTATGACGAGCTGACGATAGGTGGAAAGCCATATATAGATTGTTAATTTTGATATGAATTTGGATGCATTTGGGGTGTTTGTTGTCAAACATGACTCAACATCGCTGTACTGTGGGAGAACATGCATGGGCTAACGGTCCGGTCTTTTAGTCATTGATGAGGATTCTCCATTGGATCAAGCACAGTGCGATGGTCGACTGTCGAAGCTGACCGACTGAGCGACTGGCGAAGTGGTGATGAGTTGGAAAGCTGACCTCTGGCAGAGTTGCTTTCAAACAGTTTTTTTTTTCCTATGGCGCCGGGATGGTGATCTCGCACAACTTCTGTCAGGCTTGCAACCAGGAAGGCAAACTTCTCACAGGAAACCAACCCAGCTGCACTGAAGGCCCTGGTCTACATGGGCTGTAGAAGAAGGGGACACGCATGTCCCATAGTGGCACACATTGGCACACCGTTTTCTTGTTTTTGCTTTCAGGTTGACACTGAAACCCGAACATCAGGTATATCTTATTGACGTTGATATATGATATATCCTGTGATATATGAAATGTAGAAACTCCTGGAATTTCTCAGGTTGGACATGTTTTTTTTTTCCCACAATCTTGGCAAGGGGGAATCCATTCAGGACTACTGACCTTTGCGGAGAAGCAGATGTCAAGATCAGAAGGGCCAGCACTGGTGAAGCTCATTAAGATTGAGACACTGAACCCTTGGCAACATCCCAAGATCTCCCGATCTGAATCCTTGGGGCCCAAAGACCGGCCTGTGTCAGCTCTGTCTCTGCGGAAGGATGATTGGAACATGTGCGATTTCAAGCACCAGCAGTATGAGGGAGATCATCTTGGAAAACCTGATATATAGATTGCCGGATCTAACTAGATGCAAGGGCCCAAATCAGGCCTTCTCAAGGGCCCAAATCCACCCGGTGGAACAGGTGTGCGTGTTTTTCACAAATTGCCCTTCTTAACAAGGCAACTCTGGCAGTCTCGGGGCTGCCATTTTGCAGGACGGGACTGGATGACCTTCCGTTGTTCTGAGCTTAGTGGGGCCGGGGTCGATTGGCTTGAAATCATATACCCTCAGAAATCTCACATGGGGGACCCAAAGATTATCATTTCTGCAAACAACTGTAAAATTCTCAGAACCTAGCAGACCAGACCAGCCAGTCTTCGTCAAGCAAGAATTCGGGTTCAGCATTGGACACAGCAGCAGCATATCAGGAATTTGTATGGTATAATTAGTATGGTATGCATCATGTGCTTTGAACTTTGACCATATTATGCATTTGCAAGACTGAAAAGACACGCATATGACTCCCAAAAGCATTGACAAACAGTTTCTATGGGTTCAATGTTTGTTTTAAGGGGAGTACCATGTTTGTTTGTCGGGGCTTTCGTTTATCATCAGTACTTGGGATTAACATTCCCAGATGAACGGGTTGTTCTTCAGCAGCATTGAAACCACTAGAGAGAGAAAGAGAGAGTTTAGTGCACGAGGAGACGCCTTAAAGAAACAGACCTTTCATGATTTGATTCCATTGCCACAATTTTGAGATAGAAAATCAACCATGTGTAGTTGTCAATGGAAAATTCGCCCATTCATACCCATTTCCGGCAAGATTGCCCGATATGCTCTCCATGGTTTTTCATTGCCGTCTTTGCTTGCTGCAAGTGTTAACTTCTTTTACTGTATATAGAAACGTGTGTTTGCTTTCTTCCAGGGTGGAACTGGGATATGTGTACGTATACGTATCATTATGTGTATTTACATATATATATATTCACACGCATATATATATATATATATATGTATGTAGTATTATGTATGTATATATATATACATATGTTTGCACATCTATATAAGGCTGTATCTATGTGCACGCCATCCCGCCATGTTTTCCCCCATTCCCATTGATTTCAGGGGAAGATTTGCAGGAAACGACTCGATTTTCAGGTATTCTGGTTGGTGGTTTCAATGTGGGTAAAACAATGCCATAAACCAGCCATGACTGGGAATAGCCTATAAAAATGGTGACTGGTTGGTGGTTTCAAACATTTGTTTTTTTCCATTTCATGTATGGGATGTCATCCTTCCCATTGACAAAGTCCATCATTTTTCAAGATGGTTAAAACGCACCACCAAGCCGTATTACTTGATAGGAAACACACATTTTACAAACCATCAACTCCATGAATCCGGTAGAAAATTCCTGTAGATTTTCCGGTCGATTTTCCTGGCAAAAAAATCCATTGATCCTCCTCCCGAGGCTTCTGCCCTTAGATGTGGAACGCATCGTTGGAAACCTCGTCGCTGGGCGCTTGGCGAGGCGAAGCTAGGAAATTCTCCACGAAAAATAAAAGTTTTAATATGTTTTTGTTGGGAATATAGGTGGCAAATAAATGGATATGAATGGTAGATTGAATGAGAATATGATCATTTAATATAAGTTATATGATCTTTAACTAGTGGATTTGAATGGGAAGTTGGTTCACAAGACAGATATCTCCAACTGAAGGTTGGCCCATCCCACACTGGATCTCTGCCGCAGGAGGAAGCAAAGTGGGCTGCGATCGGTGCCGCACTTCGAACAGCATCCGCATAGCTTGAGGTGCTCTAGTGATTGGGTGGGTTTAGAAAATCACAGGTATGAGAGATATATGAATATTGAATTCTTGTAAAATTATAATGGGGATTACTGGGAATTACCCAGTTTCTATGTGGGTGCTCTTTTCAAACGCCGGTTGCTGAGCCATCTCAGACCCTACAGTGATCAAGCGTGCCAAGAGCAACATGTCCATGATATAAACAAGCAGGAGAACTAAAGCTGCCAGCCGTTGATGGCTGCCATGGCGGAGGCACATTGCCTTGAGCCCTATGCCAAGCATCTTGGATTGTTACCTCGGATATGTCTTGGGTCATGTCGTCCCACTCTCAGTGGGGTGTGGTCACTTGGGCACGGCTTATGGTGTTGAACAGAAGTCCCTTTAAACTTTAAAGATCTTTAAAGGAGGGCTCCACATTGGGTCCTCATTGGGTCTTCATTGTGTCCTCCTTAACACACTTTTTGTAGTGTGTTCCTGGCATTTCCTCGCCATGTCATGTGGCTCACCCAGGCGGGATGTTTGATCGAGCAAGAGAAGTCAGGCTATGTCGCCAATGTTCGAGATCCCGGGGCGGCCGTGGTGAAAATAAAAGCAGAATTCGGAAGATGGATTACCCTCTGGTAATTTAACGTAGCTATTGAAAATGGCCATTTATAGTGGATTTTCCCATGAAAAATGGTGATTTTCCATAGTTATGTTAAATTACCAGAGGGTAACCATGTCCAGATTCCCTGATGATGAGGGTAAAACCTGGGACATTTACTGCACAAAAGATATATATAGTAGAAGTATTTAGAAGTATAGTACCATATTTGAGATCTCAGTGGTGAAACATACGGCAGCCGCACCGCCCTTTTTCTTCGAGGTCAGAAATATCGGAGAAGATGTGCTCGAGTGCAGTGCCCAGATTCGCTTGGGGTGGATAGATCCATCGCCTGGATGGCACCATTGTGCAGCGTAGGCGAAAAACAATGCTGCCATGAAAACTGTTTTTTTCGTTATTTCAATACACGTCAACCTTGACATCCACATCATCCACTTGCCATTGAACAATTCACATTTCTCATTTCAGACAATGTTCATCTTGTAGAGGATAGTGAGACACAAATCTGCTCATTCTCATGCTTGAGTGCGTTTTTTTCAGAATTTGGCGAAGATTATCGCAACCTCACTTCAGCCTCGCCATAGATGATGATTGCTAGGGATAGTCATCCCAGTCCCAACAATATAAACATGCAACTATATATGCAACTTGTTTCCAAACTTAAGAATTTCGATGAAGGCTTGTGACGCATTTTTTTCGCCGTGGGCTTAGATGGGTTTCCCATGGCTTTACCATGGGTTTACCCCTCCCTAAAAAAGGTAACGTTTCCCGAGGGATCGACGGCAGCTGAATCTGCTCAAGCCTTGCGTGCCTTGCGGCCGCGCCCCTGATGAATCAGGAGATCGGTTTGGTTTCACCATAGGAATTTACCCAGCCAACGGCTCTCCTTTGCTTTGGGAAGCACCAGCTATCCGGCTCCATGTGTTTCATTGGTTCTTTGACAACACTGAGCTGTTGTCAATGAAACATCTGATCTGCAATGATCTGCACGTCTTTGTTGAAAGGACACCTCTATGTTATGTTATCATTAAATGCATTTGAACAAGTGGGGAGTTGCTTGTGCATTTTCTGAATTTCTTGTTAAGATGTGCATGTGAGCATTTTATGTCATTACTCAATCTATTCTACATTCAACATACACACATACTGAAAGACACACACACCCACACACACACGAGAGTATCAGATAATATCAGTATATTAATAAACTCAGGTAAACCAAAAAAAGTGAAGAGCAAGTAAGAACTACATTTTAGTGTATAGAATATATAGTTGTTTTCTACTTTTTTGTGGTTGTGATCCCATCTACCGCAGGATGCGCAGGATGCTGGCGGCATGCCTGGGGAGCACAATGATTCCAGTGGGGAAGCTCCAGAGATCCAGCTGCGATGTGTTTGACAATGGGGATCTGATGGATGTGATGGTTGCAGCATTTTAGAGATCATATTTGCAACATTGTGCAACAAGCTGAATATTAATATGAATGTATAATAATGTTTATTTATTTGTTTATATGTATATATATATGTGAAATATATGATATATATATATAAACATTATAATATGCATGTAATATCATATGAATGATGTTCTTTGGGTTTGTTTCATGGGACTTGACCATGGAACATGGTGATCAAATAGAAGATGGTATACAGAGCCAAAATTTGATGGTTTATGATCTCATGTTCATAAACTGCCCCATTGCGATGACAACTCTTTGCAAGTGCTATTTGAAGGGGCATCCTTATTTACACAAAAAGACTTTGCCTTTGCTATAGGCAGGCAGATCAAGCAACATCAGTGCGGGTGACTGAGGTTCTTTCATGTTTTTTTCATAAGGCTGTCGGGAGACGTTCCAATGTATTCAACACCAATTGTAGGTTTAACATTGTGTTCGTTTTCCCAACGGTGTGAAGGGTTCTATTCCTATTAATTATATATATATATTACATATATAGAGATTGCAAACGGGGATGTAAGTTGCCGTTAAATCCATACGATTGGACTTCTGTGTCCCAACAGACATGAACACCATATGTCTATATATATGTATATACATAATTACTATCTATATATATATGTGTGTGTGTGCGCGCAGTTTTACACATTTATTCATTTGTTCATTTATAGACATCAAAAAAAAGCCACCCGGAAAATGACAATGGAGTTTTAACAAGGGACTACGATGGACTACGGATGGTTTCATGGTGCAGTAGCTTTTCTATAGTTCACGTGCTGAAGGCAAGCACTACGGAATTCCTGATTTTCCAGGAAAAAATGCAGAAGCGAACGCACCAACCAGATAAAGACAAACTCATCGCCGCATCGCTTCGAAACGAGAGGAGTCTGGGTTATCCCGCAGTTTGTCACCAAGTCACCCTTCCTATCTTAAAAAGTGGTTTCCCATAGTTTGCTACATTGGTTTGAAGCTAGGTTAACCAGGTCTTATGGTGGCCCTATCTGTAGTTGGATGTCTTGACAACATCCAACTGGTGGGCACCACTGTGGCATACCAAGGTGACGAGAGCAGCAAGTTGGCTGATAGTGCGGCGGCTTTCAAGGACCGGCTGGAAATTTCTGTGCGACTTCACAGTGACCTCACTGTAAATGATGGGCAGGAATCATCTCAGATTTCTGAGTTTGCTTTTTTTTTCTGGTTGGTGGTTTCAAACATTTTTTATTTTCCATAATGTATGGGATAATCCTTCCCATTGACGAACTCATTTGTTATATTTTTCAAGATGGCTAAAACCACCAACCAGTTTTTTTTCGGGTCTCTGACCTAATTATAGCATTTTGCCCAGGTTGAGGGGTGATAGCTGATTTTCCCTAGTAGATTCGCCTGCTGCCTTGGATCCATTCCAGGAGAATTACCCCATGGCCTACAGCAGCAAGCGCAAGGGCAAGACCTATTTTGGTGCCCTGAGGCTGGTTCAGGGCAGAAGTGGGGATGGCGGATCGAAAAATGCCACTGAAAAAACATGAGGACCATGTTATGGAAAATGCTGGGGTGTCATTTTGGGATGTTTTATATATATATATATAATTATATGTATGAATATCATAGATTATATAACAATCACAGATATGGTTTCCAGCAGGCTATGAATATTTGATTACCGGGGGACCATGGCATTGAAAAGGGGATCCTTCACCCACTTCAGATCTAGAGCCTGAGCTGCAGGTTTTTCCCCGTATTCTCATGGATAAAACAAGTATATGAATTAATGAATAAGACTGGATATACAGATGGATACCAGTTATTTAAATTTATATAATAAATTATCTATCTATATATATATACACATGGATGTAGGTGCGTATAATTATGGAACACAGTGGACATGTTCGATTGTCATTTTTTCGGCTACTGGAGGGGTACACTCCCGCATGGCATTTGATGATGTTCGCCCAGTTTCCGGACGAAGATGACGGCGACCTTCCCCGTCTTGGCGTATGGAGCCTTGAGGCCCAGAGCCCGTCGGTGCTGTGATGATCCGTGCAGCTATGGTGAGGTGGTAATTCATACAGACAAGGGGGCATCCCGGGCACCCCAAAAGTGGAGATTTCACCAAAGAATTGGGAAACAAATAGGATGCCAGATGTGTTTTGCCATTCATGGGAGTTGATGGCGAGATGATTTTGCTCGTGCACAGTGAGCATTGCTACCTGTACTATCTCATAAGTTTGCGAAGGAATGTCACTATGTCAATATATGGTTATTTTAGACGGGTTCATTTGTTTTAATGGGAGTTCTTGTAATCCATATATGAGTAAAAAAATCAACCAACCACTAAAGTTTAGCTGGAAACCGTATTATATGAACGCGTCCCCCTAGTCAAGTGTGATTGAACATTGTTTTTTTTGCTTAGTGTTCTTGCCATAGAAGTGTTTTTAGGACCTGTATAGGATATATACCGGAACCAAGTAACAAAAACTCAGGGTATCCAACAGCCAGACGGTGCATTTCTGTTTTGTTTCCCATTTAGGTCCAGCAGGTGACCTGTGAAGGCCCAGGTGACCTGGTAGCCTGCGGCAACCAGCCCATCTTGGCAGGTACTTCAAGACTGGTTACATGAAGAAATTCTACACTGACGACTACCCACGAGCTTCGTTCTTTGGCATTTTGTGGAGCATTTTGTGGATTTAGATGGAATGTAGATGTATGATAATGATGGATAATGTATGTATTTAAACAAGTCAACATTATTGTCAGCTTCAGCGTGTCCAGAGCTGAAGTTTTTAGACGTTTTGGAAGAAACCAAGGCTTAGCATTCTGTCGACCTTCCTCATCATCAGTACGCTTTTAGATTTGGCATGGGTTGCCTGGCTGTCGGGTCCGCAACGGCCGTGGGAGTGACAGTTTTGGGGACGAGTCAAAGTTGGGATAGTTGGGCACCACAAAGATCGGAAGATTTATGTTGCGGTAGAAATACTAGAACTATCTAGAACTAACAATCTGATCAACCTGAGCAACATGAGTTGTGCCCCTCAATTGCGATTCGGCCCCATGTGTGTCCATCACTAGCGCCAAAAAAAACGAGCATGGTTCTTCTCTGAAACTTTGCTAGGAATCACCAAGTCTTCAAAAAAAAGGTTCATGGCAGCAGTGGCAATGTTGGGAATCACTTCTTCCAGACCTTTGCGACCAGGATCCGACCCTGGCAGCTTTAACAGAGACCCGGCCACAACTTGGGATGTGGGCAGGTCAGTGTCGCAACCGCATTCCTGCAGCTGGCACTGATGGATTTGTTGATCCTCTCAAACAAATTCCAGGATCTCTCGCAAGAATCCCTACCACACATTACACTGCAGCTGGAAAAGCCTGGTAAGGCATTGTGAAAAGCATTGCACACTAGCAATTCTTGAGTGGAATTCATTCTCATTCTAACGGATTCCAAAGGATTCTGTGGTTCCAGTTGACAAGGGGGGCCCCAGTTCGGAATTGCTAAGTTGGTTTAGAAAGAACTCCAATATTTGGGACTTATGGTAGGGAGAGGTATTATATTAGTTAATTGATGGAGTGAAAGTAAACCAACAAACACCACCTGAAGGACACGACACGACCACCTCCATCATTTTCCGGTTTTGAGGACGGCACCCGAACCGTTTGTGGGCGCGACTACGGGCGACGGAAACCTTTCCTCTTCGTGGCAAGCTTCATTGTCCGAGTCCAACAGTTTTTGTTTTCCGTGCCGGAAGTAAATATAAGTTCGTTGCCTTTGCTGGTCGAAAACAGATTGGCAAGACCATTGACCAAAAAACATGTGTTTTTGTTTTTTTTTCCCGGTTAGTACTTTATGTTTTTGGTGTGATTCCCTGTGCGGCCCTTCAGTGCCTCAAGGTGGCTGTTCTTTCATTTCATCATAGATCCGCTAGATCCAATTTGCTGAGGTTCATAGTCCAAAACAGGTAAATGATGATAGATGGATATAGATGGTATACCAGCTCCCGGCCCCTCTATTTTTACATATTTTTACCAAAAGGACAGTATTGCTGAGGTTTGTCTCTTCTATTGCTTGGCTTTTGCACCACCGGTCTCCTTGTCTGCAAATGCACAGAGAGACTCAGAGATTTGGTATATCGAGACTCTTGGCCAACATGCCAGGGTGGTATCCATATCCAGAGGATACTTGGGAAGCCCCCTCCGGATTCAAATCCTTTCAGAATAGATGGTTTATTTATGGTTTATACATGTTTAATGATGTTTATATATACAGTTACCATTTTATACCACCCATATTTTGATGGTTTGTACCAGACCATTTATGGTGATTTAGGAGGTGGTTTATGACTGCTCAACCAACATTAGAACATTCTTATCAGTTGGTCCCAGTTGATAGAACAATGAACTAGTGAAGCAGATGGTGCATTTGATCATTTGGTTTCTGAGTCACAGCAGGAGATCTCAACAATGAACTCATCACCCGTCAACCCAGCCAGGCAACCTCAGAATTGACACATTGCTTGAAGGGCTTCTCAAAACTGGATAGCCATTGATTCTTAATCAACTCCGAATTCTTTGTTGATCAAGTCACATCCGCTATACTGAAATATCCACAGTCGTCGTGTTGGCCTTCAGAAACTTATGAGTGGTTAGATCCCCATGGCGATGGAGATCATTTGATCCATGGGCAACTCTGGCATATCTTTGGGGTAATTGCTGTATAGTATATTTAACATGATTTGAACCATATGCATACATATTTATAAATATATATATATATGATTTATATATATATACATGTATATTATCCACGTGTGTGTAATTGGAACGCACATGTTCATACCTTTGGGGGTGAACATGACATCGAAAATCAAGGAATGGGAACTCCGGTGAGAAGGCGCCCATCTTCAATTCCATCGCTGCCGCCGTGCTTGGCCGGAAGGGGTGAAGGGGATGATGACCGGATGACTCATTTATTCATTATCTATCTATCATCTATATTATATTATAATATATTATATTATGTTTTATATACACTGTAATTATATATATATATATGTATATGTATGTATCATAACCATACATCATATCATACATCAATAAACATCTGTGCATTTTGGTGATGGCTTGATGGCTTGAATCCACCACCACTTTAGCACCTCTGGTGCTGGCGCTGAGGTGTGGTTTGGCATCTTCCATATCTTGGTCCGGGGACCCGGGAGCTTTGCAGAGACTTCGGTAGGTGCTCACATCCTAAAACGTATTTGCTGGATGGTTTTCTGCCTCTCGCATAAGTCCATGTAAGTCCCTTAGGCGATGAACTAATTTCAGTTTTGCAGTTGTTAGTCTCATATGCACCTGGAACATGTGACATGTTCCTTGTATCTACCGTACTCATTCCTTCGTCCTAGAGAGCAACGAGCTATTACTGCGAGGTGTCGCACTGCTGTTGATTTAGCCACGCGCACTATACTGATGATATGGCACATCGATAATCATCCAACTAATCAAAATGTTGATGCCACCCTGCAAACAGTCCAGGCATATACAGTTTGTTTATGTTTGTTTTATACTTTTAAACAGAACATAGTAACCGATAGCATCGGTAGCTTGCTTATTTGACTCAAAATTATAACCATTGTCAACCGGCAGACCCGCTCCACTTCGCTGCACCGGCTGCCGAGGTGAAGGTCGTTGCAGATGCCACCCAGGATATCCCCCATGGAGCACTCTTAGTCGAGCTCACCCCCGATGGGAAAGAAAGCTGCTGGGGCCGCGAAGCCGCTGCAGTTGACGGAGAAATGTTGGTTGATTTGATTTTGGTTGATCTTGGTTGATGAGTTTATTGGAAACCGTATGCCAATTTGGAGGAATATGGCATATGATGATGTGCCATGAGAAAATTAGAAAGATGTTCACTAATGAACTGATGATGTCATTTACTCGTATTTTGAAAATTGCATCCTTACGTGTATGATCATCATAGAGGGTTTTAATGAAAAAAAAATCTATAAAGAATGGATTTTCCATTGCCATGTTTGCTTCCCGGAGGGTAAGTGTAGTAATGGGACCTTGAGAGGTCAGTGGGGGCTTACATCGATGTCCATGTAAAAGTACCAAAGGGTGCAGGAAGGACCCCCCGGTTACAAATTGGTCTATAACATAACCCCGTGCAATTAATCATATATAATTGTTCACTTTTATTTCTTAAAATATATTTTATGCACACATACATACATACATACATATATATATATATATATACGTACATGCATACGTGCATAGTATATATATATATATACATAATATTCACCATGAATCCTTGTCAGCCAAGTTACACATCAACTTACCTATCCGATCGGGTGGCCCTGATTCTGGCTCGGACCCAGGAACGAATGTGTGGTCCTGGATGGAATTTTGGGGATGCATTGGAATCCTCTCAGGCGAGAACTTGTCAAACAAGAGCCACATCTTTCTGGATGAATAGGCAACTTAATGTATGAGGGAATATCATTTATAACTGGGTAGATCATGGAACAAAGCATGGGAATATCATTTATAATTTGGAATGTAATGGATATTATATACAAATCAACACATATTGGAGATACCCTGTGGTGTCATCAAACGTGGCTGTTTGGAAAATCCCCAATCAAAAATGGAGGTTTATAGCTAGGACAATCATCGATCTCTAACTGATGTGTTGTTCATTGCCACGTTTGAGAACCAGAGGGTAAATTGCTTAGGCAGTGTAAATGATGGAAACATATGGAAACTGGATTGGGGTAATTAACTATCCCCAAACGGAAGGGCCGATTTGCGCGAAGTCAGGAGGCTGTTCAGGTCAAGGTTGGTGCACTTTGATGTGGGGATGGCTTGGAATTGGTCTTCTGACTTGATTGTATGATAGTAATTTCCCTCTGGTAAACTAACATAGCTATTGAACATTTTCCATTTATAGTGGATTTACCCATTAAAAATGGTGATGTTCCATAGTTACGTTAGTTTACCAGAGGGTATGTAGAGGGATTTCAAATAGGGGATACCCCAAGATCCTAAATTAGACCATGTCCTTGTTTTGAGGACCCACCAGCGGCTTTTGTTTGGAAGAGAGTCAGATAGAACAGTCATTGATCACAGTTTTAATGGAGATGTACTTTTCGATCTTTTTTGGGGATGACTACAATGTTGCCCGACTGCAGTCCAAATCTGCAAGTGAAATGTTGCTGGAATGTGATTTCTGATCTGAAACTCTTGGCCGTAGTGATGGACATGTTTAGTCTTAGATTCCCAAAATGGTTCAAGAAGATTCCTTTCCTATTGGATCTGGCGATTTCTGAGTTCCATGGGCACGGGTGCAGGAATGTCATTGCCACTCTTGGGGGAAAGCAACTGCGCCTCCAGCGCGGAAACAGGACGTAGTTCGTCGCCTTGTTGTGCTGTGATGATGAGTGGACAAGCTGAACACGACTAGTTACACCAGGATTTCTTGCCAGAGGTACATGTATGTTAATGTATGTTGGTTATGGTTGTGAGATGAAGTAGTTGTAGTCATGCATCATAAGCTCCACAATGCTACTTGTGACTGGTTCTAAGTGTTGACCATTCATTTCATGTTCCTAGCTCTGCTCGCAGGTTGCTATGAGTATCTCTTCATTGCTCTGGGACTGGGTTTGCTGTTCATGGTGTCCAATTTGTCCCTTGGATTTTCCAGTTGAACAGACTCCGGAGTTCAGTAGCTCCAATGGTTTAGGCTTAATCTATGACAGTGATGACATTGGTCCATTGGTCCTTGGGTCTGCAGGTTTCAGAAGCCAGTTCAGACATGTTCAGACTTCTCAAGCCCCTGACATGAACACTACTGCAGGTATGACATGATTGGGTCCTCCAAAATATCCAAAATGGGGTCCCAGCATCGTGACATACTGTGACCCAGGCATCTGTGTTGGCACGTCAAGGAGAGGCCCACGAAAAACTTGGTCGATGAAGCAGAAGGCTTTGTACCCAGCATCGTGGGTTGCTTGAGCAACTACCCTTTCTTCATCCTGTTGCTTGGTGGAGCCACCAATGGCCAAGATGGAAGTCTCTGGAAAGATAGGAGGCACCAAGAAATGCCTGCGGAAGATTTGCACATCGTATGTTTCAGCGAATCAACACCTTTTGGACCCCGATGAATTGCTGCTGATTTTTAGCAAGTGTCACTTGCTTGTTGCTTGCGACCGTCACGCCAAGCATCTGGCCGGTCAGCAAGGGATCTGAAATTGCAGATTCGGGGTTCGAGAAGGCCACTTCGGTATAATTTACATAGTATTATAATAATCATCTATAATCGAGAAATCGATGGAGAGAGATTTACTTACTTTTTGAGTGTCACTCGCGCGTCACTTTTTGGCATTGTTTCTGCTCGTCCAAATAGCTTAGTTCCTTGCTTAGAGGCAACTTGGCCTTAAAAAGACGACCATAGGCCACAATAAAGAATTGTTTGGTTCTACAATGTCAACATACCCTCTGGTAATTTAACATAGCTATTGAAAATGGCCATTTATAGTGGATTTTCCCATTAAACATGGTGATTTTCCATAGTTATATTAGTTTACCAGAGGGTAAATCTCAAAGACATTCCGAATGTGAAGGATTTGACTGTGAGGTTTGACGATGAACAAGAGCCCGGTAGTGTTCTGATCAACGGTGACTCTGGACACGGCCAAACAATAATTTGAAAAGATATTCCATTCTCAAGCACCCCCATTTCCGAAGTGTTCACATGTTTGACAGTGAAACCCCATACAAGGGTTGGGATGGTGAGTGTTAAATCCTAATTTCTCCCATCTTGGAACTTGAATCTTTGCATCATGTTCCATCATTTTCCACTGTTTTTTTTTTACATCATCAGTGGATCTGTCAGAGTGGCAAGCAGGTTGCTTTCGGATGTGGTGGAAGGCTTTGGTGCCAATCTGCCATTGTTGGTCTTGCCTTATGTCGTTGATTGGATTGCGCCTTGGGACCAGTCGGACCGGTTTTTGGAGGTTTGGCCTGGGTTTCAGTTTCGGCTCTCATGGACTTGTCATGACTTGGCATGTTGGTAATGTATTAATATTCACTTGTATTGAATGGTGGAATCCACAATCTTCCATTTTTTCGAGCTAGCTCACTTGTATGGAATGTGAAATCTAACATTCACTTGCATTCACATATGTCTGATGATTTGTCTATGTCTGAAAAAAGAAAGAACATGAAAGAACTACTCACTTAACATTGAATAGCACCCCAGGGGAAAAACATGATTCAGTCTTGGGTCATCTTGGATCCATGTCATCATATTGTGTCTTCCATGTTGGGGGTCGATAAGGAAAAAATGAGAACACTAATGGAAGGGATTACATCTCTGTGGGCACCTTTTTTTGATATGCATTCTTCTGCGGTCTATCCTGCAGACATGGACTCATTTCCCCTGCTGTTGCGGCTGCGATCGCACGACAGCAATGGTAAATGTGAGGGAACATTTGCCGGAAACCATGGTTGTAATCTCCAAATAGAAGGGTTTCCTGTAGATGCTCATCTAAGATCGCACTGCAAAACCTGTCATGAATCAGGGTTGAAACGGCTCTTCAGTGAGACTCATGGTGCTCAATGGGAAAATTTTAGCCAAGATCTTGCAAGCCATCTGCTTTTTTGGGCTTAACTTAACCCTTGGATCCTCATAGTCACCTCACTGTAGGTGGGAAAGGAAGCAGCTGAAGACTTTGTGGGTTCGGTTGGCATGCTCACCGCCTTGGGTGCTGGAGTGCATATGCTTGTACGTGTTCCTATGAATTTCTTCTGGCGATGGGCAGCCGCACCTTGACTTGGGGGTTGGATTTTGCTAACCCCCTTGACTTTTGGTCATTGCCGGGTGCCATTTTCGGTCCAGATGACATCACAATTTGGGGCCCCTAGCCCTATGTAGCAATCTGTAGCAATGTCGTTTTTGTGTTTAACCGAGGTTGACATTCATACTCAACCAGGTTGTTTTTAAATGTGTTAAGGGAAGATTATATACAATCTGGTTGGTGGTTTGGAACATTTTTCCATATATTATGGAAATCATCATCCCAACTGACGAACTCATATTTTTCAGAGGGGTAGGTATACCACCAACCAGATAATATCATCATAATATATCATCATGATAGTGCTGTTATATCATAATCATAATTAATAATATATAATATTTTATTCATATTTTTCAGAGGGGTTGAAACCACCAACCAGTACTGTACTGTATACATTCAACCCCATAGAATGTGGGAAATCATGGCTTCATACCCCCGGTGCTGCCAAATCCGGCGGATCCTTCCAATTGGAGACAGGGCCACAGTTAGACAACTAGTGATTAACCATGAACAACAGGGATTTGTCATGGATTTTCATTGGTTTTTTCTAGGGATTTACTATGATTTAACGGGATATATGATGATATATGATCGTTTCCCTCTGGTACTTTGTTAGATTGCTATTGAACATGACCATTTTTAGTTTGTTTACAAATTAAACAATAGTGTCCATAGCTCTGTTAGCTTACCAGAGGGTACATGCCAATGTCCCACCACTAGTCATAGGTTAAGCACCGCCAATGACAGACTATGGAATGGTAGCCTCAGCGGCAGGAGCTAGAATCAGCTAGAAGATTGTGATAGTTTTTTCCCCCTTTGCACAGTCACAAAGACCCAGTTGTGGAGGTGACTACCGTCCAACAGACCAGTGACAAACACCTCCAGGTTTGTACAGGCTTGCTGGGTGCTTCAAACAATAGTGTGTATCCGTATGTGTTTTTTTACTGTTATGGCATTTGTGTTTTATTCTTGAAAATTAGTGTTATTGTTTTTATTACTGAACCATTGCGTTCATGATTATTGTTATTAGGCTATTATCCACAAACTTCCTATGTTCACACACTTCCCGATGTTGACGCGGATGTCGTACGCCGCGTACGCTGCGTACCGCCCAGGGCCGCTTTGGAAAATATCGGACTTACATGGCCTATGAGTCACTCAACAAGGATCTGGGGAAGCAAAGCACCTACTATCCCATCAAGGATTTGTAAGCAACACCAATAGCATCCAGTAGGGATATAATTTGTGATATTTTCCTTAGGATAACATTAATTGGGATGATGAATGATACTGACCTCGCGTCATGACGTCATTGGAATCATGGTTAGGGGGATTCATCCCCAAATGGCCGCAACTTTCAGCTATGGTCAGGTTAGTGAAGTATTGTCATTCAGCCAGTTTTTATAAACTATATTAAACATCCACATTGTATGTTCCCAAATATGCAGTTTCATCCCCCGATTCACCATGGTTTCTCGGGAGGGTGTCTATTGTGGGGAAGCGATTAGTCTTAGATTTGCTGACAACATTTTTTTTCGCTCTCCTAGTTGTATATGAATCTAGTCTTTTTTTTTGGTTTGGTTGGTGGGGAAGGGGTCGATAGTAAAGTGAAAAAATATAGACGAACCCTCCTAATTATAAAGATTGATATAATTATGTTTCCTGGGGTTCTGCCCTTAAATCAAGTCATATCCAAGGCTTTTGTATGGCTGCCATATGTTCTTGTTCCTCTTTGTCTCGAAAGGCACTGCCCTTCTTGGTACCTTGGCGGCAGGTTTAAGTTTTTTTTTGAAATCCCACCCAGATTTCCCAGATTTTTTGAAATGAATTTGAATCCATATTTGCGGTGACGATCCACAAGTGAAAAATCCTCTTCAAATAAGATGAAACCACCAGAAATAAAGGTTACACTTCCCCAGCATCAAACTGATCATGTTGCCCAGGAGTTATTTTGTGTGGCACCTGGGGTATGGCATATGCAGGCGCATTGCCGCGGCTCAACCATGTCCGATTTGGATGTCTTTAGCCTGTCTAGCTTTAATACCAATCCTGAAGCTGATCCTTGACCTTTTCAGAGCACTGGCAGTTGCGTTCTATACAGTTTGCCCATATCAAATAGCGACAAATTTCAGATTATAGTGTCAATAGATGTCAATAGTGTTTTCACGATCATCATGTAGCACCTAAATAGCACTAATCATCATATATATATATACATCATTAAGTAAAATCTATATCATACCCTCTTGTAAACGCTTACATAACTATTGAACATCACAATGTTTAATAGGCAAATCAAGGAACTAAATGGGCCATGTTCAATAGCTATGTTCAATTACCAGAGGGTATGGGATTTTAGAAACATTGGAGGAAACTAGTGCTACCCAATGCTAATCATATCTACCATAGTTGGATCTACTAGGATGTACTTGGGTAGAAACCAATCCTTACCTGGTTGGTGGTTTGAAACATGAATTTTATTTTTCCATTCAGTTGGGAGAGATAATCCCATCTGACTAATATTTTTTAGAAGGGTTGAAACCACCGACCAGTATAATATCATTATATAGCATTTCCTAATGATAGTTATCTGGTTGGTGGTTTGGAACATGGCTTTTATTTCCCATATATTGGGAATAATCATCCCAACTGACGAGCTCATATTTTTCAGAGGGGTAGGCATACCACCAACCAGATAATATATCATCATAATGTCATCATGATAGTGCTATTATATGCTATTATATCATAATTAATAATAATAGTTTATTCATATTTTTTCAGAGGGGTATGCATAGCGGCATACCACCAACCAGATAATATCATCATAATCTCATCATGATAGTGCGTTTTTATATCATCATAACATATAATAACTCATCCTAATAGCACTTCCAAATGATAGTTATGTGGCCTCCAAGCATAGCACCTGTGGAGGCCATTGGCTTCTCTATGACCTGGTTTCAGATGTGGCCTCCTGGTGACCGCGGGCTATGGGCCTTGCGGGGCTATGGGGAAAACAAGATCCACCTTGAAAGAGATGGGAAACGACGAATTCATGAGGATTTAAACTACCCTCTGGTAATTTAACATAGCTATTGAAAATTGTGATTTATAGTGGATTTACCCATTGAAAATTGTGATTTTCAATATCTATGTTAAATTACCAGAGGGTATCATAAACAAACTATCTAAAAGTCCATGTTTGAGGATTGTATCATGATTTAACCATGATTTAACCATGATTTAACCATGATTTAACCATGATTTTGAGGATTTTATCATGCTTTAACCGTTTAACCCTGATTTCACCATATGAAATCCATATAAATCCGATGGCTTCGTGGATCAAAGCTGCCGTTCCGCCCACTGCGTTGTGGTCCGAGGCGGACTACGATGAGTTGCTGACGGGGCAACGCCGTGAAGGACAGCTCACGTGCCTTGGTGCGAACCCATAGGATCCATGGTGCTGCCATATATGGTAACATGGATCCCATTGATATACCCCCTTGATGTTAGCATTAATATACCAGCACCATGGATCCGTCATGGGGAATGATAGCGATGGGTAATCGATGGATCATCTTGTCATATATGATCATTAATATGATGATATAGTTAAGTTCTACGGTAACTGTACGTATATATATATATATATGTATACTTAATTATACATATATATATATATATAAGATATTGTAGATGTGATATGATATGATATATATATGTGTGTGTATATATGTGTGTGTATGTGTGTGTTATTATGGTAGTTGTAGTGACTAATTGTTATAGATGCCCCATGAAACCTGCATTGGGATGTGATATGGCATGCCACTCCTTGGCCACAAAAACTTGAACATTGGGAAACCTCAGAAGTCTTGAGCCCCAGATCGCTAAGGAAGATGACATTTCACACCTCCATGTTTGGTTACTCAGCCATTTCCATCTCCTCTGTTGTACTGTAAGTCAAACAAACAGTAACATAGTCAAACACCCATGTTTACCATGTTTTACCGCTTTGATCCCCAAGGGTCAACATCTCCATGGCTCAACAAGTTTCCAAGTTTTTTTCCAAGTTGCAATAGTGCAACAGCTGATGGCGCTAACATGTGTCAACCAACTGTTCGAATTCTCCGGGACCCCCCGGTCCCCAGGATGGCACGCGAATTGGTGCCAAAGATCTGCGAAATTCCGGCGGACGCCTTGCCGTTTTTGCTCATGGGCTTTCGGGCAGAATTATCCAACCATGATTTTTGCCCATGGGGATCCAACCATTACCAGATGGCATAATTACCCGACCTGGTAAACATACAAAAAACTGATGGGAAAATCCAGCATTTTTGATGGGACACTATTTCTATGGCCATTTTCAATAGCAAACTGTAAACGTTTAGCAGAGGGTATGAATTGATATTAATGGAACATATAGCCAATGATGATTTGGTTTGTTGGTAACATGTTTGAAACGTGTTTGAAACCATCCTACCGGGGATGTTGTTCTGTGGATATCTTTGCTGTAAGCCACCAGGACCACCAGGACCGGACCAAATGGATCCAAGGATAGTCTGGGGCAAGTGTAAGAAGCTCCAGATACCCTGGTGGCTGTGGGTCAAAACCCTGGTGCATTACCCTGGTGAACAGCGAAAAATAGCTGGTAAATGGATGTTCACCCCCCCCAAAATATGTGGTATACACCGGCTGTTGTATTTCTTCGAGGCCTGCGGCCTGAAGGTTTGCTCAGATTTGAAAACTATGCGGCAGACCATCCGAAGCAGATACTGACCTGTGAGGTACCTAAAGTATCCATCCCTAAAAGTGATGCTGAAAAGTCGATCCCAGATGAACCAGCGCATCGGATCCCTTGGCAGGTTACTACGGTTACAATCCCGATTTGTTGGAGCAGAACGAATCCGTGAAGTGGGTCATCAAAGGGTGACTCAGCGATAGCGGCTGCCAGCCTTGCTTTTCAACTCAGGTGAACCACATATTATATATACTATATATCAGCATACACAACCGTATCTCCATGTATAATTATCTTCCTTTTGCCCCTTTCTTCACTTCAAGAATCACCCAGACATTGAAGATTGATATCTATATAAATACATTTAAATACATACATCAAATCATCAACTAGTAAATTCATACACAACTGTATGTTAATCAAGATATTGTCATTACACATACTGTGGATGGAGGAAATCCTGCACCAGTTGATAGGAGGTTTATCCCATTATTTGTAGGGTTTCCACCATCCAAGGTGGTGCAGGATTTCTTCCATCCACAGTATCACATATCAAGAACAGACCTGAATCCAACTGAAAGGACACGTCCACATCTCTACGTGCCTGGCTCAGTCAGGTCTATCTCAGTACTGCCGGGCACTGCAGGCTGGGCTCAGATCCATGTCGGTCAAGCAACCTGGAAAGCCTCAGGGAAGCAGATGTATATCATGCTTAATATGGGTTAATATGGGTTACCCTCTGGTAAACTAACAATAGCTATTGAAAATGGCCATTTATAGTGGATTTACCCATTAAAAATAGTGATTTTCCATAGCTATGTTAGTTCACCAGAGGGTAATATGGGTTAATATGGGTGGATAGTGTTTGATCATGATTTGACTTAGCATGGTTTAATAGCGTTTTTTTATTGAATGGTAAAAATTGGATACTCTCTGGTGAATTGGAACGTAGCGAACTGGAGACTCAGCATTTTCAGTGGTAGAATAGGTAAAACGGTAAATCATCAGAATTCAGCCATAAATGGACCATAGTTTCCATAGCTAGATAAAATAACCAGAAAGTAGTAGTTGCTATACTGGGATATCAGCTGATATCAGCTACTGAGTTACTCAACATAGTGTTGGGATGCATTAGGATGGACATAATATGATATCACAAACATGACTCTTCCTGATTGAACATATTATCTTGGGGTAAACTAACATAGATGTGGAGAATTTCTCATTTGTAGATGCATGATGCATTATAGAAAATTGTGATGTTCCGCATCTAGTTTACGATAGTTTACAGGTGGTTGTGTCACGCGCGGAGGTTTGCTCGGCACCTTTGCCCTTTGTTTCTTCACCCTGCGGAAGAAGGACCGAGCCTGGCCAGGGCGCTGCGGTGGACGAAGCGGAGATGATGATGGACCCCAACAAATAAATACAGTATGATTATTAAATATCTAAATGTCTGGAAAGGGGTACTGCAACAGCCTGAGGCGCAGCATTTTTTTTAAATAGTTTAGACATGTTTAGAAGATTTCATCCCTTCCCCTTGTTATCAAATAGCTTCCCAAACAACGAAACCCTACCCCGGTTGAGTATTGGATCAGGGGATTCAGTACTCTTCAACTATTGGGAGTGTTTAAATCCCAAAAACGACCTACCATCTGGTTATTTAACATAGCCATGGAAAATTCCTTATAAATGGAGGTTTTAATGGGAAAATCATCTATAAATGGACCATTTTCCATGGCTATGTTCAATAAAAAGAGGGTATGTTTTTTGTTTTAGCCACTCTTGAGATGAGTCCGCAGCCAGGACCAGCACGAGAAAATCATTCGCCACTCTGACAGAAATGCGTTTGGATGCCAGTTTCGGTATCTTCCATAGACTCGGATTTAGAGTTGTTAGCTGCTGGATTGGCGCATCTTGAGTGTCACTGATTTTCCACAACGGAGACGTGAGCTGAAACTCAAAACACAAAACAACGAAGATGTTGGTCCATACTCCGGGTGCAAATGAGAAGTGTTTGTGTAGATGACACCCCTTTGTAATCTCATTTCAACACTGCTACAATGATCATTTGTAAAACGGGGGACTGGCGCAGGCTAGGGATCAATAGACATGGAAAAACGTGCGGAGTGCGCATCCCCAGCTGCAACAGTCGAGGTGGGCTTCAAAGACATCAAGATGCTTGGATTTGTTTTCTTTCGGGAAAACTGTGGTGAAGGTTAGGTTCATAGATTAGTTATGTCAATTTATTGATGTTTTATATATTTTCTATGTGGTATTGTTTAGCCGAAAATGTTCAAACATGGCAATGCCAAGTACGTATTAATAACCGCCCCCAAAAGGTCTCTCTGCTGGACCGGAGAAGGTCGACCCCCCCAAATAAAGAGCAGAGAGGCAAAAAATTGGATTCATGAGATTTGGAGTGGGATTCATAAGGTTGTCATGTAATTAATTCATGAAGCAAAGCAGAAAGGATCAGCAATATGAGGCCAGATGGACTGAGGGTGTTGATTAAGGGGATACATGCACATTCTTATGGGGGGACAAGCCACCTAAAGGGGTACCTTTTGTGACCTTCTCAAAATGCATTTTTTATAAAGAAAGTAATAAGGAACATGCATTTTCAAAACTTCAAAAAAATGGGATTGTTCTGGATTTGGGGAATTCAGTGAAATGATTGTGCTGAAAAAGTGAACACACACGCGCACACACACACACATATATATATAATGTAAGTTTCAGATTTATTTATATATATATATATATAATATGTATACATATATGATTATATTCATCAGCTAGCATCAGAAATCATAACATCAGAAACATCAGAGCCAATTCCATTCTCAAGCATCAGAAGCATCAAAAAAAATGAGAATTGTGAGCAGGGTGTTGGTTAATTAGGAGGGAGACACTTGTGCTTATTAATAGGAGGGGTCCAACCCATGTTCAAATTGCCGGAACTTGCTGGCTCTGTGGGTGTTGATTTTAATGATTAATAGGGGGTGGTTTATTAATACTGACTTGACATTATATCAGCCAGAGGTTGGCTGATGGTTTGGATTGGTGCTTCGGCATCCCAGGAGCTTCCCTTTTTTCTTTGGGGGATATGTTATAGGAGAATCATGGGCCGGGGTATTCCCAAGACAAGGGGGAGCACCAACCAATACCACCATTTTGAGAACCAGTGCTTGGGCATAGGATATCATAGGATGTTTTCTCAAGTGTTTTGCTGGGCATCACAGATAAGTCTTGAGATGGCTGTAGTTGTTGGCTGGCTAGACTCGGCGAAACATTGCTCACCCCGAAACCTTGTCCCTCCGATGGGGGCATGAGGGCTTCACACACCAATATGGAGAGCCTAAAACCCATCAAGATCAGTCCTTGCCATGGCTGCAGACACCATTCAAACAGCAAAACTCAACACGTTGACTATCTTGGCATCCAGCCTTCCTTGGGTCATATATCATATATTCATATTTATATATATATATATATATTCATATATCCCCATGATGTCCCTATCGTTAAAACCCATGAATCATGATGGTTCATGCCAGTTAAAGCCCTATGATTCATAGATATATCACCAACTCATCACCCCCATGGCCGGGCCCCACGGCAAGGCCGGCTTGGTGACCACGGATCCCCTGACTGGCTTGCGGCTTCCACCCATCAAGCGTGAAGCGGGAGCTGTGACTGGGGCGCAAGCGGCGCAAGCACTGGCCAAGCGCAATGGGATGCAGTTTGGTTCTGTCCAATATGAGGATGTTAGCATCTCTGGTTGGTGGTTTGGAACATTTGTTGTTCTCCATATATTGGGAATAATCACCCCAACTGACTAATATTGTTCAGAGGGGTTGAAACCACCAACCAGATCTATATGGTAATATATATCGTGCAGCTAACTTAGGATCTTAGGACAATCCTATGAAAATGTGATACTTTGTGAAATTGCACAATGTTTTGTCTTTTGGGTGAAGAGGTGTCCATGGGGAATGTTGCTTTCATGTGGTCCACATAGGTGATTGCAGAAAAAAAACTTCGCCGACCCTTTCAGTGAGGGGAAAACCCACCCGTGTTCGATGTCAAACGGATCCCAGGCAAAGCCCAACCCTTATGAAATGGGTTCAAAAATATCATACCCAGGGTGTATATTTATTATATTACCCACATATATATATAATGTACTATAACCCATATATATGTTACCCAACATGATTGTCCCCCTGTGGTTTCTTCAGCCCTTCCGTGGAATTCGTTGAAGCCGACCGATCGGCACGCCGTTGTCGAGGTGGAATTTGAAGGCTCGACCATTGGTAGCTGCTTGGCTGCTGGGGGATGTCAACGGATGGACATCCCAAGATGACAGTTTTTGGGGCTCGTTCACCTACTCGACCTGGTAAACATACAAAAAACTGATGGGAAAGATCCACCATTTTTAATGGGAAAACTATGGAAAACTCACTATTTCGACTGGGCCATTTTCAATAGCAAACCGTTAAACGTTTAGCAGAGGGTAGCCAATTTAGGGGGGCTAGTTTACGCATGCCTATATCGGGGTTCAAAATGGTTTGGTGATTTCCTTCCGTATATTGAAATTAACGGACAAGTATAGTTAAGGTCCCTGCGAGTACATTTTATATTTTGGGGCCACATTTGGAAACATATGGGTTTGGGGCCGAGTTCTTGGAGGAAACTTGGCACTTTAATTGTCACGTTTTCTATGAACAGGACATTTCATTATCCCCATCCCCTCCTCTTCCTACTATATAATACAACTCGGAAGTGTTTTTTCTGGGGAAAATCAGCAGCAAACCCGAAACAGATGCGGGGCTATTCTCAGAGTGGTTAAATCCTGCAGGTGTTCGCTTAAGGCTCAAACGAATCCAATGATACTAGTATAACCAATTCTTCACCTTTATATATCAACCATTATGACACATTACTAACCAATATTAACCATTACAAACCACTACTGACGATTATTAAGAATCATCAACCATTAATCATTCATAACCATATTGTTTCATCAACCATTATTAATCATCAACCACTACATTAATCATCAACCATTATTAACCCATAGGTTTCTTTGCCGCAGGAGACCAAGTGATTCTGCTGGACCATTTCTTCGCCTCAGAGGTAAGCTGGGCTCACCACTCAGGTGCGATGGTGCACTTGGGGATCAGTCATGGGTTCATATGGGTCAATATCACCACATATATATATATACCAATATAGGTTAATATAGGTTATATAATATAGGTTAATATATGTTAATATATGTTCAAATGTGTTCATATATGTTTATACTTATATGTATATATAGGTCAATCAATGGTTAATATGAGTCAATATGGGTAAATTATAACGACCTCACTGCGACCGAACCCTGGATTCGTGGTTAATAAGGGAAATCATCCCCAAATGGTCTTATTTCAGGTTAGTGAAATATTGTAATTTTCCCAGACTAATATAAATTAATATAGGTTATATAATATATGTTAATATATGTTCAAATATGTTAACATATGTTCATATATGTTTATATATGTTAGTGTATGTTAATATATTTTGATATATGTCAATCAATGGTTAATATGGGTTAATAATTGTTAAAATTGATTGATCATAGGTAATATTGGGTTAAACATGCTGCACAATGATCATCCTGTACAATCCTCTGGATAGAGCCACACAAGCATAGTTGGGGTTGATAATAATGGTTAAATATGTTAAACATGGGTTAATTTTCGGTTAATATGGGTTAATAATGATTAACAATGGTTCTCAATGGTCATCAATGGTCATGAATGATTATACCTCTTTTTTTTGAAGTTAAGCATGGGATTCTAACCTCCATGAGTTGGGGTATCACCACAATAGCTCTGGCACTATGGTCCATTGGCTACCCTACTCCTAGGTTTGCTGAAGGTGATCTCGGTTTTACCGGGAAATCCCTCGTTTTCTGGGGATGCTGAAGCAAAATCCCAGACTTGGTAGCTGATTATCTGGGAATTGATCAAAGCCTATTGTACCATATTTGGGTGGAAAGGACATTCATTTTCCAACTATTTTGGGGTTCAACATGGTGCCGAGGTTTTGACCCATGGCCACTTTAATTTGGTTGCATGATGTTGCAGATGCATTTAGAGGTCAGTGTTGTTCATTTGTAGATATAGCGGGGGTTGCCAGCCCCGTGCTACAAAGGATGAATCAGAAATTGAAGTTGGCATGTGAACGACAGTATATGCTACCCATAGATGAATATAATTACAGGATATTACAGGTACCATGATTCTTTACAAGGTGGGGCCCCCCAGTTATAAGATGGTTTATAAACCCCATTAACTATAGTTATAGGTACCATAAACCATAGCTATTGGAGTTATAAACCAACTTAGCTATCTAGGGGGCCCCACTTTGTAGGATTAGTCAGGATGTAAGATGGGATATGTGGGGTCAACAAGTTGGTGGCTCCTTCTGTCTGTGAATTTTCGAGACAACATGCGGCGAGGCGTGCATTTTTGAAGTGCCCAACACTGCACTATCACTTTGATAAAATTTGATATGTAGCCATGATATGGATCCAATGGTTTTCAAATCAGGGATATCATAAAATGTAGCCATATCATAAAAAAAAAGGGATCCAATGGTTTTCAAATTTCAAGATCTTCAACGAAGTCGCCTTCCCCGGTGTGGTGGCTTCGCTGCTTCGCTATGCTTCGCTTCCCTCGACCCTTGGGACCTTTCCTACGGCAGCCGTAGGAGACTTGGGGAAGCTGAAGGTGAAGCTGGTGATCTTTCTGGTGCTGTCGCTGCTCTTAGGCATCCCTGGCTTTTGGTTCACCCTTGAAGGCCTGGACTGGGACAGACTGGGACATGTGACGACGATGCTTTGAACTGCGCCAACAGAAATGATTCTTCATTGTAATGTTATAAATATGTAACATAATATGTATATATATATATGTGAGTGTGTGTGTGTGCGTAGAGATCTGTGACATAAATTTTGTGTCATACTGATGAGAGGGTTGTTCATGCAATGCCATGTCAGAGATTGGATTTATGACTTGCCATGACTTGCCTACCTCGAACGTTGATGATATGATAGTAATTTGCACGGCGCTTGGATTCAGCTTATAGACATTTATATACATTTATAATGATGATATCTATAGTAATACTGTATAATAACATATTATTATTATATATATATGTACATATATGTACATATGTATATTGTATATAGGCCTTAGTTTGGAAATTTGTTTATTTTGTGTCAATGCCAGCATGGCCATGAACGTCTCACCTTTGGGCAACATCAGGGCCATGCTGACATGCTGAGAGTGAAAAAATCTCTGGGTGTTTGTGTGTTTTTCTTATAATGGAACATGGTTTTTATTGGGCAGTGCGTTATTATGGAAATGATATGATAATGATTATAATGGAACATGTTTTTTATTGGGCAGTGCGTTATTATGGATATGATATGATAATGATTACAATGGAACATGGTTTTTATTGGGCAGTGCTTTATTATGGATATGCTATACTATATACAATATACACATCCTTTTATTGATATCCAAGGTTTGTTTAGTGATTTGAATATCGCCCTGCAGTGAAGAAGCAAGAAGCAGATGATGTAAGTGTAATACCAACAGTACTCAACCATACTTTAGCCAAAAGGTCATCATTGGATTGGATGTTCCATTTGAGTAGTTATTTTCCATGTGTATCATAACCATCCATAACCCCTTTATATTGTATAATAGTTGTGTCAAAGTAGCCCGTAAAGATACATACATAAACTGTGTAGATCAAAATCACGTTCATTGTAATTATTCCATATTACCAAGCCAACCCACTTATCATGTATATTTACATAATTTATATAGTAATATAGTATATATCGGCATGTTTGATTCAGTCAGGCACTTGGCCCTTTCCAAATGCAGTCCATTGCAAAGTTAATGGTTTTTAGAGGCCTGTTGACACAATGATAACTTATGAAACGATTACATCTTCTAATGTGCAACGAGGTGACAGCTTCTATGAATCACACACTTTCTCTTGAATCGTCGGAACTTCTCTGGAACCGTGTATATATATATAGTGTTTGTTAAATGTTGATAACAGATGGTATCAAACATGACAAGACCGTATAAACAAGACTTGAATGGACATGTATACTATATATATACATTGCATACATATATACAATATTTCATATTTATTTAATGTGTCCAACATATATATATATATATATACATACATATATATATAGATAGATAGATACATATATATATATAAACATTGTCCAACTTATCTCTGTGCGAGCGAGTCGGTGCAGGATGGGCCAGCCTCAGCGAGGGTCATAGCTCCATAGCTCCCGTTGGTATCATCCTGCAACTCGATCCGGAGGGGCCACATCATGGCTTTGCCATAGCGGTACGTGTTTAGTATATGACATATAATTATGTGACATATCAACCCCTGTGATATTTATATAGTATGTATACGCTATATATATATATATAGTATATATAGATACACACTGTATATATATATATATATTTATTTACATATATATATATATATATACATTGCATATTATATATATTATGTATATATATATATATATATTATAAAATGCAGAAGTACAGAAATGCTCCAGATTCAGTGGTCAAAACGTCTCTTTGGGTGACCGGTCGTCGAGGATCGGTTTCGCGGCCATCGGCTTCCTTTTCAGCTTGGCCCGGCTCCGCCAAGCGCTGCGGGCGCCAAGGATCATTTCGAAGAAAGATTTGGAGGCCTCACTGGGACGGATTTGGAGTTGAACCATCAAAGATGTGGGGGTTTAACATGGTTTAACATGGTTTAACATGGTTTAACATGGTTTAACATGGTTTAACATGGTTTAACATGGTTTAACCATGTTTAACCATTAAACAATGATGCACAGAAATGGTGGTTGAATGGGAATCTAAAGCGATTTGTGAATGTTCAATTAGTTGAGCATAGCCTACGGACTTTAAATGGGCCTTTTAATTGAAACATCATCCATAAATCGGAGGTTAGTTCAATGTGACTGTTGTTAGTAGTTGTCAATTCGGCGTTTAGAGTCCTAAGAATTGTGGAATCAACTCGGATTATTGGCTGGGATGTGCCCCCCAATAGAAGGACTTTGGATAGGGGTTATCAACCCCCAGCCGCCCCGACGCTCACCTGTCACCGGCTCCCACGACGACTGTATGACTTAAGGCCACTGGGGTGTGGTAAATTTTTGGAAGCCAATTGTGATACAAACATAAACACAAATTGGAGTTTTAGAGCAAGAAATGAAGGGCTCTACCAAACATGAGTGGGGTGTCGCCGTCCCAATTTGCCATCAGGCAAACCATCGTTTATGGGCCATCTATATTCCCGTCAAAATTTGAGTATAGTGTATCCGCCACACTGGCTGGTTAAACAACATACTTTTCAAATTACACCAACGTTGTTGCTTTGAGACTCATTCATTCATGTATCCATCTCGAGCTTGGACGATTTTCTCCCCAAGGACTGTCATATAGGTCAAGAACATTCGAGAACTCTAGATTAATTCCACTTCCTGTGGCTTTTTCAACATCTACCAGCTATTTCAGCAGCTATTTTCATGTGCACCGGGGGGGGATTCCAATGGGTTTTCAGCAGCTGTCGGTGTAGGTCATGGTGGCGATTCACCAATCACGGGGGCGGATTCCAGGCAGAGCAGACAGTGATGGTCCAAGAGGGTCAACCTTGGTTAGATCATGTTATTTTGGTTAGATACTTTATTTGAAAAAATGCCAAGTTAATTTCGCCCCCCCTTTATTTTCATATTTATGTAGTACTGTATTTTTTTGGCTGATATAATATATAAACGGTAAAATTGGTCCTGAAGAGCCAAAAGAAAAATCCAATGACAGGTATCTAAGATTCACCATGGTCCAAAAATAGTTTTTCAATGGGATTATTTCTCTTGCAACTCAGGTTGTATATCATAGGCCGCTTTTTGAACTGTTAAAAATGGGGCTATAACTGTAGAGTTGAAGTTGATTTCTCGTGGGTTTGTTGGAGAGATGTTCACCCTCTATGGGAAATCCCAAGAATATACTGCCATTGCTACTCAAACACTGCCCAAATTTCCTACCAATATGAATGCACATATGAATGGCATGATCACTGACATGGGATGATCACCATGAATTATGGGAAATCCCAATAAAACAGAGCAGTATCAAGGGGTTGCCGGGCTTCGGGCGCGGCTCACTTGGGCATCCCCTTCCCATTTTGGCCAGGGATCAGATGAACTTTGTGTGTACAACAATGGAACACCGTGCTTGAAAAAATAGATTGGTGAAGAAGTCACGGGTAGTTTAATGGTATAGATAGATAGATAGATAGATTGATTGATAGATCGATAGATAGATAGATAGGTAGATAGATAGGTAGGTAGATAGGTAGATAGGTAGATAGGTAGATAGGTAGATAGGTAGATAGGTAGATAGGTAGATAGGTAGATAGTTAGATAGGTAGATAGGTAGAAAGGCAGATAGGCAGATAGGTAGATAGATCGATAGATCGATAGATCGATAGATATATAGATCGATAGATATAGATCGATAGATATATAGATCGATAGATATATAGATCGATAGATATATAGATCGATAGATATATATCGATAGATATAGATCGATAGATATAGATCGATAGATATAGATCGATAAATCGATAGATCGATAGATGGATAGGTAGGTAGGTAGGTAGACAGGTAGACAGGTAGATACAGCGCGAGTGTTATATAAGAATGTTGGTTGCCGATGGTCCCTCAATTTCTTATCGGAATGGCCCCATGTATGCCAGTATATATGTAACGTATAATATGTACAATTATTCGGTCGAGGTTCCCTTAATTTCAAAGCAAGTTCTTAATGTAGTATTTCACAAGCAGTCAGATTTGAAGATGTAAGAGCGGGGTTGCCTCTGCGCAGCTCCTTTCGTGAGTTTGACTCCGCCATCCTTGCGCCGATTCCCAGTGGCTCCTGGGCACAAAGGAACAGTTACCCAGTCTCCTCTACAGAAAGCTCTTACAAACCCTTACATGATTAAGAAATTGAGGGGCTGGATTTCTTAGTTATGTATTGAGTTGAAT